>Ga0209407_1002727_pt1 | contig 16170 bp, 15 predicted proteins | sample AD_JPNHG3_MetaG_FD_184410 | JGI IMG/M metagenome (GOLD analysis project Ga0209407, IMG submission 184410) | Active sludge microbial communities of municipal wastewater-treating anaerobic digesters from Japan - AD_JPNHG3_MetaG (SPAdes) (version 2) | ecosystem: Engineered > Bioreactor > Anaerobic... | reverse complement strand
GCGATGCAAATGAACGGCGGGTGCGGCTGCGCAAGCCAGTCCAGAAACGTCAGGAGCGTATCCGAAAAACGGCCGGCTGCAACGGACACGTAGGGAAGATGCTTGTACGGCAGGAAATGAACGACGGGACGTTCGGCCGCCGGTTCGTGGCCGATGCGCTGAACCAGAGCGGCCAGAAACCGCGCGTCATCTTCCACGTAATCCAAAACAGAGTCGTCCAGGTGAGGGCTTTCCTGCCCTGCCCTCAGCACACCGTCGATCACCGCGTTGACGTCCGTTGGAATAAACTCCTCCAGATTGCGGCGCCCATTGGCGATTCCGATAAAATCGAGCAGCAGACTTGTGCCCCGGTGAATCAGCGGCCGGGGCAGAATGGCGGCCAGCGGACGGGGGTCAAAGAGCCCTTTGATCTGTTCGACAATCGCCAGGGCGCCATGTGCGAATTCCACACGCCGGATTTTTCCGGATTCCAACCCGCGGCAGAGTTTGCGAAACTCCAGCAGGCAGGCGTCAATCCGCTCCATGGGCATTGCGTCGCGGCACCGGCAGGCGGCCTCTTCTTCCTCCAGGCGTTCCAGTTGATACGCCACATAAAGAAGGCGGCCGGCAATCGACGAAAAAACCTCCTCGGCCTCGTCCAGAAGCTCCAGCGCATAATCCGTGATTTGAAAAAGGCGCTCCTCGTTCATCCGGCTTACGTCGCCCAGCGAGAGGGTTTTGCGCTGGAGCCGCCGCAGGATGTCGCGGGCTTTGTCCGACGGAATCAGGCCGCCGTGTCCGGGATAACAGAGCGTGACCGGCTGATGATCCAAAAGCCATTGTACGCGCTGCTGGGTATGGAGGAGATCCTCCCTGTGCCAGCCGGAAATTCCGGCAACCATCGGATTGGCCGCGGCGAGCAAATCGCCGATAAAGAGAATTTCGCCGACGCGGATGCAGACGCTGTCGGGACTATGTCCGGGCGCCGAATACATTTCCAGAACATCGCCTCCGCCGATGGAGATGGTCTGCCGGAACAGAGGCTCTTCCAGGTCCGTTTGAACAGCTTCGGTCGTGATCCTCATTTCCACGCCCGGCAGGAGTGAAATGGACCGGGGGGTTTTTCTTCTCTTGTCGGTTTCCGTGAGCAGGCGGATATCCGGCCGCAGGGACGGAAAAGCCACGCCGTAGAGTTCGGCGATGGTTTTGGCCGAATCTCCCTCACTCAAATAATCGGCCCCCTGTTCCTGGGCGGCAATCCAGACGGGGGCCTCCGTCATCATCTGCCGGAATCTGCCGGCCTCCAGGGAATGATCCAGATGGCCGTGCGTCAGATAAACGACGATCGGGCGGGGGCGTTCCCGCTGACAATCCGTCAGGATCCGGTTCAGATCTGCGGTTTGCGCAACCAGCGCCCCGGCGTCGATCAGAAGAATTTGCCGGGGTGTGCGAATGATGCAGGAATTGGAAGAGAGAAGATCAGGCTTCCGGAGATACGGGTAGATTTCCGCCTGCCGGCTTCCCGGAAGAGGCTGCCAGACTTGATTCAAAAGCACGGGAAATTCCTTTCCAGCCGTGAATCATCACCCGTTGAGGCGGGCGATGACCGCCCTGGCTTCCTCGGTCAGAAAACGCCATAAACCGATTTGTTTGAGGGTCTCCACTTTCGGAACGCCCTTGTCCGTCCAGCCCCGCTCCCGGTAATATACCAGAATCAAATGACGCAGCTCTTCTTTTCGATGCCGCATGAGCAGGGTGCGCTTTTCGCCCGTGGGCATCTGCTGAATTTCCGGCAGGGGCCTCTGCAGGATTTTGCTCAACTCCAGGTCATTATAGTCTTTTTCCAGTTCATACAGAGCATCCTCCGTGGGTCCGATGGCCCGATCGGGGATCCAGTCGTGTGCCGCGGTCGCGGCTCCGAAAAACAGGACATTCATCACGCGCTGCAGATTGATGTCCCGGTCCGTTTGCTCGAAGATCTGCTCCCAGGTCAGTGCCGTGCCCAGCATGCCGTTGTAAAAATCCGCGTACAGTTCCTGCGACGCCGGATTGATGTAAATGTCGGCATGATCCCGCTTCATGGAATCGGGATTTAGCACATCCACCCAGGGAAGCTTGCACAGGCCCAGATTGTCGTTGCCGAGCCGAACGCGGGGATAGGTGATGAGCGCTCTGGCCCTGGACTCAAAGGTGGGAAAGGCGCCCAGCAGATCTACTTTGATGAGCCAGGCGGCCGCGTGGTGTGCGCCGATGTCGCTGGCCGCCGCGTAAGAGGCCTGCATGGACAACGAACGATGGGTGCGATACAGGGAGAAAGGAAGCCCCTTGGTCTGCATGGCAAAGATCTGCAGCTCTTCGAGCGGTTGGGTTTTGCCGGTTCGTGCCGCATACCGATCGGCCACCCACGTCGTCAGACCCGTCATGCCGCGGGCGGCGGCGCGGGCCAATTCGGTCCGGCAGTACGCCAGGTCATGAATAAACTGCAGCGCCGCCTGCTCATCTTCCCAGGTCAGGCAAAAGCCGTCGGTGTCCTCCTTCGTCAGGTAACCGCGCTGATAGCATTCCATGATAAAGGCCATGAGGACGGCCGTGGTAATGGTATCGATACCGTAATTGTCGCAGTGCCAGTTGGCTTCCATGACGAATTCGGGGTGCCACATACCCAGGTTCGACCCGAATCCGGCGGCGGTTTCATACTCGGGGCCGTCCACCCAGACTTTTTGCCCGCGATGTTCGCCGGATGTCAGCGTGACCCAGCCGCCCTTGGTGCAGCGCAGATTGCAGCCGGGAAAGCACCCGTCCATTCCGCGATGCTCAAAGAGGCGCTCGGCGTAAATTTTGCCGCAGACCTGCCCCGCCTTGGGGTGCGAGCCGCGCTGGTAATTGTAAACCGGCAGGGACTGGTACTCGCCCTTATTCATAAAGGAGATCAAACCGGCTGAACCCTTGAGGTGCATTTGCAGCGCCTGCGGATCGACGTCCCGGACAATTCCGTGAAGCTTCGTTCCCGCCTCTTTAACCTTGTTCCAGTCGGCCGCCCCGTAAGGATTTTCTCCGCGGGGAAAAGCAGCCAGAATGACAATGGCCGCGATCCGCTTGCGGCTCATCACGGATCCCAGTCCCGTGCGGCCGGCCTGCTTGGTGCGGAAAAGACCTTTGCCTTCGGGAGTCGGTTTCGTGGCGTCATAGTAGTGGCTGTTGATGCACCCGAAAGACGTGTTCACCGCTCCGATACCCGTCGTCAGAAAGGCCAGATCCTTTTTTTCACGGCCCTCGCTTAAAAACCGGTCGACCAGCGTCTTCTCAAGATGAAAAACCTGATCTTCCCCGGAAAACCCGACGATGGAAATTTCCCGTCTGAAACCGTCGATCACAATCATGACCGGTTCTTCAGCCCCTCCGGTAACCGAGAGCGCGTCAAACCCGGCATATTTCAGATAGGCGCCGAAATGGCCGCCAAAATTGGATACACCAGGAATACCGGTCAGAGGAGACAGGGAAACCGCCATGCACTTGCTCGTCCCGGGAAACTGCGGAATGCCGCCCAGCGGCCCCGGCGAAAAGATCAGGGGGTTTTCCGGATCATGGGCCCGGGTGTGGGAAGTCACCTGCTCATGCAGCAGATAAAGCCCCAGCCCTCTTCCGCCGATGAAGAAATTACGGGCTGCGGGATCCAGCGGACGGACCTCCATTGCACCCGTCGTTACGTTGACGGAAAGGATCTGGTTGGCGTATCCCTGTTTGAGCGGTTGAACCGTGTATTTCATTCGTTGTTCCTTCTAAAATAGCGTGCACAGGTTAAAGCAACCCTCGCAAAATATTCATCATCAAAAAATGTCGACGAAAGCGTGATGCAGCTGCGCTTGTCAGAATGTGAAGAGATTGAAGGGGGAATAGAGATCGGAGCGGCCGGAATTCCATTCATTTCGATCGATATAACCGCTCTTATCTTTATCCAGGGAAAAGAACCTTTTCCTTGCGGCTTGCCGGTGCTCGCTTTTATGGATTTTCCCGTCATGGTTGGCGTCGGCTTCCCGAATCCATCGATCCGCGTCGATCTTTTCATTGGACTGCATCTCTTCTTTCGTCACGACGCCGTCCCGGTTCTTATCCAGAAAGTCAAACGCCGCGTCTGACGCATCCAGGTATTCCTGCAGGCTGATCTTGCCGTCCCGGTTTTTATCCGCGCGGGGAAGCTTTGGATCCGCGGCCAAAGACGTCGAAGCGGCAAACAGGAGGATGACGAAGGCCGTCAATATTTTGTTCATCTTTTCCCTTCTTTCCGTTAGAAATCGCGCGGCAGTTTCTCCAGTTCGGCCAGTGAAAATACCGGCCCGTCCGAACAGACGTACCGGTAGCCGACATTGCAGCGGCCGCATTTGCCGATACCGCACTTCATGCGCATTTCCAGCGACGTCAGAATATTCTCCTTGGAAAAGCCCAGATCAAAGAAAACCGGCAGCGTGAATTTGATCATGACGGGCGGGCCGCAGATGACGGCCACGGCGTTTTCGGGCGACGGGGCGACCTCCTTGCAGACGGCGGGAACAAATCCTTCCCTGCCCTTCCAGGTTTCATTTCCCTTGTCGACGGTAATGATGGTGTTGATGTCGCTGCGCTTTTCCCAGGCGGCCAGTTCATCCTTATAGCAGAGCAGGCCCGGGGTCCGGGCGCCGTAAATGACGGTGATGTCGCCGAAGCGGGAGCGGTTGTCCCCGTGCAGCATATATTGAACCAGCGACCTAAGCGTGGTGAAAGCGAATCCGCCGCCGACCACCACGATGTTCTTTTTCTCGAGAAATTCGATCGGCCAGGGATGCCCCAGCGGCCCCCGCAGGCCGATTCGGCCGCCCTCTTCCATATCGTGCAGCGCCGCCGTCACCAGCCCCGGCACAACGGCGCCGGCCCGCTGGACCGTAAACTCGACGTAGCCAAGCTCCGTCGGAGACGAGGCGATGCCGATCGGCGCCTCTCCCTTGCCGTAAATGGACAGCTCGGCGAACTGGCCGGGCAGATACTGAAACCGGGCCTCGTCCTGGGCATTCAGAAATTTAAAGCGAAACGACTTGATGTCATGGGTATCCACTTCGTCGGTGATTTTGACAATCTCAACCGGCATGGGGATGTAGGGATTGGTTGAACGCATATTCTTCCTCAAATGGGTTTATTCCCGAACGCGCTTTGTGGCGTTCGGCATCATGTCTTCATGGCCTCTTCGACGATCGAAAAAATATCAACACTCACCGGACAATATCGCGTGCAGCGCCCGCATCCCACACAGGAGATGACGCCGTACTTCCGGACATGGTAGGAATACTTGTGCCCGATTTTCTGCCGCAGGCGCTGGTACACCTTCGTGCGGGGATTGTGGCCGCTGGCTTCCAGGGTGAAATCCGTGAACATGCAGGCGTCCCACACGCGGCGTCGCGTTCCCCGGCCGAACAGGGTTTCGTCGCAAATATCGAAGCAGTAGCAGGTCGGGCACGCAAAGGTGCACACGCCGCAGCTTAAACAGGCGGCGGCGGCTTTTTCCCAGAACTCGGTGTTGTGAAAGAGATCTTCCAGCTTTTTCGTGACGGCTTTGGCGTCCACGCAGGCAAAGCGCGTTTTGAAGTCCCGTCCCGCGGCTACCGTATCGTCAAAGAATTTCCCGTCATCCGCCGACGCCCCGGCAAGGTCGTCGATGGCCTCCAGCAGAGCCTCTCCCCTCGCGGTGATGCTTTTGAGAAGCAGCTCGTCGCCGCGGCGGACCATGAAGACGTCGCTGCCTTCGGGATCGGCCGCGCCGATGCCCAGCGTCCGATAGAATTCCTCCGGCTCGGCGGTCGCACTGAGATCGAAGGCGTATCCGATAACGGTAGTCGCTTCTCTTCGGGCCTGCCAGTAGGGATCGACGGGGCCGGTGCCGGAAAAATGGATATCCATGATCTCAAAGCTCTTCACGTCGCAGGGGCGGACCCCGAACAGAATCAAGGGCTTTCCCTCCGGCTCGACGGTTTCGGCCTCCAGCATGGGCCGGCCCGTTCGATAGCGGACGAAATCTTCCGTCTGCGGAAAGAAAACGGATTTGGGACTGATGACGGTGTTATGATAATTCAGATCCACCTGCTTCGCATCGGTGATTTCACGGAATTGGAAGCCGGCGTCTTGGCGGACCGGAGCAACCAGCGTTCCCTTTCCCATCAGGCCGGAAGCCAGATCGGGCAATTGATGGATGGCAATTTTCTTCAGCACAACCAAAGCTCCTTACTTGAGAATGTTGTCGGTATCTTCCGCGCGGAAATGAACCAGCACGGGCTTGTCTTCAATGCTCATCCCCGCGGCCTGGCCGAACATTGCTTCGCAGTCTTTGGCCACTTTCTTATGAAACAGGTACAGCGGGATATCCACCGGGCAGGCGCGAGAGCACTCGCCGCAATCCACGCAGCGGCCGGCCAGGTGATGAAAGCGGGTCAGGTGGTACATCAGGTTGCCCGCCGTCTCCGGAGATTTCTCTCCCCACCGGGGCTTGCTCTGATCGATAAAGCAGGGATCGCAGTAGCACATCGGACAGGCTTTGCGGCAGGCGTAGCAGCGAATGCATCGATCCAGTTCCTTTTTCCAGAACGCAAAGCGAGCCTCTTTGTCCATCGCTTCGTATTCGGCCAGCACGGTGTAAGGCGGCGAGGCCGGTTGTCCATGCACCTCTTCCCCGATCAGAATGTCATACAGCACGGGATTGTAAAGGCCGCAGGTGGTCCTGCCGTCGACGACTTCGCCCGTCTTCGGGTTTCTGATGCCGTAGGCGGGAATGCCGAGAATCACCAGGTCGTGGCGCTTGACCTTGTCTTCCTGAATGAGCTGAACCACGGCGCGGCTGTCCGCCGCCTTGACCGCGATAGCGATCCGGGTTCCCCGCGGATACCGGACCAGATACCTGGCCATATTGTGGGTGCAGTACTCGTTGAACACGATGCCGTCCGCGTCGGAAGGACACTTGGCAACATAGGGCATGGGATGATTTTCGTCGTAGCCTTTACCCCACGCAAGCATCAGGCTCACCTCGCCCGATTCCAGAAGCCTCCGGGCTTCGTTTCGTAATCTCTCTTCTATCTGCTGAAAGCTGACTGCCATATGCTCTCCCCACGCTTCTATGAAATCTTGAATTTGGTCTGGGGCCCCAGCGCCTTGATTTGTCCGGTAAATTCCGTAACGACCTCGGCAAACTTGTTTCCCTCGGAGGCGGAAATCCATTCGACGCGGAATCGCTCAGGCTCCAGACCGGCGAATTCCAGAATTTTTTTGGTCACGGCCAGGCGTCTTCGCGCATAGAGGTTCCCGGTGTTGTAATGGCAATCGCCCGGATGACACCCCCCGACCAGCACGCCGTCGGCGCCTAGCTGGAACGCGCGGAAAATAAACGAGGGGTTGATCCGGCTGGAGCACATCACGCGGACCACCCGAATATTCTGCGGATACTGCAAACGCGTGGTCCCCGCCAGGTCCGCACCCGTATAGGTACACCAGTTGCAGGCAATGCCCAGTATTTTCGGTTCAAACGACATGAAAGACTTCCTTTCTCTGCTTTTAGAATTCCATCAATCCTTCCATCTCCGCCAGCACCTGTTCGTTGGTGAAGTGCCTTGCGATGATCGCGGAGGACGGACAGACGGACGCGCAAAGCCCGCAGCCCTTGCACAGCGCCTCGTTGATTTCGGATACGCCTTTTGGCTCGTTGAAAAACGGCGCGCCGTAGGGGCAGACCCGCACACAGTTCTGGCAGGCGCAGCAGGAGGCCGGATTGACCATCACCGTCGTGGCTTCCAACTCCATCTTGTCCTTTACGACAATGGTCAGCGCTTCCGCCGCCGCGCCGTTGGCCTGCGCCACAGTGTCCGGAATATCCTTCGGACTCTGGCACACGCCCGCGATGAAGACGCCTTCCGACATCGTGGACAGCGGCGCCAGTTTGGGATGGCGCTCCATGAAAAAGCCCTGCTTGTCCGTGCTCAGGTTAAACAGGCGCGCGACGTCTTTGGCGTTCGAGCGGGGAATCATGGCCGGCGACAGCACAACCATGTCTACGGGCAGTTTGATGAACTTGCCCGTGATGGTGTCTTCCGCTTCCACGATCAGGCGGCCCGGTTCGTCCGCGCTTTTCGCCACGCGGGCGACTTTGCCGCGGATGAATTTCACGTCCTCCTCGATGATGCGGTTGTAAAATTCCTCATAGCCCTTGCCGGCGGCGCGGATGTCGATGTAAAACTGGTAAACATCCGCGGTCGTCTTTTCCTTGAACAGATGAGCAAATTTCAGCGAATACATGCAGCACACGCGGCTGCAGTGCTCGTAGCTGTTCTTGTCTCGGCTTCCGATGCAGTGCAGAATGGCAATCGCCTGAGGCTCTTTCCCGTCGCGCATCGTCACTTTGCCGCCCGTCGGCCCGGCGGAGTTGAAGAGACGCTCCACCTCCAGGGCGTTGTATACGCCGGGGTATTTGCCGTAGCCGTACTGAATCAGATCCCGCGTGTCCATCAGATCGTAACCCGTGGCCACAATGACCGCACCGACCTTTACCGTACGGAAGGTGTCCTGCTGTTCGAAATCAATGGCCTTCTGCTCGCAGACTTTCTCGCACAGGCGGCACTTGCCCTTTTTGAAGAATGTGCAGGCTTCCCGGTCGATGACCGGCTTTTGCGGCACGGCCTGCGGGAAGGGAATAAAGATAGCCTTGCGCTTCACCAGACCTTCATCCCATTCAGACACGCTCTTGCCGGGGCATTTCTCCGTGCACGCGAGACACGCATTGCATTTGTCGTGATCGACATAGCGAGCCTTCTGGCGGATGGTGATGTCGAAATTACCGACGAAGCCCTTGACCTCGCTGACTTCGCAGGACGTCATGAGCTGAATGTTCTTGTGCTGAAGCACGCTGTCCATCTTGGGCGTGAGAATGCAGGCGGAGCAGTCCAGCGTGGGAAAGGTCTTGTCGAACTGCGCCATGTGGCCGCCGATGGTGGAATTCTTTTCGACGAGATAAACCTTTCTGCCCGTGTTGGCCAGTTCCAGCGACGCCTGGATTCCGGCGATGCCGCCGCCCAACACCATCACATCGGGGTTGACATCGATCACGCGGGAAGTGAGCGGCATGAGCAGCCTGGAGCGGCTCACCGCGCCGTTCAGCAGCGCCTTGGCCTTGGAGGTGCCTTCGTCCAGATCATGCGTCACCCAGGAGACCTGCTCGCGGATGTTGACGATCGTCACCAGATACTGGTTGAGGCCGGAAGCCGCAAGCACCTTGCGGAACGTCTGTTCGTGCATAAGCGGCGAGCAGGCCGTGACGATCACACGGTCCAGCCGATGTTCCTGAATGTCGTTCGCGATCATCTCCTGGCCGGGCGTGGAACACATGAATTTGTAATCTTTTGCCACCACGACGTCCGGCAGAGTCGCCGCAAACTCGGCGAGTTCACTCACCCGCACCGTTTTGGCGATATTCAAACCGCAATGGCAAACAAAAACACCGATTCTGCTCATACCTTCTCCTAGCTTTCTTTCCTTGAGAAAACCGCCTGTGGGGGTGGTTTCCGTTTTGTCTTTTCCGACATGGGATTCGCGATCCCGCCCGCCCGGGAGTCCCGGGCCGCTTCAGGATTACAAGGCGCAGGCGTCTCCGACCGGTTCGTCGATATTGATTTCCAGGCTTTCAAGGAGGAGCTCCGTCACATCCCGGATCTGAATCTGCCCGTCGACATTGAGCGTCCGCGCGCTGTCTTCAAACATGGTGATGCAGTACGGGCAGGCCGTTGCCAGTACCGCGGCGCCGGTTCCCATGGCTTCCTCAATGCGCAGATCGCTCAGGCGTTCGCCTTTGGCTTTCTCCGTCCACAGTCCGCCGCCGCCGCCGCCGCAGCACATGCTTTCTTCGCTGTTGCGCTCCATCTCGACGAATTCAACGCCCGGAAGGGCCCTGAGAATGTCGCGGGGCGCGTCGTACACCTTGCTGTGCCGGCCCAGGTAGCACGGATCGTGATACGTGACTTTCAAGCCGCCGAAATCCTTTTTGGGAACGAGTTTTCCGTCCAGAATCCACCGGGCGATGAGTTCGCTCAAATGCGTGACGTCATAGTCCTCTCCGTAATCGTTGTTGAATGTCGCCAGACAGTGGGGAGAGACCGTAAGGATTCTGGACACATTATTGGATTTGAAATAATCGAGGTTCTTGTTTTTGAGCCGCTCGAAAAGCTCCGCGTCGCCTACCTTGCGCAGGCTCTCGCCGCAGCAGTTGACGTCGGGTGAAGGCATCCCCCAGCTTACATCGGCCAGTTTCAGGATTTCCGCCGCGGCCCTGGCCAGTCTCGTATTGCGGGGATCGTAGCAGAGCGTGCAGCAGGTCCAGAACAGGTAGTCCATGCCCGTCCTGTAAACAGGATATTTTCCCCTGGACCAGTCATTGCGCGCGGCCGGGTCGCCGGACCAGGGATTGCCGCGGGCGGAAAGCGATCCGACAAAGGCCCGCAGACTTTGGGGCAGCATGCCGCCGCCGCTGTATACGTTGCGAATGGCCGTTACGATGTCGATCAGTTCAACGCCCCGCGGACAGCGCTCCACGCAGAACCGGCACGTAGAACAGCCCCACATGAAATCCTCGATGCCGTCCAGGCCCAGCTGGCCGTATCGCACGAGCTTGCGGATATTAAAATGGGTGATCGGCGTCCAGGGGCAGGTCCCGGAGCAGGTGCCGCACTGGTAACATTTTTTCAGCGCCTCGCCGCCCGCTTCCATGATCGCCTGGGACATCTCCAGGTAAGGGGTAACCGTTTGTGACATGCAACATCTCCCGTCATTGATGGATCAATTTATGCCTCTGCTAGCATAGAAAAAAACAAACATCAATTTTTTTTGCTCTTGCCGTCCTTACCCGTGCGGGCAGGCCTTTCCCTTCAAAAAAAAGGGAACCCAGAGGCTCCCTTTTTAACCTTTTTGAAGAATTCGGGGCCGGCTAGTATTCCGGCGTCAGTTTGTCCAGCTCCGCCAAGGAGAAAACCGGACCGTCCTTGCAGACATATTTGCTCCCGACGTTGCACCGTCCGCATTTGCCGATGCCGCACTTCATTCTCATTTCCAGAGACGTAATGATGTTCTCCTTGGAAAAACCCAGTTCAAAGAAGACCGGCAGGGTGAAGCGAATCATCACGGGGGGGCCGCAGATCACCGCCACGGCGTTTTCCTTGCTGGGAGCGACTTCCTTGCAGACCGCGGGAACAAACCCCTCTCTGCCCTTCCAGGTCGCATCGCCCTTGTCCACCGTAACGTTCAGGTTCAGGTCGGTTCTTTTTCCCCATTCGGTCAATTCGTCCTTATAGAGCAGCAGGCCGGGATTCCGCGCGCCGTAAATCACGGTGATATTGCCGAATCGTTTGCGGTTCTCGCCGAAAATCATATAGTTGATCAATGAGCGAAGCGTCGTGAAAGCGAAACCGCCGCCGACGATCACGATATTCTTGCCCTCCAGAAATTCCAGGGGCCAGGAATTGCCCAGCGGCCCGCGGATGCCCATAATCGTTCCCTCCTCCATTTCATGGAGCGCCGAGGTCACGACACCGGCCTTCTGAACGGTGAATTCGACATACCCCTTTTGCGTCGGAGAAGAAGCGATGCCGATGGGCGATTCGCCTTTGCCGAAAATGGAAAGCTCCCCGAACTGACCGGGAATGTAGGCGTATTTCTGTTCGTCTTCCGGATTCACAAACCTGAAGCGGAACGTCTTGATGTCCTTGGTATCGACCTCGGTAATGATTTTATCCACCACAACGGGATAAGGAATATACGGGTTTTGCATTACGAACTCCCTGTTTATAATTTAGAAATATCTTCGACCACTTTACGGATATCAATATTTACGGGACAAGCCATGACGCACCGGCCGCAGCCGACGCAGGAAATCGCGTTGAACATGTCAATGTAATACTTGAACTTGTGCATGGTGCGCTGGCGCCATCTCTCCTTCTGCGACGGGCGCGGATTGTGTCCGGACGTTTCCTTCGTGAAGAGCGGAAACATGCAGGAATCCCAAGACCGGATGCGCACGCCGTCCGAGCCCTTGACCTCGTCGCTGATATCGAAGCAGTGGCAGGTGGGGCACATAAACGTACAGGTTCCGCAGGCCAGGCACTTGCGATGAATGGTGTCCCAGAAGGGATTGTCGAAATTCTTATCGAGAATCGGCTTGATTTCATGCGCCGGAATTTTGGACCGGATCGCTTCTTTGGCTTTGGCGGCCATTTCCGCTTTCTTGGCATCGGCGGCCGCATCGGCTTTGGCGTCGCCGAAATAGGAAGCGAGCTTCTCGCCCTTTTCGGTGATGAATTCCGCCAGATAGTCGCCGCCGAGGTCGGTCAGCAGAATGTCCGCGCCGTCGGCGGAAACCGGCTCTCCGTCCACGGACGTGCAGAAGCAGGTTGCGTAAGGCGGCTTCACGCAGGCCAGCGAAATCACCGTCGTGCTTTTCCGCTTGTCAATGTAGTAGCCGTCCTTGTATTTTTCCTGATCGAAAAGCTTATCCAGAAGGACAAAGCTGTGGGCGTCGCAGGGACGCACGCCGAACAAAACCGACTGCCCGGATTTTTTGACCTCCGACGAAAACTCCATGCCTTTCGGCGTGCGGGTGAATTTCATCAGGGTCTCCGTGTGAGGGAAGAAAACATTTTTCGGCGCGTTTTTGGAATTCAGATAGGCGAAAACCGGCTCGTCGCCCGCTCCGAGGGGTGCAAAAAGAACGTTGTCTTCTTTCTTTACCGGCGCCCAAACCATCGCATCTCCGGCCATTTTCTTGGCAATACCCGCCAGTGCATCTTTCTTGATCAAACGTTTTTCCATAATTATCCCTAATTTGTTTTTTTATCCGGCTTATCCGTTTCAAAGCATCGGGTTGGTTTTCGGACCGATCAGATCAAACGCAACTGACTCAGCAGCGGCGCCGGATCGGTCAGGTGCGAGTGAAAGGTTTCTTTCGAACCCGGCAGACCCATCGCCAGGGAAATCAATTCCGTGAAGTAGAACACCGGCATTTTCATGTTCGGACTGGGCCGCATTTCCAGGTTGGCCATGCACATCGGACACGCCGTGACCACGCAGTTGGCGCCCGCTTCTTTCGCCGCGCTCATCAGTTTGTCGCACATCGCCACCACGATGGGGGTTTTGCTGACCGAGAGCGAACCGCCGCAGCAATCCGTTTTATAAGACCAGTTTTTCACGTCCGCGCCGACGGCCCCCATGATCTTGTCGAGCATGAAAGGATTTTCGTAATTTTCAAACTGGCAGACCTCCGGCGGACGAAGCAGCAGGCATCCGTAATAGGACACCGGTTTCAGGCCCGTCAGGGGTTTTACGATTTTCGCCGCCAGCGCGTCAATGCCGATCTCGTTGTAGATGACGTCGATCGGGTTGCGGATGGCGATGCCGCCCTGATACCTGGCACCCAGCACGCCTTCGATGCGGGCCTTGAGGTCTTTATCGGACTTCAGGTGATGCTCCGCCATTTTAAAGCGGTTGAAGCAGGCGGCGCAGGGAACCATGACGTCCATTGCGTCCTTTTCCGCGGCGATGAGATTGCGCGCCGGCAGGGCAATGGACAAATCGAAATTCGTGTTGTGCGCGGCCGAGGCCCCGCAGCAGGACCAATCGTCAACTTCTTTGAGTTCGATGTTGAGGGCCCGACTGACGGCTTTCATCGACTGATCATATTCTTTTCCCATCCCATGCAGCGAGCAGCCCGGATAATATGAAACTTTCAAGAGAGTAGCCTCCTTCTATACTTGGTGCAGCGCGTCAGGGCCAGGCCGGATGCGCCATATTTCGTCATTTGCCTTTTGTCTTTTCAAAAATACTTTTTACCGACTTCATGTCCTTGGTTCTGGGCGGCAGGAGCGACAGTTTCCCTTTGAGGAACATCGTCGGGGCAATGTCCACGTCGCCGAACAAATCGCCGGATTTCAGTTTATAATGAACGGTCATCATCATTTCATGCACGCGGCCCCCGAACTTGATGCTGGACAGGAACGCCTCGTGGAATTTCAGAATATTGGCCTCTTTGGCGGCTACGCCGGATTCGATCGCCATCTGGCGCAGAACGTCCATCATCCGCGCGATGTCCACCTGGTTGGGGCAGCGGGTGATGCAGGTCTCGCACGACAGGCAAAGCCAGATCGTCGAGCTGGACAGCAGTTTGTCCTTCTGCCCGTTCTGGATCATCTTGATCACCTTGTTCGGGTTGTATTCCATGTAGGACGCGGCGGGACATCCGGCCGAGCATTTGCGGCAGTGGTAGCAGGCCTGCAGCGGAACGCCGTGTATTTTTTTGTTTACCTCTTCCAGAAAAGTTTCCATGTAAACTCCATCATCTCATTTCATTACGGGTTATAGACAAAATCTCCCTTATCGTGATGTTCATCGAATTTCCCCAGGGGCGGCATGTCTTCCATCCCGGACCCGGCCCGGTTGCCGAAAAATTCGAAGCAATCCTTGTCGAGTTTCTTAAGGAACTTGCGCAGATCCACGCCCATCGGGCAGACGGCCACGCAGGAACCGCAGTCCACGCAGCGGCCGACCATGTGGTACAGACGCATAAACTGAAACACCTGCGTATCGGTCGCGTCTTCGCCGATGCCCACCCACTGCGGCTGGCTCTGCTCCACGAAGCAGATCGGGCAGTAGCAGGAGGGACAGGCCTGGCGGCAGGCGTTGCAGCGCATGCACTTTTCCATTTCCTTGGTGAAATACGCCCAGCGCTCTTCCATCGATTTGGCTTCGAACGCGTTGACTTCGTCGTATTCCGCATCCGGGTTCATGAGCGGCGCGGGCGATCCGATCATCACGTCGGAAATAATCGGATTGTTGAAGCGGCAGGTCTTGCAGCAGTCCGCCAGAACGTCCTTGAGCGCAATGGTTTTGTCGCCGTCGGACGTTTTCATCCGGATTTGGCCGCCCTCGACGGCGCCTTCGATGATATCCGCGCCGTCAATCTTCCCTTTCAGTCCTTTGCCGTCCACGTAACCGTCGCAGGGAACGCCGAGGATGCAGACGTCGTCGCGTTCGTACTGTCTTTCCTGCAAATGAATGACCATGGAGCGCGTCGTGCAGCCGCGGGCAACCACACCGATGACTTTCTTCTTCCGGTCTTCCGGTTTCACTCGCTTCTGCGAATTTTTGTGCTGCGTGATCAGATCGTGCACAAACTTGGCCAGATTCTGTGAACAGAGATTGTTCCAGACCAGTTTGTCGGCCTCCTCCGGCTTCGTGATGAAACAAGGCGTCGCCGTCAACGGAAGCGTGCCTTTTTCATAGCCGACAATCACTTCGGCCTTCTTTTCCAAAAGCAGCCTTTTTGCTTCTTCCCGCAATTTTGTTTCGATGTTTTCCACAGTGATGATTTCCCCGTTTGTGTATTATTCTATGTAATCCGACTAGCCGATCGTCTTGACCATCTTTTTAGCCGGTCCCAGCGCCTGGATTTTCTCCGTAGCGCCCTTGATGACCTGCGCCCACCGGTCACCTTCCGATGCGGAAACCCAGGTAAAAATGGCCCGGTCGCCTTCCACACCGATGTAGTTCAGGAAACTTTTTAACGTCGCAAACTTGCGCCGTGCCACCAGATTTCCTGAAATATAGTGGCATTCTCCCGGGTGTCACCCCGAGACCAGAACGCCGTCCGCGCCGGCCTGCAATGCCTTCACGATATAGAAAGGATTGATTCTTCCGGTGCAGGGAACGCGGATGATTCTCACGTTGGTCGGGTACTGAATTCTGCTGATCCCCGCCAGATCGGCGCCCGCGTAAGTACACCAGTTGCAGACAATGGCAACGAATTTGGGTGTCCATTCTTTGTTTGCTGTGTTTTCAGCCATATATTCTCCTTCCAACGGCAATGCGGCCCGATCGGCCGTTCGCCTTAATTGATATTATAGATCTGCGCCAGCACTTCTTCGTTGTTGAACCCGTTGAGGTCCACCGCGTTCATGCGGCAGGAGGCCGTGCACACGCCGCAGCCCTTGCAGAGAACCGCGTTCACTTCCGCGCAGCCTTCGGCGGGGTTCACGCGAATCGCGCTGTAGGGGCAGTTGATTTCGCAAAGCCCGCAGGCCGAGCATCGTTCTTTATTCACATATGCGGTTTTGCCTTCCGCCTCGATGAAATCAAGGCTCAACACCAGGC
>Ga0209407_1002726_pt1 | contig 16174 bp, 18 predicted proteins | sample AD_JPNHG3_MetaG_FD_184410 | JGI IMG/M metagenome (GOLD analysis project Ga0209407, IMG submission 184410) | Active sludge microbial communities of municipal wastewater-treating anaerobic digesters from Japan - AD_JPNHG3_MetaG (SPAdes) (version 2) | ecosystem: Engineered > Bioreactor > Anaerobic... | reverse complement strand
CAGCTGATTTGCCATTTCCTTCAAACCGCTGGACATTGCAGTTAATTTTACTTTTACATCAACATCATTCTGTCCCATTTTATATCCCTTTCTAACCTAGATTATAACAATAGACTTTTTTCATTCCCAGATTCTTTTTGATATAGCCAAAGCCTGACGATGAAGTTCCTGAGCAAGCTTTATTGACTGTTGTTTTATATCTTTTTCCATTGATTTTGTGTTGCCCCGCATAAGATTAGCGGCACGCACAGAAGCATTGCGAATTTGAGACTCTAATTTTTGAACCTCAGAGTCAGAAGCATTTCCCAAACGAGTAAATCCCAACACCATAGAATTTATTGCATCCATGCCAGACACTAATTCTTGTATGATACTAGAAGTGGTCATCATTTCTTTTGGGATTTTTTTCATCGATTCTAAAACGGAACCAGGAGTTAATTTGCCAGACTCATCAAAAAACTCATTAACCTTAATCTTTGATACTACTAATTCTGCATATTTTTTAATCATAGTATCAAGATATTTGTTAAGTTCACCCTTTGCCTGATTCTTTTTTATTGTAAGTATTGGAACGCTTTCAACGCGATAAACAGGATTATAGCGGCCAACACCGTTTTTTTTTCCCTCTTCATATCTTTGTCCAACAAGAACATATTCACTACCAAGAGTTGCTGTCCCACGTTTTGCAAAACGCCTTTCCATTGCATCTTTAATGCGTGAAGCTATTACAACTGCATCCAATTTGCTGTCGCCTAACCCACTAATAAATGGGTCATCGCCTTTAAGCGTATTTCTTTGCATTTGCAATGCCTTACGAATCAATCTTCTCTTGTTTGTTGCATTTATCTCATCCGCAAAATATCTCTGTTTGCCGCGAACCCACTTTATAAGTGTAGTCAAATCAGGAACAGGCGTTTTTACTTCATCTTTTCCAAGAAGGGCATTAAGCAATTTGTCCGGCATTTCAAAATCAAGATTTATGACCGCAGTAACATCTTTCTGCGTCCTCGCTGTTTCGGCATTATACTTTTTCTTGTCTCCCTCTGCAAAGTCATAATGAGCACGTATCTTCATTGACCTATAAAGGTTGCCCGTAGAATATTTCAATCTTGAAAGGATAATTTGGCGAATGCCAGTTATCAAGGTGGTATCTTCATTAAAAAACCTTGTAATCTGACTGACAATATACTCAGCATCAACCTCATAAAATGAAGTTATCCTGCTAATCATTCTTGATAAGTCTATCTGAGTTCCTTGCTTCACTTTTTATCCTTCTTGTTTACTTCCTCATACATTTTCTCAACGTCATTATAGATGTCAAGAGCGAAGGCATAAAAGTTTGCGTGCTTGACAAGTTTCTTGATTGCCTCACAGAATGACTTGCGGTCTGATTCAATATAAGCAAGCAGTTCCATTGCTCCTTTAGTTATTGACTGGCAGGCAATTAACTCGCTTATCAGCATTGCCTCCGATATAGTCAAATCTGCAGACCTGATTTGCTCACGCTCAAGCGAGACATACATTTCCAGATATTGATTACTTGGATAAATGTCTTTTACTTCCTCAAGCTTCTTGAGCAACTCTTCTTCCGTGTCCTCTTTATAATATCCTAAGTCAATGACGTGCTTCTTGCGTCTTTCTATTTCATCCATAAATAGCTTCTGTTCATTTCCGAAATAGATGAAGTAATCAGAAACCAGGGAAAGCTTCTGCTCATTATTTAGTAATTCTTCGTCCGTCTTTATTATTTTACATAACTCTTCCAGTATTGCTTCATTGGAAAGAACGGACATAAACAGGGCATAATCAACCATGTCGCCAGCATTGAACGCAGACAAGTTAATCTCATTTCTTCCGAGAATGGCATGAACCCTCGATAATGTCAAAATGTCTTTCTTCATATACTCCTCAAAAAAAAAGGGGGAGGGCAATAAATCACCACTCCCCTCGCAGTTAGTTAATTAGTTATTATTATGGCGCAGCAGGAATTCCGCTTTCAATATTACTGTATTTGCTCTTAGGATAGCGTCCAACCATAGCGCGAACACGAACAAAGTATTTTGTGCCATTAGTCAATCCAGTAATAGTAACTTCTTGTTGGCCAACATCAACTTCGACAGATTGAACAATAGTATTGTCAAAAGTATTGGCTGTAGCAACTTCAACAAGATATCCCGTTACAGAGGCATCTGTAGAATCAGTCCAGCTTGGAACAAGTTCTCCACTTTCACCCATTTTCCATACATCATGAAGCACAATTGGATTAACTTCTGTATTGTAGTCATAAGGCTGGTCAATTATTTTGCGGAAGCTTGCGGCATTGGGGACTTTCTTCTCAATTGAGATAGTGGAAGTGGGTATGGTTCCACCAGTATCTTTCTCAGAATAAGAGAATGAGCCAGCAATGCCTTTTACACTTCCAGCAAGAATTGAATCTACATTCGCTATGAAAATCAGTTCATGCAACTGGAAGAACGCACCCGCATCAAGAAAATTCTCCATACGGGTATCATTCAACTCTACCAACATAATGACTGCTTCCTGACCATCTGCGGCCGCAAGAGCATTCTTATTGTCTGGCGTTGCATTTATCAATTCGCAGGCGAATGTGCCTGTTTTTGACATTACGAATTTACCAATCTCATTGCCTTCTACCGAATCTCCATCAGCAATAGAGACATCAATAGAATCTTTACGCATCTCACCTATATGTGTCATTTTGCTAGCCATTATGGTTTGTAAATGACCATAAGCAGCATCATAAGCGCCAGAATCGTAATCTTCAAAGAAAGACACAAGTTCGGCACATAATGCTGTTAGCTGAGATTCAAAGGCAATATAGACGCGGTAATCACGCTGTCTTATGCCGAGCACTCCATAATTCAAGGCCATGATTCACCTCCAAATTAAGGAGTTTGGTCGACATCAGCAATATGACGGAAAGACCCCGCATCAGGGACATTTTTCTCAATGTTAATAGTAGAGCGAATCGAGTCGCCACCTGTGATTTTTTCAGAATATGACAGATTGAAGTTATTCATCAAAATGCAGGTTTTGAGGTCGTTGCCGTGAGTATCTCTTTCAACAAGCATAATCGTGCAGGCATTGCCGTCAAGTTCTTCAAGGGCAGCGATGTTTGTGGGAGTAGCATTGATAAGCTCGGCAGTAAACGTGCCAGTCTTGTTCAACACAATCTTACCAAGACGATTTCCTTCAATGCTATCGCCATCAGCAATACCCAAGTCAATTGAATCGGCCCGACATTCACCAAGCTCATCAAGTAAGGCAATTACTGCATCAGCATTAGTCTTACTTGAACTAGCGAGATAAGTAGTAATGGCCGCAGCCAGACCAGCGGTGTTTGCAAGAGCAACATAAACACGATAGTCCTTTTGTTTAATTCCATCGGTTCCATAAGTTAAAGCCATTTTCTATCTCCTATGTTTAGGCGTTAAATATTATTGTTGTTATCCAGCCAGTTATGAATTGACCTTCGCCAATCCCTATTGATACTACTGGCTCTATATCCGTTAAAACTTCATATCCCATCGTTGTAATAACATCTTCAAGCTTCTCAAAGGTTGAACTCTGCTTACTGGAATAATCAGCAGGGTCGTCTATATCAAAAATATCAAAGACCGACAGAATATAAGTATATGAGATGGGAGCATAAGCTATTGATTCTTTGGAATGTTCGCTTATGCCAAGAAACAATCCAATCGCAGGAAACGTTCCCTGCTCAAGTTCTATTTCACTTTTTGCAATACTGTAAGTCGGGAAAGACGAACCTAACGCTGTTGCCAACGTTTGATGCTTTGTCAGAAATATGCTGCTCACGTTACGAATACTCCAAATGTGCCATCAACGTGAAGCTCTGTATCTTCATCTTCATCCTCTGTTACGCCGAGGGCAAAGTTTATGCTGTTAAGAGCTTGTTCACGATAATTGTCTGCATTTGCAATTATATCGTCATACGCAGAAGCAACAATATTGGCTGCCCCCGCACTTTCGCGAGAAACATTTACTGCGCCTTTAACCAACTTTTTCAGTGCAATCGCAAGATGATAAAGTCCAAAATAGGCTTCAGCAAAAATAAGGTTACGCAGATACTTTTCATCATCACTCAACTCATCAAAACTCTTGGCATCAAAAAGTCCAAAAGTTTCTTCGGTATAAACATCAAATGCGTCAACAAAGGTCTGATAATCGGTTCCCCCAAGATTGTCCTGCAAGTCTCGTGAGGCCACAGATAGTATCTGAGGAGTTATCCGTTCTTCTGCCTTTGTTGTAACATTGGCAAGCTGAGTCATTTTAGTCTTTACTACTTCATTATGTGAATAAGCCATCTGCGTAACCTTTATTTCTAAACGAGAACGTAACTATCTTTCGGAAACTCACGTAAGCGGTCTTTAGGAACACTATACCTGATTTTCGGAAACATCGGGGGCAAGCCTTTCAGCATGACATTAGTTTTCATGAACACTTTTACATATTCAACAGGGGCAACTTCAATTTCTTCAACTTCAGCTTCTAATTCTTCGATTTCAACTTTTGTCTTGCTTACCTTAGACTTGTTTGCGGTAGAGTTCTTATTGCTTTTAGCCATTTTCAATACCTACTTTACAGAGCTTTGTCAAACCAGACCTCAGTAGAGGCAATAGCACTTCCGTCAGGCATATAGGCACGGAAATAAGCATCGTCAGTCAGGGTAATAGCCACACCTTGCGGAACAACAGCAGCGCCAGCAACATTAGCCAGAGCATGAGCAAGGGTAGCAGAACCTGCCAGGGTAGCGGTAGCTTGAACAATTACCGCGCCTTCAGTATCGCAATAAGGCACAACTTCAAGGTTAGCGCCGTCAGCATTATACTTATTCGCAGCAACAGTTTTAATCAAGCCGGAGCTTCCAGTCAACGCGCCTGCGGCAGTAACCATATACGGGGTCTCAACAGTCGCACCCTTGAAGGCAATAACAAAGGTATCGCAACGAGCAACCTGAACGTCCAGATAGACATCATAAGTATACTCAAAAACCGGACCAGTAGTTCCACGAGCATTGAAGTCCATTGTCTGGAGATAGGTTGATTTGTCGGAAGCAATATCAATGTTCTTCGGGTCGCCAAAAATAATGCAACCAGGAGTAGTTCCATCGCCTTCATGATATTCGTTAATAGGAATCATATCGGGAATGGCAATAACTGCGTGTCCCATGAAATTGGGAGTAATGCCATTGGTCAAGTTCTGTTCACGAGTAACGTTAGAGGGAGCGGTCATATCTGAGCGAGACTGAGTATAAAGGTCAAGGTCAGACTGAGACATCATCCAGACATTGTTGGGATTGTTACGGAACTGGGTAGGCATACGTTTCCACATCGTGCGAAGCAGAGCAAGCATGTTGGCTTCAGTATAGGTTCCTGCCAGAGTGGTAGCATCAACCTTATGAGGGGTCAGGTGCTTACCGAGGAAACCAGTAACAGCAACTTGCCCATAAGTGTTAGTATTAGCACCATTAGCGTCCTGCAGAATTTTGACAAATCCTTTGTTGAGGTCATAGAAATCGCGAGTGCTGGAATAGGTTCCGCCCAAGCCATTCATAACCAGAAGCAGAATATCATTCGCAAGAGCAATAGCGACATCACTCAATACGCCATTTTCCCATCCGGGATTGTGCAGATTGTCAATAATGGTCTGAAGCGGAATATCCTTTTGAAGCTGGACATGACGCAGATAAAGATTGATTCCAAAGTTATGAACAATGCGGCGGTTGACAGTAATACCAGTAGTAGCACCATTCTGTTCATAAGAAATCAGATTCTTTTTAGTAATTGCTTTGGCTTCAATCGGAGTAACCAGCTTGTTGACAATGCGTGAATTAAACATACGCAGATAAGGACTCTTATCAAGAATGAAGTTAAGCTGAATGGCAGCTTCTTCCTCTGACAGAGTGCGTCCGCGTGTAAAGTCCAGGGTAATCTCGTCAATGTCGGACTTGGAAATCTGCGTTCCATCGGGATAGAACAAGGTTTCATATCCGGCTTTTGACAAGAGATAAACCGCAAGAGGACTTACCTTTCTTTCATCTTCAGTTTCAGATTTTATTCCTTTCTGAAGGGTTTCTGCAGTCTCTTGAAACAACTGCATCATTTTCATTACATCTTGAGTATCAAGGTTGATTTTGTTGCTCATTTGTAATCTCCTGTTTTATTTAAGATAAAAGACCAAGAGCAGGATTACGCGATTTCTTAACATCAGTCTGAGGCGGCTGTGTTTTGACGGAAGAGCCTGTTTCTAAATCTTGTATTTTGTCTTCAAGCGTTTCAATCGTTTTCGTAAGAGTTTTAACTGTATCAAGAACGGGATTGAGTTTTTCGCTTAACAATGTGTTCAAGGTGTCGCCATTGCTTTTGACAACTTTCTCAAACATTTCTTCAAATAACTTTTCTGCGGATTTTCTAACTTCTTCTGGCTCAGTTTCTGTTTCAGCCGTGGCTTCATTCTCAGGTTCGGCTTCATCTTTAGTGGTTTCTTCCGCTGTTTCGGGTTCTTCGACAGGAGCCTCTTCCTGATTTTCGGCAGGATGCTCCTCAGCATTTTCTTTACTATCATCGGATTTAGCAATATCAGCAATCTTTCCATCAATGTAATCAGCCGCAGAACGCATTGATAACGACAACGTTTTCAAATCATCTTCCAATGCGCTTTCCCAACTGATACTTTCAAAAAAGTCCTTCTGAAGCATATCCATAAGAAAGCAAGGGTCTCTAGTTAGCTGTTCTAACGTGGCTTCAATTGTTTCATTGAAAGCCTTACTCAGTCCAACTTTAGACATAATGTTTTTAAGGAACTTTTTCAACTTGTTTTCTCCTTTGCTCATTTGTGTTTCACGAGAAATACCAAACATTGAATAACCGGTTATGTCTCCAGCTTTCCAAGCATCCCATATCTCATCTGTGGCACGTGTAACCAAAATCCAGCTTCCTGCCTTGATTACGTTTTTGCCAATCTTCATTTCAATGGGTGTAATATAGCTTTCAACTACCGTTCCTGCACCAGCAAGCATATTATGCTCGGTGTCTATATTTCGGTAGAACTCAAGAAACTCATGAGCGGTTTTTTCTATTTCATCCTTTGTCATTGCATCGCCATGCGAATCTTCAACGTCTGGCTCATAAACCACACCATACAGCAATTTCCGCTCATCATCATCAGACTTGCTAAAGAATTGCATATCAAACTGTATGTCGGCTCGTGAGCAATCATTTTTAGCAAGAAAGAATTGCTTTTTATTCGCCCCACGCTTTACATAAGAAACATGAGTTATTGTAACGTCCTTAAGTAGTCTCTTTTTTTCAATAATGTTCATTTAAGACCTCTTATCCAAAGTTATTACTTTCATCGTTGTTTTTGTTTGGGTCAAGATTATTAGTTTGCTCGCCATCACCTATTCCTAAATCAGTATTGTCATTTGTTCTTATCTCGCCTTCACGATTTGGCTCAATCTTCAAGTTGCCAAGCTCTTCTGTTTCCTTTTCATCTTCGGGTGTTTCCATCAAATCAATAGGCTTGAGGCGCAGGAACATTTGCCTGATTTCATTTATGCTTAAAACACGATTGCCGGCAGCATCAACCATATTCCAATAGAGATTCGCAATAACAGCATCCTCTTTCTCGTTGGAAATGTTCATACTCTTAAGGTCAAACTCACAATTAACACCAAATTCAAACTCAAGAAATTTATTGATAAACTCAACAATGTAATTCTGCTGAGGTTCAGCAACCGTCTCCATAAAAAGTTTAAGGTCAGTTATTCCTGCAGAGCCACCACCAAAATTGCCCCCAACCGAGAGTCCAAGTAATTTAGGATGAACTCTACACTTGAGGGCAATGCGAAATTGCACCCTTTGAGAAAGAGACAGGAATTGTTCATCAATGGACTTTGTGAGCGGAACGAGGGTTATCTTTGCTTTTTCGTTTGGGACGGAAAGAAACAGCATCTTGTGAGCGTTGGCAACGCCCTTCAAGTTGTTCTCTATAAATTCTTTGATTTTCTCGTATGACTTCTTTGACAGCTTGCCGCCAGTAATCAAAACCGCCCATGCTGGCTGTCCTCCATTTGAAAAGAAGTTTATGTTGTATTGGTCTGACAAATAACTTTGTCTAATCAGGTCAAATAAATGAGTAGTGTCAGGCTTTCCGTAATAAAGACTCTCTTGCGATGGAGCTTTGAAATGCAAACAATAATGAACGCCATCTTTTGTTTTGCCATCAGCAGGATAAGGAACATAATCAATAGTAGTCTTATTGCCAGCCGGAATGTAACAATACTTTTCTATATCTCTTGTCATTACTCCGTTGCTAACTTTAGGAGCTATATACATATCTTTTGCAGGAAGATAATAGATTGCACGCTTGTTACCGCTTTTTACGAACTCAAGATAAGCATTATTAAATAACTCAAAATCGGTATAAACATTCTTCAGGATAGAAGTAAAAGTATCGCCAAAGTTTCTGTTAGGAGACTTAAAGAATGACTTAATATCTTCTCTTTCGTCAATATCTTTATAGCCAAAAGAATAGCCTGAGCCAACAATCGTATCTACTTTAAGAGCAATACAAGTTTGATAAGTTGTATCAAGCGACTTATATCTCAATATCTCAGCAGGATGATAAGGTGGCAGAATACATCCGTTATCTTCAATAGTCTTTGTTCCTGCAACCTTTATAGAGCTTTTTGGCAGAGAAAGAGTCTTTGCAACAGAAAAAGCAGGCATATTGATAAGTTCAACAATACCTTCCATGCTTTTTTCTATTGTATTTGCGCCTATTTCTTCTTCACCAATAACCTTTACTTGTTCACTCACGTTCTTTCTCCATCAAAATATTTGAATCTCAGAATCTTCTGAATCAAAATCAAATTCATCTGTATTCTCTCCATCTTTAATGTCAAGTATTTTGTCGTCATTATCGCTACCATCAAGAGTTTCTATCTCTAAATCTGCAACATCGGACATAAGAGATAACAGTCCCGCAAGAGAATCAGGAGCATCATCTTTGCCATACTTAAATTTACCATAGCTTCCCAAATTATTCATAAACTTAGAGTAGTCAATGTCTTGCTCTTCATCTACCAAGAAATAGCAGTCATTCTTCATCTCTCCTATCCTGAGCAGTATTCTTATCTCTTTATTAGTATTAGCTGATTGAGTATGAATCTCTGTTCCGACTGCATCCAAGATTTGCTGATACTTGCTTTCAAAGTTGGTTGCAAACTCTATCCCGCCCTGATTGCTCTCGAACACGTGCATCTCAGGTTTGAATTTCATAATCTTCTCAATTAGTGGACGCTCAAGCTCTATGCTGTCTGCATCTGAGAAAACAACGCCGACAATATACTTCCTGTTTTTATAACGCCAGCAGAAAGGAGATGAAAGATTGTCTGTGCCTTTATTTGCATAGTCGCACCAAGCCACCTTCTCGTCAGGCTCGCCCAATTTCTCTAAGTCTTTCATTGAGAATCGTTTAAGGGAGTCAATGGAAAGTTTTGCAAAGGCAGTATCTGTCGGCTGGCACATATAAAGAGCGTTAAATAGCCATTCGCGTCCTTTCTTTTTCCAAGATTCACGCATCTTGATTGCCCGCTCAGCAGGAAACATAGCTTCACAAATACTGGTATCATCTTCGTTCAAAACAGGAAAGATGAATTTTGTCCACTCAGGGTCATCTTCGCGCAAGCCAATCGGGTCTTGCTTTGACCATCTAGTCTGAATGATTATCTCTGCACAATTAGACCCAGGCTCAACACGGCTTTCAAGGGCATAATCAATAAATGTATCAATCTTCTCAAGATAAGCTTCCGACAATGCCTCTTCAGGATTTTTGATAGGGTCGTCAAAGATGGCAGCACGATTACATCCTTTTCCCGTGATTGTTCCATTCATTCCTGCACCAAAATAGGTTGCGATAGTAGTCCCATCCAATTGCCAACTCATTTTTGAACGTGCAGAAGGGTCAATCTTGACATTCGGGAAAACCTCTTTATACGCATCACTATCAATAATATCAAGAACCGATTTAGATAAATCCATTGCAAGATTGTCATTGTAGCAGTTTCTCATAAATGAGCCGTCTGCGTCATATCCTAACCACCATGCAATCCAAATACTGGTTGTCCTGCTTTTACCGCCTCTCGGAAAGAACGAAATCAGAACCTTTCTTAGCTCGCCAACTGTTATTCTGCGAAAGATTTCAGACAAGTCCTTGAGCGGAACCTTCTCATCAAGATAAAAGTCGGGCGCAATATGCTGACAGAACTTCCACAAAGCAAACTTATTGTGAGGCGCAAAATCTGCCTGCTTCTGGTCTGATTTCTCTCGTGCCCTTCTTTGCTTCTCAAGTATTAGGTCTTCTTTCGTAAACTTAATCTGAGCCATTCTCGTTCTCTTCTACAACTTCAAATTCAGTATCTATCGGCTGAACACCACCAGATTTAACTTGTCTGTCAACTTGTTCTAGCTCTTCATCGGTCAAGTCCTGCAACTTGACTTGCTTTTTTTCTGCCTTTTGTCCAGCAATTTCAAGCCTGACAAGCATTTCCCTTGTTCCATCTCCACCAGCAATTTTTTGTAAAACTTCAACAATCTTTGTTATATCAGACATCTTTACCTGCTTGCGCATCGACAGTGGTTTCCCGGTCGCAATTTCGTCAGCTTGTATCTTGTCAATGTAATCAAGCTCTCGGTTGATTATCTTGAAAGCCTTTAAGCCCATATTGTTTAATACTTTAACAAATCCCTTAACGGCAATTTTTGCTTCATTTATGGCAATATCTTCTTGCAGTTGTTGCTTTTTTTCAATATATGCCTGCCTTTGTTGGAGCCAAGTTTTTCCCCTATTAACCGAATCCTCCAAATCATTAGCCTTTTGAAGAATCAACGGCTTTGCAACTCCATGCCTTCTTGATAATTCATCAAAAGAGGGATAGTCAGTTCCCAGAACATAGTCTGCTCTTATTTTATCCCAATCAACTCTTTTTATGTTTGACATATTAATGTTTCCTATATTCTTCATCTATGATTTTAGGAACGCAATTATTCCACAAAACCTTATGGTGAACTCTCTTAAATGCGGTATTTAGCAGAGAAATTTTTACACAACTTGGCGAATACATAACAGAATAAAATGACTTTATATATGTTCCAGAATTCTTATATACATCGGTCATTCCACCTTTTGTGGTCTGCGTCTGCTTTTGATGTATTGAAAAAAGAGTTATGCTAAAAATTAAATCACCCCTTGACCCGCGAGAGGTATACATACTAACATCTTCATTCATTGTTCCAGCAAAGTTTATCGGCCTGTCCGTCCTGCAGAAAAAAGAATTCATAGCCTTGCGCAACAATCCTTTTTTCCATCTTGAGCCTATACCGCCAATAAAGTCCCCATTTTGAGCAAACGCAATTGTTAAAGCATTGGTTTTCTCAAAATAATTAAGCATAAGGTTAATTACACTATCAAGCTGTTTAGTATATATCTCTTTTAATATATTTAGCTCAGGCTCAATAAACCTATACGAAAAACAAGTATAATCATCGTCAAGCTCAAGAAAATACTTTAATCCAAGTTCTTTCGCAATTTCAAAACAAGCATTTCTGGCAAATATAACAGCACTCATTTCACCGAAATTATCTCCAGTATCTGTCCTGCTTGCAACATCCTTTTTGTCAAAAACAATTACTTTGTCTTTGCCATACTTACTTATATATTTATCAACATCACTATCCTGATTGTCAACAACCAGATAATACTTTCCAGTATAATTGGCTTCTTTTAGCGAACGCAAGGTTATTACATTATCTGCTCGTCCATGAGTTAGTATAAATACCGCAAAATCATCTCTCATCTTTCATTCCTAAATAAAGTTAACATTGCTCGGACAATGTTCAATCTTCCTGATAAAATCATTTATTCCGCTAAGCCTGCACGGAATATCACAAGTTAACATATCTGTTTTTGCCTGTTTCCATTTATTAATGGCATCGCTATCATGAAGCTTACAAATCACCTCTTGAGGCTTATGACAACAAAAAAGAATTTCGCTAGATTCATTCACCGCCATCTGAGTCCAATGACCATAGCATTGCTGGAATCCATTAAACAAATGATTCCACTTATAGTTTGCTATTATCCTGTTATCTTTTTCTGCGATTGACTTTATTATCTTAACAGACTTTTTAATGTCTTCTATTTTGCCACCAGAATAATAAGAAGAATTTCTACTTTCATAAGGTCGGAAAACCATATAGTCAAACAATATGTCTTTATGTGCCTCGTAAAATTTCAGTATATTCTCAGGATTAGTTACAAGCATTTGCAAACCAACATTTGTCCCAACAGAATTATCCCGCTTCCATTTTATATACTTTTTTACATTAGCAATAACAGAATCAAACATATCGATTCCACGCACCTCAAGATAAGACTCTTTATCGTGAGCATCAAGAGAAACTTTTAGAAATGAGGGTCGCATCTGTTTATACTCAACAAAATTAGTATTAACGCCATATTCTATTGCATTTATTTCAAGAAATTGAGTAATCTTATCAAAGTCAGGATTGATTGTAGGCTCACCACCCCCGGTAAGAATAATTCCATTTATGCCAAAATTAACCAATCGCTCAACATTCCTAATAAAATCATCAATTTTCACATACCTTTTTTCTCTGTCTATTGACTTGTGCTTGGCATAATTACAATAATGGCAGGCATTATTGCAAAAATTGGTCAGAAATACATCCGCAGTTATTGGTCTCCTGTCTAAAACAAGCCTGTCAAGATGGTATATAAGCTTGTTCGCCATAATGTTGTCATTCACTTTCAATATCCTCTTTAATCATGTCTTCTGCTTCACTTATAATGTCAACAAATCCATTTTCTATTGCCTTATCAAAGTCAATTATGACAAGGGCAGACTTTTCCATTAATTCTTGAACTGGCTTACTTGCATGAGCGTAAAATTCAGCTATCTTTGAGTAGTTAAAAACGATATGCCTTTGTGCGGCAACCCTTAAAAATTCCTTTATTTCTTCGTCGATTTCACTATTTTCTATGTCCAAAACAAGATTTTTTGTCTTTTTATCGTCAAAAAGTTCCGAAATTGCAGGATTTTCTCCTTTAATTTCATAAATTGGGGATTCTATCTTTTGCGTGTATGGATTCTCTGCTTCTTCTGGCTCAATGTCAGGTTCTTTCATGTTCCCTAACATTATATCAAGTTCCATCTCACTATACGGCAATGTTTCAAGCACATCCTTAACATCAAAGTTATCAACAATCTCATTAATTACATCAGCAAGAGACTTGTCATTTGCGCTAAATTTTGTCTCATTTGTCTCAACAGCAATGCGCTTAGCTTGTATTTCTGAAATTTCTCCAAGATTGTAACAATACACCGAATCAAATTTCAAAACCATTAAGGCATCAAGCCTGTGATTGCCGTTTACAACTTCATATTTTCCATTTCCAATCTCACGAACAATGATATTCTCAATTTGACCATTACGCCTGATATTTTCAACAAGCTTATCCATCAGAAAGTCATTGTCTTCTTTGTAGTTCCAACTTGCTTTTACCAAGTCAGATATTTTAATGTCGCAAAATCCAGTATTCATTTTATCTCCTCAAATAAATCTGTTTGTTCTTTCATTCCTAAAAACGCCTTGACCGACATATTAGACAGCCACCACTCCAGATATATGTCGGGGTTATTCCCGAAGTGTTGGCTCGGCCTATTTGATAATGCTTTTTCTATGGCGTTGCGATAGGCAATTTTGTGTCTCGGCCAGCGTTGGAATTGCTGATGCCGCAGTTTTGCCGAAATCATTGGACAACCAATGCAGCCTATCCGCTTGAATCCCTCATCGTAAAGACAGCAATACGGCAAGCCAAGAGTACGGATATATTGCCAAACATCTTTGTCTTTCCAGTCCAAAATAATGTGAACCATTCGCTTGGTTTTGTCTGTCTTGCTGATTTCAAACATAGTCCGCTTATTTCTGCGAGCCGACTCTGCCTTGCGTATGCCAGTCACCACCAATCTGCCAGTGCCTCCCCGCTCTTTTAACACCGCACAACAATAGCGGCTTCGTGCTGTGGGCAGGAAACACAGTTTTTCAATCAACTGAAACATCGTCAACTCCGGCCTGTGCCGCTCGACATCGGGATAGTGTTGCTTGACATAGGCGAGTAGTTCTGGCGGGTCAACAGATGTCAGGTTTATATGTGCATCGAATTTGCACCCACTCCGCTTCAGTAGGTCATAACAGACGATGCTGTCCTTGCCGCCTGAAAAGGCCAGATAATAGCCTTCGGGCGGCTCGTATTCATGTAGGATGTCCATCGCATCATCAAACAGGCGAGCAAGGCGTTCATTCATAAAAAGCTCAACTCCAGTTGCCCACTCTCAATTGGCTCTCCACTACTAGCAATATAATCATTCAACATATTCATTATATGTTTTACAACCTCCACACATACCGCATTACCAAGTTGTTTATAGCGCTGTGTATCTGAGTTTAACCGTTTTGCACTTTTGGTTGTCCCAAGACTAGTCCATTTATCAGGAAACGTTTGCAGTCGTTCACATTCAGTTACTGTTAATTTGCGCAGATTAAGCTCGGGCGAAACAACACCAATACATTGAGCTGCTGTTGTGATGTTTTTTACCTTTGGAAATACAGACTGAATTGCAAGCTCAAACCCGCCAATCCCAGAAAACAAAGAAAGGTATCTCAACTTAGCCACTAGTAATCCTACTAAGATCCGAGCCAATATCTATTGCTATTTTTCTTTTACTCTTTTCAAAATAGACAAGCTCTTTGTTCTCATCATTGCTAGATTGCTCAAACAAGTCAACAAGCCAATCAAGAAGACAACTGGGCGTTTCTTTATCTAGCATAAACTCAGGATTTACATAGAAGAAGTCTTTCTTTTTCCCGATAATTCGGATTATCACATTATCAAACATTAATTCCGACAGGGCAATGTTCATTTCTCTTCTTGTATAATTAGCATACGCACACAAGTCCATAAAGTTCATTGCCTTGCCATTGAGTTCAACGCGATTTGTCTCTGAATTAACGCAACCAGAAATAAGCAAAAACAACTGCACAGAAATTGTTTTTCTGCGTTCATCTATACCATATTGTTGTATTATGTTTACCATGCAATCAACAAAATATATAGCGATAAAAGTGTCAAGGACATTGATTGGCGAAATTTGCCCATTTTCCTCACAGGACTTGCACCAGGCAGACGGCTGTTTCCTCTGGACAAAAAGTGTAGCTAAAACACTGCAGGACAGGCAGTTACAAGTTGTTTTACAATTCATTCTCAAAGTGTAAAGCATTTTCGGCTGCGCCGCAATTAAGCCAACTCCACAAATTCAAAATTTACTGCAGGATAACAAGTTAGCACCAAAATAGTGAGCCACGTTCTAAATTATAAGTCAACCATTTTAAGGTTAATCTCTTGCGGGACAGGCGATTAGGCTTCTAATAGGTCAATTAGCACTAAATGCGGGCATTTTTGAAGACATAAGTATATGCAAAAAAAGTCAGGACAGCACTAAAAAGGAGCCATCGAAAACTCAAAGTCAGGAGGGAAAGCAGGCAACTTTCTTAAAAATGCCTCCTGCGAAGCACGGCAGCACAACCCCCACAACCAAGACACTCTCAGGAAACAATAGCGTCAGGACGCAGGCACTCAAAAGCAGAATAACAATCAACGCAAGCACAAATAACAAAATAGCAAATCCACAAAAATGAAAACTACATAAAAGTGGCTTGGTTACTAAAAAATGGCCTGGTCACTACTCCGGCTTCATAATTAACTGACTGAATTCAGTTTTTATAGGACAGTTTTATTATAAGGCAGCCAGCGTGCGAAGCACCGCCAAGTTTCTCTCCAGCGTTTTGTCATTCAGCAAGGCTGGTTTTATATGAGCCTTTATCGGTATGAGTATTGGCATAAAGAAAATTGAAAAAGAGAATTGATAGAGAAATATATTGTTAAACTCTTCTTTTCAATTTTCTTTATGCCAATACTCATACCGATAAAGGCTCATATAAAACCAGCCTTGCTGAATGACAAAACGCTGGAGAGAAACTTGGCGGTGCTT
>Ga0209407_1002713_pt1 | contig 16216 bp, 8 predicted proteins | sample AD_JPNHG3_MetaG_FD_184410 | JGI IMG/M metagenome (GOLD analysis project Ga0209407, IMG submission 184410) | Active sludge microbial communities of municipal wastewater-treating anaerobic digesters from Japan - AD_JPNHG3_MetaG (SPAdes) (version 2) | ecosystem: Engineered > Bioreactor > Anaerobic >... | reverse complement strand
ACCGAACTACAGTTCCACCGTCCCCTATGCGTTCGACTACAGCGCGGATGTCGGCAGTTTTGATCGCGTGGCCTATTACCTCGAACTCCAGCGGCAATCCGGGGACGACCTCCAGTACGTGTGGGTCTCCATGGATGCCTTCACCAATCGCGCCGACAAGCTCGGCATCCCGAATCTCGCCTCCGGCGTGGTGTATCAGCAGTTTGTAAGCAATCTGCATGTTGTCTGCAATGTGGACGGCGTCGTAACCGGCGACATCTCCTCCGGTAACATCGAGTTCTGGCCCTACAACTACACCTCGGGCAATAAGCTCGGCCTCCCCGGCGCAAACTCCAGCAAATATGATTTCGACGACACCTGTTCGTTCAGTGCCAACTACAGTTGCATGCAGGTGCACAACTACAACGCGCGCCAGACCCTTTTCGCGATCAACCACTGGAGTTCAGGCGACGTGATTGATATCGGCATCGGCAACCGTCCGACAGACCACCCCGACTGGACCTTCAGCGGTAACGGCGGCGATTTCACCGTCAAGACGCTCTACGTGCTGGTCCGCCGCGACGCGAGCGACACCACCCCGCCGGTGCCGTTATCGGCGCAGGCCGACTTCTCGCGCCGACTCGTGACCGTCAGCTTCTCCGAACTGCTGGCCCCATCTTCCGCTGACCCGCGCCTCTTCACGCTCGATCACGGTGTCGCGATATTCGACGCCACCCTTGAGGCTGACCTCAGGACAATCAGGTTGCTGACTTCGCAACAGCCCGCCGATGCCGCGCTGACACTTACGATCACCGGCGTCCGTGACGCATCGCCCAACGCCAATGCGGTGGCCCCCGGCACTGTGCTCCCAGTAGCGGCCCCCGCCCTGCCCCCAGAGATCATCACGAACATTGGCACCAACGCCGACGACTTTGCGAGCGGCTACGAATGCGTCTACACGCTCGATATTCCCGTCATCGGCAACTTCAATGCCGCCGCCGCCCCGTACCGCGTCAACCGCGCGCGCACAGCACCGGTGATCGATACGTTCGACCGTATCGCCTATTACCTTGAACTGACCAAAAAGGACGACACCGTCCAATACCTCTGGGCGTCGATGGATGCCTTCACGACCGACCGCACAAAAATCGCCGTGCCGACTCTGGCCTCCGGCGCGATCTTCCAGCAGCCGGTCTCCAACCTCGACGTCAAGTCCAACGTTGACGGTATCGTCAACGGCAGCGGTATGGCCGGCGGCAACCTTGAGTTCTGGCCCCACAACTATAGCACCACCAACGCGGCCGCTGTCCCCGGTGCCAGTGACACCACCTACGACTTCGGCGACCGCCGCGACCCCGGCGGGCACGGCTCCATGCAACTCCACAATTCAGCCGCCGCGCAGACGCTCTTCGCCATGAACAATTGGGGCGTCGACGGTAACACGCTTGCGCTCGGCATCGGCAACCGCCCCACCAGCCACCCCGACTGGACCTTCGCGGGCAACGCTGGCAGTGACTACACGCGCCGCACCATGCATGTGCTGGTGCGCCCCACTGCCGCCCCGCCCCTGCCGCAACCTGTCGCGGAAAACGTGCCCGACGCCCAAGGATACCGGCACGTGTACACCTTTGACCTGCCGGTCCGCGGCAGTTTCTTTACCTCGGCATCGACTTATACCGTGTTCGCCGACACCAACAACCTTCCGCCTTACTCGCGTGTGGCCTATTACCTCGAACTCCAAGCCGGCACCGCGCCGACACAGTGGATCTGGACCGCTATGGATGCTTTCACCGCCGACCCATCAAAGATCGGACTCCCCGGCACCAACTGCTTCTTCCAGACGCGTGTCACGCGCTTGGATGTGCGTTCCAACGTGGACGGCATCGTCAACGGCACCGACATCGACACCGGCAACATCGAGTTCTGGCCCAGCGATTACGGAGCAGGGAACTCGATCGGCATTCCGAACGCCAGCGGCTCGACTTACGACTTCGGCGACGGCGGTGCCAACGGCAGCCGGAACGGTCACGGTTCCATGCAGGTCCACAATTACGGCACCGGCGCCACCCAGACACTCTTTGCCATCAGCAATTTCAATAACAACAACCTGCTCGGCATCGGCATCGGCAACCGACCGACCGGCCACCCCGACTGGACCTTCGCGAGCAACGCGGGATCGTACAACCACCGCCGGCTTTACGTGTTTGTACTGTGCGCGGGCAGCATCGCCGACCTGACGCGCCCGATCTTGCTCAACGCCACAGCTTCGCTCACGCTCGACCAGATTGCGCTCGGCTTCAACGAGCCGTTGGCGGATAGCTCAGCCACACCTGAGTTCTTCACCGTTTCATCCGACGTGAATGTGCTTGATGCCTGGCTAAGCCCCAACAAGAAGGATGTGATCCTGCGGACCTCGCCGCTGACCGCCGGCCAGCTCTACTCGGTTTCCGTCACCGGCGTGCGCGACCGCTCCTTCAACGCCAATCCGGTCGCCCTCGGCACCGCCCTCTCGTTCCGCGCCCCCGTCACCTATCCTATCGGCCCGCTCGCCGACGTCCCTGAGTATGGTGACTACGAACTTGTCTCCTACCTTCCCGTCAGCAACACGGTCAGTTACGTCAACGGCGCGAACTACTTGGTTGACGAGAGTCGTTTCCAGCAGATCCAGCCCTTCGACCGCGTCGCTTATTGCATGAACCTAGTCGATACAAACGGGGTCCACAAATGGGTCTGGGTCTCCATGGATGCCTACACCAACGACCTGTCGATGATCGGTGTGCCAACCGCCGACCGTGGTGCCCGCCTGCAACAGTACGTCAGTAACCTCACAATCTACGCATCCGCCAATGTCGCCGACATCAGTGTCAGCACCGGCACAGGTATCCCCGCCGGCAACATTGAGTTCTGGCCGAACAACTACGGAACGGGCAATGCCCTCAATATCCCGGGCGCAAGCGGTAGCAACTATGATTGGGGCGACACCATCGACGCCATCACGACGGTCGGCCACGGCTCCATGCAGGTTCATAACTTCGCGCAGGGTCAGACGATCTTCTCTCTGGTCAGCTTCGGCTCGAACGGCCGGACGCCCGGCCTCGGTATCGGCAACAAACCGAATGCTTCAAACGATCCCGACTGGACCTTCACCTACAACGCGCGCGAGTTCACCACCAAGGACATCTACATCCTTGCCCGTCGCGGTGTGCCAGCCACCCCGACCGGAACGCGCCCGGACATCTGGAACCAGCCGCGCTCCATAAAAATCTACGCAGGTGACGACGCCCTGTTCAGCATCTTCTCCCCGAATGCCACGGCCTTCCAATGGCGGCACAATGGTACGGCCATCCCCGGCGCTACAGCCTCCTGGCTGTTACTCAACGATGTGAAAAAAACCACTGCGGGCAGTTATGACGTGGTCGTCTACGGCACCGGCTCGCAAGCGATCCTCAGCCAAAGCGCCACACTGACCGTCATCCACGGCGGCGCAGTCATGCATCTCAAGTAACGGTTGGCGTGCAAGTTGAGCACATGACACTTGGTTTCTGGTTTCATGAAGTTTCATGTGTTTCATGGTTAGGTCTCTGATCGATTACGCCGTGTACTCACGGCGGATCGTCCCCATGCGCGCCAGACTGTCAGACAGCCCGCCCTCCCGGTTGCGCAAACGCCAGACAGCCGCATGCGCCGTCATCAGCGCCTCCTGTTCCGCCGCGAGCGACGCCTGCGTTGCAGGCGTGTCGATCGTGCCGTCCAGCAATGCGATCCCGCGATGACACGCGGCGCGCAGCAGCCGGATCACGTGACGGACCTCCTGCCTGACGACCGACGTCCGCTCAGCAGGCAGTCCGCGCTCGATGCCGTCAATCGCGCCGAGGACATCCCGCAGCGTTACCGTTGTGATTCCAGCGGGCAAGGCGCGTCCGCGCGGCTTGGCAAGCAGCAGGAACAACTCGCTAGCGTTGCCGCGTAACGCGCCGCACCGCAAATAGAGATCACCCAGCCGCAGCAAGGCATCGCCATACCCCTGCGCACTGCCGAAACGATCCATCGCCTGCGCGAGATCCAGATTCCGGTTGCGTACACTTCCCCACGCCAGCGCCGCGCCATACGTATAGCCGGCGAAGCTCACCGTCAGCGGCTGCCAGTGGCCGCCGTCGCCCCAGTCTGTGATCAGATAGCCGCAGGCACCGTGGCGCAACCCGTTCTCGGCCGCGACCGCGAGATTCGCGCGCATGTTGGTCGTGCGACCGGCCAGACTGTTCCATGACGACGTGCCGGGACACACGTAAAACGACAGCCCCGACGCAGCGAACAGCGCCCCGTGCTCGTCAAACGGATGATCGGCCTCATACCCCCACTCCAGCGCTAGCGCGTCGCGCGGCACCTCGCGCACCAGCTCAGGATGACGCATGATGATGTCGCCCCAAAAGGCCATGCGCCGCCCGCGTGCGGTGACCCGTGCATGGATCTCCTTGAGAAAGTCCAGATACACGCGCCCCTCGCCGTGCTCGCGTACTTGCGCTGCCGAACGGCCTTCGCCGCGCAAGTCGAAGGTCTCGTCGCAGCCGACATTGAACAGCTGTGAGGTGAAGTTCGGCAGCAGTTGGTCATACAGATTCTCAAGCAGGGCGAGGCTGCGCGGGTCGGTCGGACAGAGCGATGTAGGCCGTTCGTGTACGCCGCCCCACGGCAGCGGCGCGCCGCCCTGCGGCAGTTCCGCCAGCGGCGCGTAGCGCGGCAACGCAAGCCAGCGCTCCAGATGCCCGAACGAATTCTGATTCGGCACCAGCTCCACACACCGCTCAATGCAATAGGCATCCAACTCGCGGATCTCCTCTGGCGTCATCGGACTCGCGTCGCGCCAGACCTCCTCGTGACCGCGATAGGCGAAAGTGTGCTCGGTGTAGAGCTGAAGCTGATTGATCTTGAGCGCAGCCAGCCGATCCACAAGTTCAAACAGCGTCGCCATCGTCGGCACCTTGTCGCGACTGATGTCGAGCATCACGCCGCGCGCCTCAAAGTCCGGCGCGTCCTCAATCTCACAAACCGGTAGCGCACCACCCGACAACGCAACAAGCTGTGCCAAGGTCACGGCCGCATAAAAAAGACCCGCGCGATCCTGCGCTTCGGCTTCAACGCCTGCGGGCGTGACACACAGCCGATAGGATTGCACCCCGGTCACATGCGGCACCAGATTAAATCGGATGAAGGCACACCCAGCGGGCGGGAATGCCTGCGCTCCCGACTCCCGCCAGCCCGGCCCCAAGGTGCGCCGGAGCACACGCAACGCAGGACGTGCGACATCCGCCGCCACATCAACCGAGAACATGCCCGCCCCATCGACGCGCAATTCCCCCGCGCCCGGAACAATCCGCTTTGGACGCGGCACCAATCTTTCTATCTGAACATGCACGTTATCACCTATTCTTCCGCGCAGCGGAAGGCGGCTCGTGGGGACACTCGCCCTCCATTGCTTCGCTCCGACGGCTCTCGCTCTCCACTACCGCCCCCACTCATGTCAATCATGTCAGAAAAACTCAACCGGGCTATTGACCCGCCCTACAGAAATCGATACATTAGCTTAATACATCCGCGGGCGTAGCTCAATGGCAGAGCCCCAGCCTTCCAAGCTGGTTACGAGGGTTCGATTCCCTTCGCCCGCTCCATCCGTGCCAGGGTGGCGAAATGGCATACGCAGCAGACTCAAAATCTGCCGGTGGCGACACCGTGAGGGTTCGACTCCCTCTCCTGGCACCATCTACACTCCACTGCCCTATCGCGCACACGCGGCCAGTACGACTGCGACGACCGTCGATGTAAGACCGACCGCAGCTTCGTAGGGAATCAATTTCAGGCGGTCCTTTACCGACATCCCGACCGCGCCGCCAGTCGCATGGAAGAAACTGCCGTGCGGCAGGGAATCGATGATCGTCGCGCCGGCATGGATCATCGCCGCAGAAGCGAGCGCGGGCACCCCGGCTGAAACCAGCGTACCGGAAAAAGTCTGCGAGGCGATCGTCGCGCCAGCGGTAGTCGAAGCCGTCGCCCCGGCCATCAAAAAGCCGGAAACCGGCGCGAGCGCCATCGTCGGCAGATGCAGGGCTCCGAGCAACGCGATCATATCTTGGTTGAGCCCCGAATCCTTGACAATGCCGGCAATGGTACCGGTACCGATCAGGAGAATGGAGACCCCGATCACCTTCGAAAGGCCGAACTCGGAGTTGGAGACGGTATCACGCCACTTGCCGGTCACCAGATTACAGACGAGGCCGCCCACAGGCAGCGCGACGAGCGGATCGACCGCAATGCCGCAGAGCGGGCGAAGCGCGAGCAGAACGACGACGGTCAGGGGACCTATCACCGCCTGCATGAACGAGGGCAGATCTGTTGTGGAAACCGCGTCGTCTTCGGCAACCTCCGTCGTCACATCCCCCGCCCGTCTGGCCATGATCATCGAAATCAGAATCGTCACCACGATCGCCGCGATCGCCGGAATGATATTTGCACCCATCAGCGAGGTCAGTTCGATTTTGAAGGCATCGGCCGCAGCAATCGTGTTAGGGTTCGGCGAGATGATGTTACCCGCCTTACCACCGCCGATCATCGCCACAAGAAGCGCACTCACCGGCAGCTTCGCCTTGCGTCCGACCGCAAGTGCCACCGGCGCGACCGTGATCACCGCAATATCGATGAACACCCCGACGGCGCAGACGATCATCGTCGACAGGGCGACCGCCGTCAGCGCGAACCGCGCCCCCAGCGCACCGACGATCGCGTCCGCGATCTTCGCCGCGCTCCCGGTCTTCACCAATGCGCCGACAAGGACGCCGGAGGCGAGAATCCGGAGGACCGACGGCATCATCGCCTTGGTGCCGTCGATCGTCGCGGCGACAGTATCGGCGAGTCCGCCGCCACCGATCAAACCACCGGCGAGCGCCCCGAAGATCAGGGCATAGGCCGGGGTCACCCTGCGGATGATGAGGAAGATCGCAATCGCAAGCCCGATCAAGGCACCGTAAGTCGTAAACATAAGGAGTAGAGAGGTTAAAGGTCACGTGCGCGCCCCAACTACTTGGGTTCACGCCCTCGAAACAGGGAACGACAATGTACACCGTGCTGCGTCGGCTCGTCTAGTGGATTCCTCCCGAGATGAATCCAGCTAAAAAGGGTGCTTGCATCTTCCCGGAGAATCAGCCATGATAGCCGCCGTTTTTACCACAAAAGGAATGATCTGGAGGAGTTTTCATGGGTACAGGCCGTACGCTGAACAAAAATCCGCGCACACGCCCGATCAAGAGCCAGGGCGAGAAGCGCCGCCGTTACGAGGTGCAGCGTGCCCGTTTGGTCAAGTTGGGCATGGACGAGGCGGTTGTCGCTAAATTGCAGCCGAACGAACTGCGCACGCTGGTGCAACAGCCGACCAAAGTGAAGAAGATGGTGGCGACCAAGGCACCCGAAGCCGCAAAGACGAAAGCGCCTGCAAAGGCAAAGAAGCCCGTATCCGCAGAGGCGGAATAACGTCGTGCCGGACCGAGTGTTGAAAACGCGCCCCGCTCTCGAGGCTGGCGCGTTTTTTTTGTCCACGATTGTCAGATCCCACATTGAGGAGTTAAGCCATGGCCCCAGTCCCCGTGAACCGTGAAAGCGTGCTGGATTTCCACCGAGGTGGAAAAGTCGGCGTGCGTTTGACCAAGCCGTTGAAGACGCAAAACGATCTTTGCCTGGCCTATACGCCCGGCGTGGCGCATGCCGTGAAGGAGATCGCCGCCCGCCCCGACAGCGTGTACGACTACACCGCCAAGCGCAGCCTCGTGGCCGTGGTTTCCGACGGCACCGCGATCCTCGGCCTTGGCGACCTCGGCCCTGCCGCCAGCATTCCGGTAATGGAAGGTAAAGCTGTACTCTTCAAAGCGTTCGGCGATGTCGACGCCTGGCCGGTGCCGTTGGCACGCTGCCGCCGCGACGGTGCCGACACCGGCAAGACCGACCCGCAGCGTGTGATCGACGCCGTGCTGGCCCTCGCCCCGATGTACGGCGGCATCAATCTCGAAGACATTGCGGCGCCGGCCTGTTTCGAGATTGAAGACCGGCTGGACGCTCTGCTCGATATCCCGGTCTTTCATGACGACCAATGGGGCACGGCGGTCATCACTCTGGCCGGCCTGCTTAACTACGCGCGCCTCTGCGGCCGCGAAATGTCCGAACTCCGCGTCGTCATGAATGGCGCCGGTGCGGCGGGCATCCGCATCGCCGACATGTGCAAAGCCGCCGGCGTGACAGATCTTGTCATGTGCGACACCCGCGGCGTGATCCATAGCGGGCGCACGGACCTCAACGACCACAAACGCCGTCACGCCTCAGACACCTCGGCGCGCACCCTGCAAGAGGCACTGCGCGATGCACACGTCTTTATTGGCGTTTCAGTGGCGGATTGTGTGGCGACGGACGATGTGCGCGGCATGGCCGACTATCCGGCGATTTTCGCCATGTCCAATCCCGATCCGGAAATCCGTCCCGACATCGTGGCCGAGACTTTGAGCGACAAGCCGTATGTCATGGCCACGGGTCGTTCCGACTACCCCAACCAGATCAACAACGTGCTGGGCTTCCCCTATCTATTCCGCGGCGCGCTGGATGTGCAGGCGCGCACCATCAACATTGCGATGAAGGTGGCGGCCGCCGAAGCGCTGGCCGCGCTGGCGCGCGAGCCTGTGCCTGCCGACGTGCAGGCGCTTTACCCTGCCGAGCGGCTCGAATTCGGCAATGGCTACGTGATCCCCAAACCGTTTGACCGTCGCCTCTTTGTAGAGGTCTCGTTCGCGGTAGCGCGCGCGGCGGTCGAGTCCGGCGCGGCACCGGCCGACTTCGATCTCGCCGCACTCCGCGCCAGCCTCGAAGCCCGCAACGCCAACCGCGCGTAGCGCGAAGGGAAAGCGGCGCCGCGACCCGCGCACGGCGCCGGCTCTTGTCATCGCAAGATGCGTCACCAGACCTGTGGGCGGCGTTCACACCGCCACCTCTTCAGGTTTCACGCCTTTGCGTGATAAAAACTCCTAATTCCTAAATGCAAGCCCCGCGCGCAACGCGCGCGGTCAGTATCCGTCGCGGAACCCAAAGGTCTCGCGCGTCAAACCGCGCGGCAGTTCTTTGATGAACCGCGAGGGCTTGCAGTAAAACACACCCCCGTCGCGCGTACGCCGCATGCCGGGCGCACACAGCACCAGTTCGTCTTTGGCGCGCGTGACCGCCACATAAAAGAGGCGACGCTCCTCGGCGTCGTTTTCGTTCTCGCCCATCGATCGGCTCGACGGAAACATCCCTTCGGCGGCCCAGATGACGATCACCACCGGCCACTCCAGTCCCTTGGCTTGATGGACGGTGCTGAGATGCAGCATGTCCGCATGTTCGCGCGCCATCTTATCGTATTCGTGATCCACGTTGGTGAGCAATGCCACCTCTTGCAGGAAGCCCACCACCCCGTCATCACCCCTATCAATCTGCAACGCCAGTTCGAGGATATCCTCCTCGCGCTTATCGGCGTTGTCATAGGCCTTGGCTAGGTGGGCGCGGTAGAACACGTCGCAGAACCGCTGCACCGCTTCACCGCCGTTGGCCGAGAGATGCTCGTCGTGGTACGCCTCCAGCAACCGGTCGATCTCCTGCCACTGACCACGCGCGGCGGGCTTGAGTGCCGCGACCAAACGCGCGCGCTGCTGCGGGTCGCGCGTCTCGAAGTGACCGTTCAAGGTTTCCCACAGCTTCTCGATGGTCTTTTCGCCGACACCGCTGAGCAGGCCGAGCAGCCGCCCGAACGCCACGCGGTCGGAACCGTTTTCGCAGACCCGCAGGAAGGCCATGACATCCTTGACGTGCGCCTGTTCGAACACACCAATGCCCGAGGTAATCACGAACGGCAGGCGCGCGCGCCCGAGCAGCATCTGCAGCTCAATCGAGTGGAAATGCGCTCGGTAGAGCACCGCCATGTCGCGCAGCGCGTAACCGTCTTGTTGGAAACGCCGGACCAAGGCCAGAACCGTACGTGCCTGCTCGTCTCCGTCGCGCAGGAAGAAAACCTGCGGTTTGTTGCGCGTCTTACGCGTAGGGCGCAGTTTCTTCTGGAACTGCTCTGGATTACCTCGAATGCAAGCGTTCGCCACCGCCAGCACCTCTGGAACGCTACGATAATTACGCTCCAACTTGATGATGCGGCAACCCTCCCAGCGTTTTGGAAACTCCATGATGTTTTTGAAGTCCGCGCCACGCCACGAATAGATACACTGGAAGTCGTCACCCACCGCCATCACGTTGCGGTTACGGGCTCCTAGGATATCGACCATACGCGCTTGCAGCAGATTGGTGTCCTGATACTCATCGACCAGCACATGCCGGAAGCGGTTCTGATAGTAGTCACGCACCGCTTCATGCTCCACCAGCAGCCGCAGTCCGTTGACCAGCAGGTCATCGAAATCCATCGCTCCCATCTCAAGCTTGCGTTCGTTGTACAGGTTGGCGACCTTGATGATCTCCATCGGATCCACGCAAAGGTCATGGATCCTCTGTTCCAGCACGTCCTCAAGATCGCACGCACGGTTAGCGGCAGAACTGATCAAGGATGCGATGACATCTTTCTTGGGAAAATCCCTCTTATTGCGCACGGCATCCTTGATGCAGTGGTCAATCAGCGTGTGCGACTCATCACGGTCGAGGATGGTAAAACTGTTGGGATAGCCGAGCCGGTCACCGAAACGCCGCAGAAAGCGATTGCAGACGTGATGGAACGTGCCGCTGAGCAGACTACCCACCGCATCGCCAGCAACCTCCTGAGCACGCTCCAGCATCTCACGCGCTGCGCGATTGGTGAAGGTCAACAACAACAGACCATCGGGATGTTCACCGCGTTCAATCAGATACGCCACACGGTACACCAGAGTGCGCGTTTTACCAGTACCGGCTGCGGCGAGCACCAGCAGCGGGCCATCGCCCGCTGTCGCAGCTTCACACTGTTCCGGATTCAAAAGCTTCGAGTAATCAGTCATGGAGGAGTTCATGATACGCGACTCACCCACGAAACTCAATGCCGCATGACCGCAATCGTCAATATCGCGATGTGCCAAAAAAGCCACGGTTCTTTTCTGTTTAACGGATTACGAGCGTATTCCCGATTGTCTGCATCCCCGGTTGTCTTGTTGGAATCAGACGAAAGCCGAGAAGGCGGTGGGGAAGGCGATTAAAATGAAATGGGCACCCCATGGCTGGTTCATGCCTATTTCCACACCTTGAAAGGTGTGGAAGTAACCTGCTTACAAAAGAAAGAACCTCAACACGCCAATAAACATGCTAAATATCCCCATTTTAAAGGCTTTTCTGCTCAAACATAGCAACACGCCGATTCGGCTTTGTTCCCCATGCTCTTTCCACACCTTGAAAGGTGTGGAAGTACAGACTCGATAACCATTCGCGGAAAAATACAGTTCTTATGCCGAGAAATCAGCAAAATATCCCAAAATTAAAGGTTGTTTTTTAAAATTCGATCATGTGTTGACTTGTCACCGCGCATCATGCTAATTTCCACATATTGAAAGGTGTGGATACCAGCAAAGCATTGCGGTACTACCGCAGTGCATGCGAATCGACTCAGGAACGGGGAACACTAATGAGTTACCATCCAACCATTTGGCGCACATGCCGGGTCTTGGCCAATGAACGCAGACTCCGCTGCCTTGAGGTCGTGTTGCGCCAGCCGGGCCTGTCAGTCGGCGAGATCGCCAAGCAGGCCGCCATCCCCGAGAACCAAGCCAGCTTGTGCCTGAGAGCACTGCAGGCGCGAGGACTCCTTAGCGCGAGACGGCGGAGCCGTTGGGTCCATTACTTTCCCTCGCCAGATCCACTCGTCCCCGCTGCAACGCATATTTTGGCGGTTGTCAGCCAAGCGATCCTCACGGCGAAATGGTCGGGCGACCGAATCATCCATCATCTGACCGCCTACACGCATCCGCGGCGGTTGACCGTGTTGCACTGTCTTCTGATGAAAGACAGCCTCACCACCCCCGTTCTCGCGCGGGAAACACATATTTCTTGGCAAGCGTTGACGCGGCATTTGAACAAACTTTCCGAGCGAAAGATGATCGTCGACAACGACGCGGCATGGTCGCTCCACCCCGACCGCGACTTTTTCTCGGAAACGTTCTTGCAACTCATCGCACAGCACGCGGACTTGTGGGTGCGTAACACTATGAACTAAGGGGAGCAACCTATCATGAAGAAAAACTCTTTCATCTTGTCACTTGATCAGGGTACCACCAGTTCAAGAGCCCTGCTCTTCGACCGCGAACTCAATATCGTTGCGATGGCCCAGCAAGAGTTTGACCAGTTTTATCCGCAGCCCGGATGGGTCGAACACGATCCTGAAGAGATCTGGCGGTCACAGCGCAAGGTCATGGCCAATGTCTTGAAGCAAGTGCCTGACGGTCCGGCTGCCGTCGCGGCAATCGGCGTGACCAACCAGCGGGAGACCGTCGTCGTCTGGAACCGCCGGACGGGAGAGCCTATCTATCCCGCCATCGTGTGGCAATGTCGCCGGACTGCTGATTTCTGTTCGGAGCTGAAACGTCGTGATTACGGCCCGCGCATTCGCGATAAAACGGGCTTGGTGATTGACGCCTATTTCTCGGCCAGCAAGCTGCGTTGGATCCTAGATCATGTCGACGGTGCGCGGGAGGCGGCGCAACGCGGTGAACTGCTTTGCGGCACGATCGACTCTTGGCTGCTCTGGAAGCTCTCGAACGGTACCGCGCACGTCACCGATTATACGAACGCTTCCCGTACCATGCTCTTTAACATCCGCACGCTTCAATGGGACGCGGAACTCCTTGATCTCTTCGGTATACCGTCTTCCATGCTGCCAACCCCGGTCCCTTCATCGGGCGAGGCCGCCCGGTGCGCCCTGCCGGAGTTTGAGGGACGCGAAGTGCCCGTGCTCGGCGTGTCGGGCGACCAGCAGGCCGCGCTCTTCGGTCAGGGCTGCTTTGCCCCCGGACAGATCAAAAATACGTACGGCACGGGGTGCTTCCTGCTCATGCACACGGGCGGCGAAGCAGTTTCATCCGCGAACGGACTGGTGACGACGCTGACCGCGCAGACCCTTGCCGGAGCGCCCTCTTATGCGCTCGAAGGCAGTGTCTTTGTGGGCGGTGCCGTTGTTCAGTGGCTACGTGATGAACTCCGCATCGTGACACGCTCTTCCGATGTCGGGCCGATTGCGGCATCAATACCTGATACCGGCGGAGTCTTTCTCGTGCCGGCCTTCGCGGGGCTTGGCGCGCCGCACTGGGACATGTACGCCCGGGGCACACTGGTCGGCATGACCCGCGGCACAGGGCGCGCCCAAATCATCCGTGCGGCGGTGGAGTCGACCGCCTATCAGTGCTGGGATGTGGTCGATGCGATGCGTGCGGACTCAGGACAACCGATCGCCTCCCTGCGCGCGGACGGTGGCGCCTCGGCCGATGATTTCCTGATGCAGTTTCAGGCCGACCTGCTTGAATGCCGCGTCGAACGGCCAACCTGTATTGAGACAACCGCGCTCGGAGCCGCTTCATTGGCGGCTCTTGCGCTCGGCTGGCAAACGTCCGAGACGCTTGCCGGCCGACCGGCCGCCAGCGTGTTCACGCCAAACATGCCCAAGACGCAACGCAATGCTTTGCTCGCCGGATGGCGCAAAGCCGTTTCGCGTGCAGCACGTTGGGAAACCGAGAATTAAGGAGACCTACTCCCGCTTCCAAGACAGCGTGAAGGGAACTTCCTGCGAGACGCCGCTGAGCAGCTTCACCGCGACCGCGCCGTTGGCTTCCGCCGCAGCCTGACAGGTAATGCCGTCGGCAGAGCTTGCCGATGCGAGCGCGAAACCTTGTGGCACGCGGAAGCGCAACGTGACCGGATGATCCTTGACGGCCTTGACCGCGCCGGTCAATACGTTGCGTGCGCCGTCCCAAGCCAGCCCTGTCAACTCCACGCCGCCTTGCGTGATGTGGCGGTCGCTGCTGAGGAACTGCGGCACAGCCTGCGCACGGTGTACCGCCAACAGCCGTACGCCGTGCCCCGGCACCGGCATGTCGAAACGCGCCTTGCGTACACCTTGATAAGTACCGGTCCAAAACTCGTAGATCGCGTAATCGGCCGCGGCATCCAGTCCCAGATCATCAAAAGTGAAGCCCAGCTCGGCCTCCTTCTCATCCCAGTTGAACAGCGCCACCACCTGCCACTCCGCAAACGGACGCCGCACATGCAGCGCCCAAACCGGCAGCATATCGAAGACCGGGAAGAGATCCATTGGGCGTACGTCGCAAACCGGCAACGCCTGCTGCAACAACCGCATGCGCTCCGGCTTCAGCTCGGCAAGCTTGTCGCCGGAAAACATCATCTGTCCCGGCAACGCCACGACGGTCGTCGCCAGCCGCGCCTGTTCGATACCGAGGTAATCGCCGATCATCAGGGTGTCGGGATCGGTGAAGAACACGATGTTGTTGACGAAGATCTGATTGAGCGTGCAGCGCGCCTGATTCAGCAAGTTCGGCCACTTGGCGGGCTGGTTCGGATGCACAATGTCGGCCCCGGTGCGCGAAGCATCGGCGTAGGCGGCCTCGGGGCCAGTGAAATGTCCCTGGCAAGCGAGGAACACGCGGTCCTCTCCGATACCCTCACGGAACGCCCGCACACAGCGTTCGAACGGATCCGGGCAAGCCGGATCTTTAAAGCGGGCGCGGATCTCAGGCCGCTCGAAAAAATGGGCGCAGTAACCGGGGCCACGCCCCGACATGCCGTCGATCTTGAAGTACTCATATCCCCACTCGCGCGAAGCGATGCGGTGAATCTCGCGCAGGTGGTTGATCACCTCGGGATGCGAGGGGTCGATGGTGAATTTGCCGTTCCAAGTTGACAACGGCTTGCCGTCCGAACCGTGCAAGAACCACTCTTTGTGCGCCAGATAGAAGTTCGTGCTGCCGGTGCCGAAGGGCGCGGTCCAGAGCCCCGGCCTGAAACCGAGCGCCCGGATGTCATCGGCCAAACGCTTCATGCCAAGCGGGAATTGATGCTGATTGGGCTTCAGACTGAGGTTGTCAAAGTTGCTGACCGGCAGCGAGTCGGAGTTGTCCTGCCACGACTCGATATGCCAGAACTCCATGCCGAAGGGCTGCAAATGCTTTTGGCCGATGCGCGCCTCGGCTAGATTGTCTTCGGCCGTGGCCTTGTCAAAGTAAATGTTCCAAGACATCCAACCGGTGGGCGGCGACGGACAACGCTTGCGGTCGATCGGTTTGTAATAGGGAACGTAACGACTGCGATAGTAATCGCGCTCGACCGTAAAACTCCAGACCGCTTCAGCCGCCTCGTTTATCGTCGCCTCCAGCGTGAGTCCGTAGCGCCCACCTCCCTGACTGGCGAGCCGCCGTGCGGAACCGCCGCGCAATAGCAGGCAACGATCGCGCTCCGAATCGAAGAGCGAATCGTTGAGGTCAGTGTCCGGGCGGCCGGTTCCGAGTTGGAGCACGCGTGAACCTTTAAGCGGTTGCGTGCGGCAAGCGAAGCTGTCCGGCGTGAACGCGATGTTGCCGGTCATGCGCAATTGCCCGGCGTAATTTTGCGCGGTACGGTGGTAGGCCAACAGCGAGAGGCGGTCGCCATCGCCTTGAAACGCCAGATAGCCCTGTACGTTGCCGCGAGGATCAAGCAGCGCGAGACGGTTCGCCACCGCGTCGCGCGGTGCCGCCACGCGCCAGATCTGATCGCCGGATGTAAAGCCCAGCGTGCCGCTGATATGCACCTCGCCAGATGCGTTTACCAGTTCGAGACGCGCATCCGCCTCCTGAAAAGTCACCTGCCAGTTACCCAATGTCAAACTGACCAATGCCGCCGCAAGAGCTCCCATGTAAACCTCCTCATTACCGTTCTCGTGTTAAAGCGTAATTCCGGCAGTGTAGCGAAAAGGATGCGGCACTGGCAAGCAATCGATTGGTGGTGTCGATCGATTGGTGGTTGGTAATCGGTTAGTTGTCCAGAATCGCTTCACGTTACTTTGACAACTCCTGACGAAGTTTCTCCAGAAAGTCGCCGACACGCTCGACCGCCTGTTCGCTGACAGCGCCCTTCAGCAGGTTACCTAACATATTCTGCAGGGCGCGCGTATCGAGACGCGGCGCGTCCACAGTGCCCGTGACCGGGATCTTGATCGACGTGCCTT
>Ga0209407_1002703_pt1 | contig 16245 bp, 13 predicted proteins | sample AD_JPNHG3_MetaG_FD_184410 | JGI IMG/M metagenome (GOLD analysis project Ga0209407, IMG submission 184410) | Active sludge microbial communities of municipal wastewater-treating anaerobic digesters from Japan - AD_JPNHG3_MetaG (SPAdes) (version 2) | ecosystem: Engineered > Bioreactor > Anaerobic... | reverse complement strand
GCGTGCGCGAACTGCTGCCCGACGTCTGGAAGCCTCGCTGAGCGGCTGCTGCCTTCCGGACTGAATCAAAGCAACCCATCCGCTGCGCTACCTGCGCCCATGCCAATGTGTTTCGCCGGACGCTTACCGGCTTGCTGCAGTCGGCAGGGCTTTCCCGGCAAACGGCAAACACGGTGAATGCCGTTGTATCGGTTGCCGCCACTCTCGGGACAAGTGCCGCCAACATGGCGGCAGCCACACCTCCCGCCAGTTTTGCCGATGATTTCGTGACGGTTTCTCGCTGGGGAAGAGAGGGGCTGCAACCGGGCGACTTTGTTATGAAAGGAGACGCAAACTACATAAAATCAGGAAAGTGGCAACCTGGATTTGGCAACGAATATGCACCTTTCAGCAGCGGGCAGACTTATACTGTTCCGGCGAGCGCCCTGTCGGCACCATCCAAGGCGGCAACGGCCAATGCCGTTGCCGACAAGGTGTTCAGCCCAATCAAGCAGGTTTTAGGGCAGCGCTCATATTGGGGAGACTGAACATGCTTTACCATTTGCGGGTTGTAGTTGGGATATTGCTGATTATGCTGTTCGCTTTTTGTGCGGGCGGAAACGCTTGGCTAGCCGTAAAATACGTTATGACGCGAAGACAACAAGGGTCAATGATTCCTTTTGTAGGAGGCATTGCTGGATGTATAGGGATTCTTGTTTTACCGTGGGGCACCAATTGGCTTGCAGTATTACCGCTACTCTTGGATATCGGCTCTCTCCCTAATGTGATTGGTGCTATTCTCCTAACGTTTAGAAGGAAACATGAATGACCGAGCTAAGCGAACAGCACCCAACCGTTATCGTCTCACCTTCGGCTGCGTCTTTCACACGCGTTGGGGCCGGGTTTCCACAATACATGACATCACAGAACAGCGTTCCTTGGGTTGTCATCCGAAACGTGACAGGATGTGCCCCATGACCTCCGATTTCGGCGCGGAATACGCATTGCAGAAAAGACTTGTGGCCTTTTGGTCGAAGAAGGGATTCCCAGTAGAAAGCGTCGAAGCGGGGTATTTGCCCATTCCTCATGACGGGCGAATGCTCTGTGTGAATTTTCTACCTTCCAGTTGTTGGTTTGATGGTGACATGAATAGCGCGGAAAGCATGGTGCGCTGGTTACTGATCTTCCTGATCAGCAGAGGACTTACAAGAACACTGCAGGGCTTCCAATCTGCTGTTAATATCAAGCGTCAGACTAAGAACGAATGCGAGATTCTGGTTAAGTATTGGTGCGATTCATCCAAACTCAGGGAACTAGAGCGGTGTCGATATTCGCTGCGTAATCCCCTCTTCCGCATTCATTTCCCGGATATGATAAGTGGGCATGTTGTTCATCAGACTCCCGAGCCATCGATGGGTAGTCTTGGCGAAGGTATACCCTCGTTCACTCCATAGATATGTGCAACTTGGCAATAGTAACTGAGTGGAGTCTGGCACGCTGTCTGATCTTGGTATCGGCATCCGTCCTAGCCAATGCGTTCACCTTCGGCGGGACGGATACGCTCGGCTGGACGGATTCGGCATCCTACGAGGGAAGCCAAAACACCGTCTCCCGCGTCACCGCAACAGTCGCCCGCGAGTCCCTGATCACCGCCGCGACGCTCGGTATTAGAACGGCGGCGCGAGGCGGTTCCGCCGTCGCCCAAGCCGCCTACAAAGGCATTCTGGTTACCGAGGCGGCGACGGGCGGCTATCAGATCGGAACCGGCGCACAACAGATATCCGAGGGCAATTACGAGGCAGGCGCCTTGAACGTCGTGGCGGGGGGCCTCCGCGTCGGCGGCAGCATCGTCAGCGCGGGGGCAATTGCGCCACAAAGCGCCTCTTCAACATACGGCACAACACCTGAGGGTCGACCGCTCACCAAGCACTATGCGACCGATACTGGCCCACCGCGGAACATTCCCGGCAGCGTTGTGGACAATACCGTAAACACAGCGTGAGGCGTACCGACATCTGGCGGCAAGACGGTTCATTACGATCCCCTCAACAATGTTACCGTGGTGACTGGCGATGGTGGGTCTATCGTCAGTGCCCACAAAGGACCTCCACGATCAGGGCAGTTCTAATGCAATATCCTCAGCTTGCTGTTACCTCAACTCGAGCCGATCTGAGACTCGATTCGGCTGATAATGAAATCCGCGTGCTGGATCTGGAGATGGTGCTCGACATTGACCGCTTTGGCACTATTTGTGGCATTGAGATTCTTGATCTTAAGCGTTCTGCGGGTGAGAAATATCTCGACCTCATGGATGACTCTATTGGCAAAACGTCAAGTGGAATGCGATTTGGCTATGATCCAGAGGTCGATGCGTTCTACTTCAAACTATCCTGCGAGAGATCTCTGGATCAAGAATCCGTGGATGGAGAAGTCGCAGTGAATCTGCTCGGTCAGATCATCAGGATATCCTGCTCCCGGAATGCACGATAGCGGGCACATCTCGGGGCAAACGATTCCGAAATCTGATCCCTGGTGGCACATACCAGCAAAGTAGGTGGGTCATGAATCGCGCGTGGACTGATTACCTTTATGAACTGTCCGATTAACAGAGCGCAAACCGTAATTTTGACGGCTTTTCTGACAATAATGTCATGGCCACTGTTTGCATCTATCCCGCACCAAGGATCGACCGCCACCTTCGGCTACGACCTGCCTGCGCCGCACGGCTCTGCGTCGCGGCAGGCAGGCGGACTCGGCAACTGGACCGCGTACACCAACGCCGAGGTGCGCGTCTACACGATGGCCTACGACGCCCTGGGCCGCCTCGTCGCCGCCACCAACGCCGCCAACGAGCAGGTCTTCGCCAACCGCTACGACCCTGCGGGCAACCTCACCAACCGTACCGACGGCGCGGGCAACACCATCGCCTACAGTTACGATGTGCTCGACCGGCTGGTAGAAGTTGTCCCCCAAACCTCACCCCTCACACCTCAAACCTTCTCTTTCGACCCCGTCGGCAACCTGCTGACCGCCTCCAACGAGACCGCGACCCTCACATTCGGCTACGACGCGATGGACCGGCTCACATCGGCGGCGACCAGCCTCTCCAACGCCACCTACAACGTCACGTACCGCCGCGACGCGGGCGGGTTGGTCACCAACCTCGTCTACGCTTCCGGCAAGGCCGTCACCCGCGCCTACGATCCCGACGTGTTTTGGTTCATCGTGAACTGGGCAACCGCCTTGTTCTGTTAAGAGACCGGGGAACCGCCCCGGCCTCAAGATTGCCTCGAATGTAGCACTCAGACGGCGGACTGTCGATCCTTCGCCCGGCGTTTCCGCGCCTCCTCCAGTTTGCGGTCGCGTTCCGCGCAGATCAGCTTCTCCCGCCCGGCGAGTTTGTCGGCCGGGGCGAGGTAGCCGATCGCGCTGTTGAGCCTCTCCTCGGTAAACGGCTTGAGGAACGAATGCGTGACACGAGATCGGGCAGCCGAGACCGGCCCCTCGACAACACGGATGAAAAGCGAGAGACCATTTCCGACCCGGCACCCCTCCGAACCCCCATTCGTCTTCGGCTCAGGGGGCCGGAGGGTGCTGACGATCTCCCCCCCCCGTACTATTTCAGCACCTTGCGCAGGCGCTGCATCGCCTCTTCGACCGCCTCACGGCTGTTGAAGGCACTGATGCGGATGAAGCCCTGGCCGCAACGGCCGAAGCCCGCACCGGGCGTCGTGACCACCTGCGCACGCTTGAGCAGCTTGTCGAAAAACTTCCAGGAGTCTTTACCGACGTTGACCCAGATGTACGGGCTGTTCTCGCCGCCGGTCATCGCAAAGCCGAGGTCCGCCAACGTGTTGCGGATGATCGCGGCGTTACCGAGATAGAAATCGACCAACGCACGCGTCTGCGCCTTACCTTCCGGCGAATAGACGGCCTCAGCCGCGCGCTGGATGGGATACGAGACGCCGTTGAACTTCGTGGTGTGGCGACGGTTCCACATCGGATGCAGCGCCACCGCCTCGCCCTTCTTGGTGTAGGCCATCACCGATTTCGGCACCACCGTGAAGGCGCAGCGCGTGCCGGTGAAACCGGCCGTCTTGGAGAAACTGCGGAATTCGATCGCCACGTCGCGCGAGCCTTCGATCTCATAAATGCTGTGCGGCAGCGCCGGATCGCGGATGAAGGCTTCGTACGCGGCATCAAACAGGATCAGCGCCTTGTTCTCCCGCGCATAGCGGACCCAGGCCGTGAGCTGTTCGCGTGTGGCGGTCGCGCCGGTGGGATTGTTGGGGAAGCAGAGGTAGATCAGGTCGACCGGTTGTGCAGGCAGCGCCGGCACGAAGCCATTCTCGACCGTGCTGTCGAGATAGACCAGCCCCTTGTAACGGCCTTTGCTGGCCTTGCCCGTGCGGCCCGCCATCACGTTGGTGTCGACATAGACCGGGTACACGGGATCGGGAATCGCGATCGTCAGCTTGTCAGCGAAAAGTTCCTGGATGTTCGCGGTGTCGCACTTCGAGCCGTCACTCACGAACACTTCGTCAGCCTCAATCTGCGCCCCGCGGGCCTGATAGTCGTTCAGGGCGATCGCCTGACGCAGAAAATCATAACCTTGCTCCGGGCCATACCCGCGGAAGCTCGCGCGCGCCGCCATCTCGTCCACCGCCTTGTGCAAAGCCTCAATGCAGGCCGGCGGCAACGGCTCGGTCACATCACCGATGCCGAGGCGGATGACCCTTTTCGCGGGATGCTCGGTCTGATAGGCCTTAACCCGTTTGGCGATTTCGGAAAAGAGATAGGAGGCCTGAAGCTTGGCGTAATGCTCATTCACTCGGATCATGGTGCGCGTTCCTTTCGTTGACGTCATCAGGGGCCGGATGTGCCGCCGGCGCGTCATCGCGGACCGGCGTCAACACCCAGCGTTTGTTGTACCAAAACCATTGCTCAGGCGCCCGCCGGATGGCGGCCTCGACATTCGCGAGCACCGCCTGCGTCATGCGCCGGGCATCCTCTTCTTTATCAAGAGCAGGGTCAGGAAAAATGGCCGGGAGGTGATCGAAACCGTGGCGCGCCCACCCCTCGCGCCACAGAATCGCCGGAATGATCGGCACGCGGGCCGTGATGGCGAACACCGCCATGCCACGCCCGACATTGGCGGTCTTGCCAAGAAACGGCACCTTCAGGTCGGGCGTATAGACCCGCACGTCCGGCAGGATCGCCAGTACGTTGCCCCCGCGCAACAGCTTGATAATCTGCTTGAGCGTGCCGCCGCCACGCTCGAGGATGGTCATGCCCGATTCGCGCTGACGGTTGATCCAAGCGTTCACCAGCGGATTCTTCTGTTTGCCGGCGATGCTGAACATCCGGATGCCGTAACGGTGACAGGCCCAGCCGGCGAGATCCCAGTTGCCCATGTGCGGCACCGCGATGACGGCACCCCCATGTTTCTCGATCAACGCCTGGACCTCGCCGATGTGTTTGCGAAACGCCGGAATGTGGCGGTCGATCCAGACCCGGCCGATGCGCGGCGCCCGCATCATCTCGACGATGTTGAACGCCATGTTCCGCAGGGACAACCAAGCGATGCGGCGCACCTCGCGGGCTGGGATTGCGTCACCGAACACCTCGCGGATACGCCGCGCGGTCTCGCGTCGCCGGAAGCGGAACAGATGGAAGACGACCGCGGCCACCCCCCACGCCACCGCCAGCGCCGCCCGATACGGCAACACGGAGAGCAGGGCGGCCACGATACGTAACGCGCCATACTCCGCGAGATGTTGAATCCGATAACGCATGAGTGCTTAGTAGCTGACGACCGCCAAAGGCTGGCCCTTCGCCACCACGGCACCGTGCTCGACCAGAAACTTCACGACCTTGAGCGGCTTGTCGGCCTTGATCTGATTGAACAGCTTCATGGCCTCCACGATGCACAGCGGATCGCCGGCCTTGAGGCTGTCGCCCTCTTGGGCGAGCTCGGGCTTGCCGGGGCCGGAAGAGCGGTAGAAGGTGCCGTTCAACGGCGCGGGGACGGTCGGCCCCTGCGGCACGGCATCCGCCGCTTTCTCAGCAGGCTTCGCGACGGGTGCCGCGGCGGCCGGAGCGGGGGTCGGCGCCGGGGCAGGAACAGCCGCCGCTGCCGGCAGAGCAACCGCCCCCGCGCCCTGCACCAATCCGGCGAGCGACGCCACGAAACGTCCGATCTCTGCAAAGCGCTGCGTCTCGGGATCGACCGATGCCGCAGGCGCGGGAGCTTCCGTCTTCGCATCCGCCTCCGCTTTCTTGGTCCCGCACTCTTCGAGATCGGCAGGGATCGGGTCGCGCTGGTCAGCCGGCTTGGCGCGCCACTTGAAGTAGCCGAGCGCCACTTCCGGGAAGAGGCAGTACGAGAGGATATCCTCCTCCTTCTCGATCAGCTTGGGCTCGATCTGCGCGGCGGCGTCGGCCAGGCCGGGCTTGAGCAGATCGGCCGGGCGGCAGGTCACCGGCTTTTCGTTGCCGAGGATCTGCTTGACCAGTTTAGGCGCGATCGGAGCGGGCGAGCGGCCGTAGAGGCCCTTGACATAGTCGCGCGTTTCCTGAGTGACCATCTCGTAGCGCTTGCCGGCCAGCACGTTGAGCACGGCCTGCACGCCGACGATCTGGCTGGTGGGCGTGACGAGCGGCGGATATCCCATGTCGGCGCGGGTACGCGGCAGCTCTTCAAGCACCTCGGGCAGGCGATCGAGCGCGCCCTGCTGCTGAAGCTGCGAACGCAGGTTCGAAATCATGCCGCCCGGGATGTGGTGTTCCAGCACATCGGCGTCCACCGGCTCCACGGCACCGGACGAGGAGGGCTGACGCACCTTCTTGAGCGAGCGGAAATGGGCGTTGACTTTCGCGACCATGGCGTGGTCGAGTCCGGTCGTATAGCCTTCGGCCTCCAAAATCGCCATCAGCGTCTCGGTGGGCGGCTGCGAGGAGAAGCCCGACATGGTTGAAACGGCGGTATCGACCGCGCCGGCACCGGCCTTGACCGCGGAAAGGTACATGGCCACCGCCATGCCGCTGGTCATGTGCGAGTGCACCTGAACCGGCACCTTCACCGCCTTGACCAGGGCGCTGATCAGTTCGGTGGCCGCGGCCGGGGTCAGAATGCCCGCCATATCCTTGATGCAGAGCGTATCGATGCCCATCGACACCTGATCGCGGGCGATCGCCACAAAATTATCGACGGTGTGCACCGGGCTGAAGGTGTAGCAGATCGTGCCCTGCGCGTGGCCACCGTACTTCTTGACAGTCTGAATGGCCCGATCGAGGTTACGCGTGTCATTCAGCGCGTCGAAGATACGGAAGATGTCCATGCCGTTCTCGCAGGCCAGCGCCACGAAACGTTCCAGGACGTCATCCGGGTAGTTCTTGTAGCCGAGAATGTTCTGACCGCGCAGCAGCATCTGCAGCGGCGTCTTTTTGCAGACCGACTTCAACTGGCGCAGACGCTCCCAGGGATTCTCACGCAGGAAACGCAGGCAGACATCAAAGGTGGCGCCGCCCCAACACTCCAGAGAGTAGTACCCCGCGCGGTCCACCTCCTCGGCTATGGCGAGGATGTCGTCGGTGCGCATGCGGGTCGCCCAAAGCGACTGGTGGGCGTCACGCAAGGTGGTGTCAGTGATGCGAATCCGCGGCGCGGTCGCGTCATTGGCCGCGGTCGTTTTTTTCTGCTCTGCTTTTTTCATAAGAGGATCGTACTCCAAAGACTCCTGATGGGGGTCAAGAAAAGTGCCGACTATTGTGACATTTCGCCAAAAATTGTCACGAGACTTTTTGAAGATTCGCACTTGCAAATATGGACACGTTGTGTCTATTATATGTCCATGACAACGGTTAACACAGCTACGCTCAAGCAAAAACTCAGCCACTACCTGAGCCTTGCGCGCCAGGGCAAGGAAGTGCTGATCACCAGCCACAAGCGCGTGATCGCGCGCCTGCTGGCTGACGACGGCGAGACCGGCAGGCTCCCGCTCACGCCTCCCGTCCGCCCGGCTTCTGAACTCAAGGAGATCGGTGGTTTCGGCCTCGACTCTGACCCTGTCAAGCAACTCATTCAGGAAAGAAAAAAAAGATGACCGTTTATCTTGATTCGACCATCGTCATACGGCAACTGGTCGGGACTAAAACCCCGTGGGCGGGCTGGGGCGCATGGGACGCCGCCTACGCCAGCGCCTTAATGCGCACGGAATGTTACCGCACCGCCAACCTGCTGCGCCTCTCCGGCAAACTGGATGACGAGCAGCGCGCGCGGCTCGGCACCTGGATCGAGCGGGTCTGCGAAAGCGTCACGATCGTGCCGGTCACCGACGGAGTGCTGCGCCGCGCGGCCGACGCCTTCCCCACGGCGGTCGGCGCGTTGCAGGCCATCCACCTCGCCACCCTGCTCGAACTCAAGGCCGCGCACAACATCACCTGCCTTGTGGCCACGGCCGATGAAGAACTGTTGCGTGCAGCCGAGAGCATGGGCTTCGGGGACGCTTTGAACCCGCCGCCGGAACCCGCGCCAGAGGCGAAAGAGGCCGCGCCAGAGCCCAAGGATGCCGCCCCTGCGCCCAGCAATCCGTAAAAACAAGAAACGACGGTTTTCTTGACAGGATTACAGGATTAACCGGATTGCAACAAAGCCATCCCATCATGTTAATCCTGTAGTCCTGTCCGAATTTGCAATAGTGCAGCGTATGAGTCGGCGCTGATACCGAGCCGCATCCAAGGCAGGACCGCCTCGGCGTTCGCGTCGTAATTGAAGACCGTAAATCCGTTCAGCCCCAGTTCGCGCGTGATCTCGATCTGCTCGGCGAGTTTCACCGCATCCTGCGGATCTTTCCAGCACGAAAGACCGATCCCCGGATAGAGGGGCACCTTGCCCACGAAGGCTTTCTGCATACTCACGACGTTGCGGAAGGCGGCACTTGAATCGACATAATCCATCGGACAGACAAAGTCCAGCCATCCTTGCTCGCACCACATGCCCCAATCCTGGCCGATACTGTCGCGATCGATCGGCCAGTTGCGGAACACCGCCGCAGAGACTTTGACGGACGGACGTATCGCATGCGCCTCCTGCGAGACACGTCGCACCACTGTATCGATATTGGCGCGCCGGAACGCGAACCAAGCATCCCGGACAGCTTCATCCTTACGCGTATCCTGCGGCCACTGCGCGACCTGCCGACCAAGTTTGGCTTCAAAGCGGACGCGGCATCCGTCGCAGAAACAGGCATTGTTCTCCGGGTAACGGATGTAGTCGAAATGAATCCCGTCCACTTTGTACGCGCGGACGAGTTCTAACATTGCGGCCACCTCCAGTTCTTGATTGTCCGGATGCGAGGGGCACAGCCAACTCTCCTTGACCTCGCCATTGAAAAGCTTCTGCACGCGGCCTTCGCGCACCATGCGTTCAACAAACTCTTTCGGCGCATGGTTCGACATGTTCCAGTTGACCTTCCACACATGGCATGCCACACCGTACTTACGGCATGCCGCCAGACACTGTTCCATCTGGTCGCCACGTGCCTCTACCCCCCCGTAAGTCGGCAACACCTTCGACGGGTAGTAAGCCGTCCCGCCCCACAGCATATTAGGCAGAATCACGTTAAAGCCGTGCTCTTTTAAAAAGCGGACCGAGTCATCCCAGTTCTTGCCGCGTAATCCGAACGCGCTGTGACACCAGAAGGCCCGGTGCTCGCCCGCGCGCGGCTTTCGCGTCAGAAACCACGCCCGCCGCGCGGCATCGCTCGCCTGTCCGCTGGCAGCCAGACTCTCGCGCCACCTCCCCGCTGCCAAATGAGCCGCCGCCTCTTTGTGCGCGGCATCGGCTTTGGACAAGGCATCGCGCGCAGAGCGCGAAAGTTGTCCGTTCTCGATGGCAGCACGAAAGGCCGCAAAATCGGCGGCCCCGCCGATGGCGCCGATTTGCGCCAACGCCTTCTCCGCCAATCTCCGCAACAGGTCCGGCACCAATTCCCCCACCAGCGCGCGCATCAGCGCCTGCGAAGACTCACCGCCGTCACCGAACCACACATGGCCCATGAAGGCACCTGCGGACGTCACCGTGAGCGCCGGATGCTGCGTGTCGCGTCCCTGGCCGTCACGCCAGACCGCCACCACACGCGCCGTTTGTCCCTCCAGCGGAGCGGCCAGCGTGGCACGCCACGACGCCTGCTGAGCAAAGTCAGGTTGCTCGGGCAGCCCCTGCGCTGTACGCGCGAACCCAGAAAAATGGGCCGGTTCCGGCACCACGCTGCCTGCGGCACGGAGCCCCAAAAGCTTACCGATCTCCGTAGGCAACGAATAGCAGACCAGCAGCTTGCCGCCGCCGTTCACATAAGTGCGGAGCCATTCAGCCGCCGCCGCAGGGACACGCGGGTTGTAGGGCAGCACCACCAGTTTGATTCCCGTGAACAGCTCCGGCGCCAGATCAGAATCGGCCACCTGTATCGAATCGATGCCCAGACGGTCAAAGGTCGTGGACACCGTCGCGGCATATCGGCTGAACGATTTCGCCTCGCTACCGCTACCGGAAACATTCGAATCGGCCCGCACCACCAGTACCTGTGGCGGCCCGCCGGCAAACCCGAGATTCGCGATCGCACACAACGTGTCCTGGTCACGGCCACGCCAGCCTGAAAGGCGAAACGCGTCGATTTTTCCCCATCCCGCACACGAACCCTCAATACGGGTATCCGCCTTATCGATCACAATCCGTTGCCATGTCCCCGCACGGTCAGGGCAAAATGAGGCATGATACCAACCGCCGCCGCTGCGGAAATAGAGGCTGAACGAGGTGAACGGTTCCAATTCACCGCAATAGAAATCGAACTGGACACCGCGGCAGCCGCGCAGATCGACTTGAGCCTTGATGTCCCAACTGACCCTTTCGTGGCGCGTTCCCTTAAAGTTGACCGGCAATCGGACATAGCCCGCCGCGTCCCACATTGCGGGCGGCGTCCCCCCCATCGGTTCTGTCAGCCTCCGCACCTCCGCGGCGTCGCCACGCATCGCCTGCCATTCCGGGAACACGCGTTCCGCCTCCGGCGGGCGGGGCACATCCTGCGCCCGCACAGCCAGCATGCACGCAACTGCCACTCCCCCCAGCACCTCTAGACGTCTCATGAACAGCCCTCCTTGTACGCAAAACACGTTAGACCATACGTCCCGGCCTGTCCAGATGCAATCCAGAAGGGCACAACTCGCCTTTCAGTTTATCGGCTGTCTCTGCACCCCGGCTCGCGGGTCAGCTTGATCAACAGCGACCCGCAAAGCGCACAACCCGCCATGATGACGAATCCGCTGCCATAACTGATTTCCCCCGTGACACCGCTCACAAGTCCCGCGATCCGCTCGATCGCGGGCAGCACCAACATGCAACCGGCGCACAGCACCAAGGATACGGCGATCACAGTCGAGCGTTTACCCTTGAACAGCCTGTCGCTCAGAAGCCCGCCGTTCACGGCGCCCACCGCCATGCCGAGCGGCAAAGCGGCCGCCGTGAAGCCAGCCCCCTTGATTTTCCACCCGTAGCTTTCCATGAAGTAAATCGGGATTCCGGCCAGAGCAGTCAGATTGACGGGCCTTGTCCCAGCCGAACTCGTCCATGACCGGCTTCATGCAAATCGCGAGATTGAACCTGCCGCAATAGTCCCTGTCTCAACTCCTTCTTGGCTAAAGGCCGGTGTATCCTCTATACTGCTTATGTGTCTGGCATAAGTTTACAAAGTATCTGGCTGTTTACGGCACTTGCGGTGAAGGTCGCCACGGCGGCGCCGCCCGTCGTGATCTCCGAATTCATGGCTGATAACAACGGGTTCATCTACGACGGCTTTGGGAACGCCTCCGATTGGCTGGAGCTGCAGAACACCACCGGACACCCGATCAATCTTGCCGGCTGGTCGCTCTCCGACAGTGCGAACAACCCGTCCAAGTGGATCCTGCCGGCCGTGACGTTGCCGCCTTGGGGGACGCTTCTGATCTGGGCCTCGAATGCGGACCAGACCGATCCGGCGGGCGAACTGCACACCAATTTCGCGCTGAGTAAGAGCGGCGAATTCTTGGGCCTCTTCGACGCTGACCGCATGCCGGTTCACACCTACAGTCCCAGTTTCCCGCCGCAGTTTGAGAACATCTCGTACGGCCTGGCGATCTCATTGGAGGACGCCACACGTCGCCTGGTCTCCAACACTTCGCCGGTTCGCGCGTACTGTCCCGCCAATGACGCGCTCGGCACCACGTGGCGCAACCAGGCCTTTGACGACACGGGATGGCTGGCGGGGCTGTTGCCTGCCGGTTACGGCACAAAAAACCCTTCTTGGGTGTCGCAGGTCAACCTGAGCCTGCTAGGAATCGCCCAGGGGCGCCCCGGCGTCTACCTGCGCATCCCGTTCGAACTGGCCGACGCCGCAGCGGTCCGTTCGCTCTCGCTCACCATGACGTACGACGATGGGGCCGCACTCTACCTCAACGGCGGATTCGCTTTCGCTGCGAACACACCGACTCCCGAGTCCCTGACATACGCCAGCTATTCTGCGTCGATCCTGAACGACCCGGCCACCGCCACGGCAGTCAATCTCACGGCCAGCACGAACCTGCTGACCGGTGGCGTCAACATATTGGCCGTCCACCTCATGAACTGTAACGCGACCAGCAGTGACCTTTTTCTCAAGCCCTCCCTGGATGCGGTCATTCGCACACTCTACGCAACCAACGAGCCCTCCTACCTGATTGAGGCCTCGCCCGGAAGGATGAATGGCGGCGCTTCGATCCTGCGCCTGCCGCAGACGGTCGCGTTTTCTCATCCGCCCGGCATCTTCTCCTCCCCCTTCACCCTGACCCTGAGCGGCAACGCGCCTGGCCAAACGATCCGCTACACGACCAACGGCGCGGTACCCGAACTCGGCAACAGCCAGCTTTACAGCGCACCGATATCGATCGCCTCTTCCCGGCATATTCGTGCCCGTGTGTTCGACGCGCTCGGACGCAGCGGCAATCCCACGACTGCCATGTACACTTTTCACGCCTCCGATGCTGCCACGCTGACCTACTCCAGCGGCATCCCGATTCTCGTGCTGCGCGAGAACGACCCGATCCGGAACGGCATCCCCACAGCCGAATCGACGAACTACACCGCCTGTTCCGCCCACCTGATCGAACCGGTCAACGGCAGCGCCACACTCACCGGACCTGCCACCCTGACCCGCCGTGCCGGCATCCATGTGCGCGGCTCTTCGTCTGCCAGTTTTGCCAAGAAACCCTACGCGCTCACCTTCTGGGGCGAGGAGGACGACGACCAGAAGGTCAGCATTGCCGGTTTTCCCGACGGATCGGACTTTGCCCTGATCAGTTGCTATAACTATGATCGAACCTACATGCACGACGCCTTTATGTTTGACCTTTCGCGCCAGCTCGGACGTTACGCCCCGCGCACACGCTGGGTAGAGGTTTTCTTTGTCGGCAACGAAACCGACAACCTTTCCGCCGCCAATTACCAAGGGCTCTATGTCCTGGAGGAACGTATCCGCATCGGCAACGGCCGCCTGCCGATCGACGACATCGTGGCGCCGGGTGACACGGCGTTACCGGCCGTCACCGGCAGTTATCTGTTTAAGACGGACCGCCGAGATCCCGACGAGTTCTATTGGCGTACCGCACGTAATTTCCCCAACAGCACGGATCGCTACATGGTCCTCGACCGCCCCAAGCTCGCGGATGTCCAGCCCGCGCAAGGACTCTACATCATCCAGGCCTTCAACGATTTTGAAAACACGGTTTATGGCGCCGATCCCATGCACCCCGAGACCGGAGTCGGCCGTTACATTGACCTGTTGTCGTGGTCCGACTTCCACATCTTGAAAACCTACTCGATGGATGTGGACATTTTCACGCTCAGTTCCTATTTCCACAAGGATCGCAGCGGCAAAATCATGGCCGGCCCGGTCTGGGATTTTGACCGTTCGCTAGGGCCGTACGGCTATGCAGAAAGCTCCTATCCCAACGTCAAACGCTGGGACGCCTGGACCTTCGCCTCGGAACCTTTCAACCGTGGCGACTTTTGGGGCCGTCTTCACACCCAACCCGCCTTCCAGCGCCTCTACTGGGACCGCTGGTTCGCGCTGCGCCGCAGCACACTCTCTAACACCAACCTGGCCGCGACCATCGCGCGACTGCACGCGCAGATCCCCGAAGCGTCGGCCACGCGCGATTACGTCAAGTGGGGACAGTGGCCGACGAATGACGTCTTCGGCCGCACCCACTCCGGAGAGGTCGCCTGGATGACGTGGTTCGCCACCAACCACGCCACGTGGATCGACCAGAACTTCACGCAGAAGTGCTCTTTGCTGCGTGCGCCGCTGCTCAATCCGACGAGCCGTGCCCTGCCGGCTGGCGAACCACTGACGGTGACATTCACAGCGTCTGAAGGCGACCGCATTTACTACACGCTGGACGGCAGCGATCCCGTGCTCTGGAACAACCAACCCGCTCCGCAGGCACGCGAGTGCCGCCCTGGCATGTCGGTGCAACTCACCGCCTCCGCCACCCTCTTCGCCCGCGCCTACAGCACCACGCGTAACATGTGGAGTCTTGCAGCACGGGAGGAGTACCTGCTGGGCGGCCGACGCGCCCGCCCCGGCGACATCCTGATCAGCGAGATTCATTATCATCCGCGTGTGGACGCAAACGATCCGCCAACGGAGTGGTTCGACCGCTGCTATGAATTCGTTGAACTGGTCAACCTTTCCAGTTGCGACATCAGTCTGGCGGGCTGCCGTTTCCCGCAAGGCCAACCCGCGCATGAGCTGGTGCTGGATGGACCGATTCTCAGGCCCGGCGAACACGCGGTCATCGCCCGCCATGAGGAGGCATTCCGGCACCGCTACGGTAGCGCGGTCACGCCTGTGGCCTACTGGCTGTACGGCGGACTCGCCGACAGCGGCGAAACGGTCTCACTGCTTGATTCGCAGGGGCGCGTGCTGGATACGGTCACGTACGGCACCCGCGGCGAGTGGCCCCGTTCAGCGGACGGCGAGGGCGACTCGCTCAACCGGGCGGACTTCCTGCCTTTTGCGCCCAGCCGCTGGCAGGCCGGCATCCCGACCCCAGGACGCGGCGGATACTCGGAATGGTTCGGACTGCGCGGACTCACCTCGCTCGACGGCGATGCGGACGGCGACGGCGTGCCGAACCTGGTCGAATACTACACCGGCGCCGACCCGCTGGATCCCACAGATGGCGGACGTTCCTCCATGCAGGGCTTTTCGGCAGACGGCTCGGGCGTGAGCGTCTCCTACTATCAGGCCTACGACCGCCCCGACGCTTGGGCCTCGCTTAAAGAATCCGCCGATCTGCTCGAGTGGTACGACACCGACAGCCGTTACCTGCGCTGTCAGGACACCGGCGACGGCTATCTATGGACCTTGGAAATCCCGGTCGAGGAGCAGGCGACCTATCCGCGCCGTTTCTTCCGGCTGGTGGTGTGGCCCGCTACGGCTTCACAAAGCGGCGGCACTTTACCTTCGCCTCTTTCAGTAAGCGTTCCGTCTGCTCCGTAAAGGCGTAGTCACCGCCGTAGACGACTTCTCGGATGCCGGCGTTGATGATCATCTTGGCGCACGTCAGACAGGGGCTGATCGTCACGTAGAGCGTCGCACCCGCCAGGCTGATGCCGTGATAAGCGGCCTGACAGATGGCGTTCTGCTCGGCGTGGACGCAGATGCACTCTTCCAGGCTGCTGCCCGACGGCGCCGCCCCCGCGCACCGCGGGCAACCGTCGTCAAAGCAATTCTTCACCCCACGCGGTGTACCGTTGTATCCCGTCGAGATGATACGGTTTTCCGACACGACGACAGCCGCGACCTTGCGCCGGGAGCAGTTGGCGCGCGTCGCAACCACCAAGGCAATCTCCATGAAATAGGTGTCCCAGTCCGGACGAGGATCAACACGTTTTTTTTGAACGGACATAAGCGTCTCCCTTTTGCAAAATGGCGGTACTATACCATATCTTCACGTCCATGGTCGGATTAAAAAGGACGGGGAGCCGAAAACACGGGTGTCCTTATCGGCAACAACGAGTCGTCTTGCCGGGGGTAAGGCGGGACGTCTCGGACCGCCCGCAAAAAGGGTGTGTGTCAAGAAAGTGACAGGGGTGTGCCAGGCTAGTGGCCAGCGAATCGGATTACGCTGAATCGGATAGCACTTGCGCGGCGCGTGCGGACGCGCTACACTTTGTAGCGTTTCAACTACATC
>Ga0209407_1002690_pt1 | contig 16295 bp, 20 predicted proteins | sample AD_JPNHG3_MetaG_FD_184410 | JGI IMG/M metagenome (GOLD analysis project Ga0209407, IMG submission 184410) | Active sludge microbial communities of municipal wastewater-treating anaerobic digesters from Japan - AD_JPNHG3_MetaG (SPAdes) (version 2) | ecosystem: Engineered > Bioreactor > Anaerobic... | reverse complement strand
ATTCATTATCTATTTTACCTAATCTACCTATATTACCTTCGAATGTAGCATTTAATTCTCTTACAGCAGTTGGAATATCCTTTCCAACTACAGCTGCATAATTAGCTGCAGTAATTATAATTTTTTTAATTTGCTCTTCAGTCCTTCCTTGTAAAGCTAAAAAAGCAGCCTGTTGTTTAAAAACTTCATCATTTATAGCAAATTTATCCTCTAATTCTTTGGAAAATTCTATCAAATTATCATAACTCAAGCCAACTTTCTCCGTAGTAAATGCTAATTGCTTGTTTGCTTTTTCAGCTTCATAAGCTATTTCAATCCCTTTTTTTAATAAAGATACAAAAGCAGCAAGTGTAAATGTAACACCTAATGCATCTGCTAATTGTTTAAAACTTGTTACCATTCCTGTTGTTGCTGCAGATTTTTCTTTAGCTGCAGCAGCTGCCTTTTTTAATTCTTCATTATTTTGCTTTAATGCCTCTTTTTGTTGATTAATTTGCCTTGTCATTTCAACCTGCTCTCTCCTTGCAACAGCTATATCTTGTGCTAATCTCTTTAATTCTCTATCATATCTTGCTATCTCATTCGGATCATTGCTCTGCCTTCTTGCTACCTTTAACTGTTGCTCAGTTGCCCTCATATCAGCTATTATCTGCTTCTGCTCCTTTAATTCTCTCGTTAACCTATTTATATTGTCTTCATAATTCTTTGCACTATCTGTTGCCCCTTTAAAGCCATTATCAATAGCATCTGTTACTTGCTTGCCCTGTGTCTGCATAGCCTCTAACTTCCTCTTTATCTCTTCTAATTGAGACATTAACCCTGATATATCTGCATTAACCTTTAATGTTGCTTCTGCCATTTTTTTATCGGTTTTTTTGTTTATCTACTTCCTCCTTTTGCTTCATAGCATTAATCTCTAAATTCTGTATAGTCATAAAAAACTCAAATACATCAAGCCGCTTTATCTCACTCCACGTCATACCTGTCTCCTTAGTTATCATTATATACAAATTATTAAAATCTAAATCAATCTTCATCTGTTGCCTCTTTATGTATTCTTCGCCTTCATTATCTTTTCCTTCGCTTTTTCTCCTCGTAAAATACTTTGTGAACTTTCTCTCAAGGTCTGAACAAAGCCTGGAATAAGATTGAAGGCTAATTGAAAAAAATCTACTACTGCATATCCTGATCGCTCAAGATCCCTCGCCTTCTCTTCATTATCTTTGTCATTATATACCTCATCGTTTTCTCCTTCATAATTAAGAAATAATGCACACATCTTCATTACAGGTGTTACTCTGTCTTCTAACCTGTTTGCAAGCCCATCTATTATATTCATTATTATATTCCAGGCATCTATACCCTTCCCATCATTGCCTAAATCCTTAGCTTTTAACAACCTCTTATATATCTCCTCAAAAGAAATTCCAAAACTCACTTCTAATTCAATCTTCTGCAACGCCTTATAACGCTCTATAGAAATATACTTGCAAAACTTATACTTCTTACCGCTCGCCCCTATTATTTCTATATCTTCTTTAGTAAAATCAATCCTTTTCATATCTCTATAATATTTTATCTATTATCTTTATTAATATATAATTAATCAAAATTGCAAAAGCCGTGATGCCTATATGGACAAACAAGCTGTAGTTATCCCAGTATATAAATAAAAAGCTCCAAAATGTTATCTGACCTGTAGTGCAATAGATACACCCACCTAATGGTTTTATAAAATACTCAGGTAACTTAAGCCTATCTAACCATGTAAACCATCTCCATAATAGCTCTCCGGGCTGAACCAAAATCTCAACAAAAACGTAGCTAATGCTACAACAAAAAATTAAAAACCAAACTATGTTTAATTCTTCCATATTGCTATATATTTTCTATTGTTTTTTCTAACATCTCAACAGTATAAAATTCTCTATATTCGTTAACTAATGGATAATAAAATACACTCTCATCTTCTTTACAATCAAGCCTAACAAGCAACTCACATTCCTTTAATAAATGCTTCGTAGCATTATTCAAATATAATACTTCTTCCTCTGCTATCTCTCTATCTCTGTTAACTATTAACATAAAGCATATTTTACTTTAATTATTGTATTTATAACATATGATAACTCTGAATAATTTAATACCCTGTTAAAAACTAATATATCACCAATTATGCCCTTAAAATACGTGCCAGCAGCTTGTCCATAACCTATAGTATAGTTGCCGCCAGCACTCATAGGTGCTGTAGCGCCTGAAGCCGTTGTTGTCCTTACTAATACATCTGAACTATAAAACATCTGATTTACGTTTATCTCCTTTATTAATGTGGTAACCTCTAATGCCGAGTTAATCATCTCTATATAATGCCCTGGAAACGGAGTGCTGTTATTTACCGTTGCCCACTTGTATAAGGATAAAGATTGACGAAACGCAAACCCCGTTGCCCCTGAACCTATTCTTATAAGAGTAGGATTGCTGTTGCTCTGATTTATATTCTTGCTAACAACAATCATCGTGAAGCTACTATTATGCAAATTTAAATTCGTGCCATCTAAAAACTGAGTTAGCCCGTCAAAAGATATGGCAGGCCTATTATTGTTTGCATTAGTTAAATACTGTGGCCTACTGCCTATAACATTCTGAAAAGCATTATTACCATTACCTGATTGATCACTCCACGATACAACACTTACACCGCTTAAAGTAACACCTCTCTCCGGGTCTAACCACAAAACTAAACCTGATGGCATCACAGGCGCTATAACTGTTATATAAGATGTTTTTGTCTTTACATCACAAGCCCCATTAGTAGAATTTGCTGCTATTAGCTTTATTGTCTTCTCCCCTATGCTTTTGAAAACATAAGAAGGATTTTGTGTATTAAGCAATATGTTACTACCGTTGTCTATAAACTCATAGCTCCACGTGTCTGGATTATATGGCACGCCGGAAGACAAATCTGTAAAAGTAACTGAAGTGTTAAAAGCCTCAGGTGATAGATTATCTGCCTGAAAATCAGCCGACATCGTCGGACATATAGGACATAAAGCTGCTTGCAAATCTGCCTTCTGCTCCGGTGATAACCCTGAAATAATTGAAGCATCTGAAAAATCATACAATGGCAATATGCAATTTATCTTCTGGTCATCTGTCAACTCTTGCAATAATATACAATCAAGCTGTTTAATTATATCTTTCAGCTGCTCATATGTAAGAATGTTATATATATTCGGATCAGCAAAATCATAACTCTGTAAAACACATTCTTTTTGCTCCCAAGTCAAAGAATCAAAAATATCAGGACATTCTGCATCTTGTATTATGCATTCCTTCTGGTCATCTGTTAACAATGATTTTAACTGAGCGCAAGTATAACTCGATGGATCACACAGTGAATTTATCAAATCATTTATCTGCTTTTGTGTTAATGAATTTATAACTATCTGCTTTGCAAAATCATACTTAGGCAACAAGCATTCTAATTTCTCACTATCCGTCAAATTATTCCATAATCTATCACATTTGCTAACAATTATCTCGCATACATCCGGTGACAATTGTATATCATCAAGGCATCTGTTTGATATTCTATAGCTTATCCTGTAATCTAAAGCAAAATAGTCATATGGATATGTTATATATTGTTTTTCTGCCTCGTCATACGTATAATCGCCAAAGATATCAGCGTTCTTCGGTATCTCTCCTATTAGCTCTATATATATGCCTGATATGCCATTAAATGGCTGATATGTTTTCGGTATCTTTGATATTATGGTAGAAGAAATTAAATCGGTATCTGTATAAATAGGATTTATCTTGCTCATATTCCCCCACCATACAAGCCTTAAAATAGTTTCTTTCTCCTGATAATCACTACCAGCATTTACAGTAATAGTGCTCCGGTGCTCAAAATATAACATAGACATGTAATTGTTATTTGGTATCATATCTATATACGTAGAATTATCTCCGCATTGTTGTGGCTTTAAGTTTATTACTGCTGGATATCTTATCTTGCTTATACCTCCTGAAGAATTTGGATTGTTTTTCGTCATTATTTTTACAATACCTCCGTATCTGTCAACGAAAGGTAAAGATGATATATCTCCTAATATTTTATTTACAATTGCTGTTATCATTATTCTATAGCCATTTTAATTACTTCTGTTAACCATCCCATTATCTCATTTATTGCTTCTCTCTCTTCTTCTTTATTTAACATTATTATATTTATCCCTTCTCTATAAGAATTAAATTGTAATTTATCCTGAGCATCTCTATTCGTCCCACCTAAATTAAATTCATAATCTCTAATTGATTGTATCCCAAAACCCCTCCACATATCGCCTGTTAATTCAAAATTCTTGTATGTATTCTTTTTACCTAATTTCTTCCTAAAATCAGCATAACTAATACCCTCTCTCTTTTCATCATCACTAAATTTAATGTTTCTCGTCATACCGGAATACATAAAATAATAAACAGGAACTTTCCTTTCAGAATACATACCGAATTTTGTCCCATCAGCCTTAATGCTCTTCTCTCTTACTCTCTTCTCTATACCTGTTTGCATAGCAATGGCTGTCCTCTTCAAGGCAATCTCAGTAAACTTCTGCTCTATAGTGTTTATAGCCCCCTGTATAGCTTGTATCTTTTCCTGTATTGTCATATATCTTTATTTTTTTTATGCAAATATCCCCATCCTCATCATCTGTATTACATCTTTACACTCAAGGCAATCTGTCATCTTTATATCAACATTCTCAATGATATAATCAATATAATTGTTATACTTCTCTATATACGTGTTTATAAATCCTGCAAGCAATTCACCATTCATCATTGTATATCTGTTTATATTTGTAGAACTCAATATCTGCTTAGCTAAATATTCAGCCGCCTTGTATTGTATAGCTAATGCTATAGCTCCAGCCAATGGATTATTTGCAAAATTTAAAACATCCTGGCAAACAACTTCATTAACTTTACATCCAAATTCAGAATTAATAAGCAATCCATTATTGCAATTGCATATCCCAAGACAATCTTCATCACTGAAATCAAGGTCATCGCCTTCCCAATTGCCTGCCATAGCAAATTGCCTCCACCCATTATTGCCTTTACCTGCTTGTGATATAAACTTCGGTGAAGAACAATCATAATACCACCTTGACATAGCATTGCATCCACAGTCAAAATCAAGCAACTTCGGTAAATTACCTCCATCTACCTTATATACAAAATAATAAATTAAATTATCTACGTAATCAGAATGAAGAGGCAATTCTAAGTTTGGTATTTTATTAACCTTTATCTTATTTGCCTCAGTATCTATATCATAGCTGCCACAAAGCTCATTTATATTGTTGTATATCTCCAAGTTTATAGTGCCCGTGCTGCTGAATATAGTATTTATCTCTGTTATCTTCCAATATCCCCCCACAATGTTTGCCATAAAATAACGATTACCAGCATATTTCTTCGTCAATTGTGCTGTCTTCTTCCACGTTGCCCTGCCTATTATACCACTAAATGGCTGCCGCTTTAACCTGTTAATCCTTAAAAGCCTCGCATTAGTATCATATATGAATGTCTTTATTGCATTCTCCCTCGCTGCATACATTATATCCCACAACCCACCCTTCTCGCAATTCTCTAATGAATATAATTGCTTTAATTCTATACCTTCTGTCTCATCAAGATATAAATCAGATAATGAATTATCTCCTGGATTATCTTTATATTGAGGACAATCGCAAGCTGTCCTCGACAACCCTATTACATCTTCATAACATTTTAAGTCAATCTGTGATATATCGCTCATATCTATTCTTTTTTTGGCAATTTATACTTTTATCTATTTTTTTTTATATACTTTAAAAAAAAAGCCCCCATAAAAAATATAGGAGGCTAAAAAAATGAACATAGCTCATTATACATACTTCTACTACACTTCTACGGGTTTGGAACACCGCAAACTAAATCAAGTACACCTGTATTTGTGCCATCGCAACCCGTAGGATTTAAATAACATTGGCTTCTATCTATCCATTTCCATTTTCTTGTTATCATATCCCCTTCGCAAACTTCAGAAACAATTACATCGTGTCTTAAGCCAGGTATATAACGGTTATTTTCACTGAAGTATTTTATTGCTCCTGATACTTTTGGCTCCGGCGTATGATATGTAACTGAAGCAAATGTTATAGCTCCTGTGTTTATAAGATAAGCCTTTAATATAGGGTCATTTACAGTATCAATATTATATTCATCAAAATACAGTGGCATCGTGCCAAACATAGCTAATGCTCCTTTACCGTTATCATTGCCAGAATTAAATTTTGCTTGCATATAAGCCTCCATTAATAAGCTGCCACTTAAGAACACAGGCCCGCCAAACTGATTCATCTGTGCCATCCTTGATATGTAGCTCATTAAAGTTGCATCCCAGAATGATGGTGCTATATATGTATCTACTCCAGCTACAACGCCCTTGCCTTTTGTCCCCATAGCATTAGCTCCTTGATTAGCGTTTAAAAAGTCAATATAATGCTGGCAAAAATCTTCTGCAAGTTTCTTATGCGCTGCAAGATAGCCTTTAACTTCAAGATCTGAAAACTCAAAATCATTATCTATCATATCAGCCATTGATATCTCAAAACCAGCACATACTTCTCTCGTCTGAACATATTCTTTAGTGTTAGTAGACAGCTTAGGTCCACAAGGCGCACATTGAGTATTTGTATCAGTTTCTACTTCGCAAGCATTTATCCATTCAATTTCAATTATGTGTTTTTTATCGCTGCCATCTCTGGCCTTTTTCCATTGTATAAACTTTGCTGTGTTTACTGCTAACAACGAATTTATTGCTTCTATTCTTGGTGTATATTGCAAATTTATACGCCCATCAGCCATAAATTCAGCTGCTTTAATTCTTAAATTCTGTAATTTAGTTTCTTCAAAACTTCCTGCTGTTGTACTCATATTTTTGTCTCCTATCTTTAATTTTAATTTTTTTAAAAAAATTATAAATCATCAGATTTGTGGATTACAGGAGACATCTGCAAACTCCGTCATTGTCTTTATATGCCAAAGACACAAACGGCTTTTAATTTTCTATTTTATAATTCTTCTTTATCTCTATTATTTGCCTATCAGCTTCATCTCTCTTTATCTTCCCCTTGTTAAATAAATCTTCTATCTCGTTTATTTTAGCATTTCTCTCCTTCATCGTAACGCTCGCCATAGGTGTTGTCTGTGGAGTTGTGTTACCAGCTCCCCCCTTCGGTGTCTGTGCTAAAGGTTCAAAATATTGTAAAGCTATCTCCTTCGTTATCTGTTGCAAAGCCTTCGGAGTAAATTGCGCATCTTCTATACGCTTGCCATTTTTTATGCCAAAAATCTTACCATCTACTTCTTCCCAATCATCAGCTGCTGCTAATACCTCCTTAGTTATAAGCTTTATCTGGTTCTTTCGCCTTGTCTGATCTTTATCAAGATTTAAGTTTAACTTACCATCAACAAAATCTTCTATTATTGATGTTATCTTATTTATCTTATTCTGCTTCTCGTAATTCATCTTAAATTGCTCAAATTCATTCTTTATCTTCTCATTTTCCTTCAATAATTCTTCTGCCTTTACAGCCTTCTGCTCTATAGATAAAAACAGTGGATGTTTTTTTATATCATCATCACTCAATTGTTGCTTTGTATTCTTGCTCCCTGAATTTACCATCTCAACAAACTTACTTATCTTCTCTTCAAATGTTTCTCCTTCTATATTAACTCCTACCTTCTCTGATAACAACTTCTCAGCCTTCTCTAAAGTCTCCTTCTGTGCCTTCTTCCAGGCCTTATCCCATATAGCCGTCTCATCTCCCTTTACAGCCTTTAGCTTATTAGTTATCATGTCAAGCAATAAATCATTCACATTATCCTTTAACGATAATTTACCATCTTCCCCCTTTTCAAATACTATTGAGTGTATCTCTTCATCTGTCTTACCTACAGCCTTTGTAGTAAAGGCAAACATTAAAGCATCTTGCAATGTTGTTGTCATATCTATTTATTTTTTTTATCACTTCTTTTCTGCTTAGCTTTATTCTTTTCTATTATCTCCTTTATCTCCTTATCTATATAGGAAGGCTTAAACTCATTTATATCTCCTATATTGCCAACATTCTTGCTCCTGCCAGCTGTTGTTTTATATGTGTCAATTACAACATATTTGCTATCCTTCCCCTGCTCCTTTAATATCGCATATTCTTCATCATTAAACTCATATTCAACTCCTGTCTTCTTATTCCTTAATATCATCGCTTACCCCCTTTCTTTTTCTTTATTACATTATTATTGCTCTTCTTCTTTTGCTCTATATTTTTATCTACTTTCTCCCCCATACTAACATCTTTATCTTCTCCCGCAATTACATCCTCGTTTTTTTTTACCTCACCTACAACCGTAACGTTTTTTGCCATCTCTTCCTTAGCCCTCTCTCTATTCCTTCTCAATACTTCCTGTATCTCCTGATTTACGTCATCCCTAACAATTATATTATCCATTCCACCCCCCTTATCTAAAGGCTCTATACCCTTAGCCGTGCCATCCTGCAACATCTTCTTCCATCTATGGTCAGGAATGTTAAATATATATTCCTTATCATTTATTATTTTCTTTACTTTCATTTTCTGTATTTTTTTTTATTAATATATCATACAAAACAACTTTATTGCGCCAATACTTCTGTAAAGCCGTCTCATACTGAATATCATCTTCAAATTTTTCAAAATATTGCAAAAAATTCATTACGCTTTCTCTTTCTGATATTCCGGGCAATACAGCTCTTTGTCCAAGCACCCATCCAAGCAATAATTTCTCAAACAAGTCAGCCAGATACAACTCAGGCATATTCCTCTCAAAATTATTTCTCTTTGGCATATTCTATTTATTTATATGAATTCTAAACAAAGATATAATAAAAAAAAATCCAAATCAATATTTAATTGTAATATTTTTTAATTTTTCGTGGCTAATATTCAAATCACAAGGCTCACTATCCCTTACGTATTGCTTATTATACTTGTTTATCTCATACATCTTATGCTTATCAAAAGCTATATCTCTAATTATATTTACACGCTCACTTATATCATAAGGCATATGCATTCTATTCATTCTATGATATGAATACCAACCAGCATGGTAACATCTTGGCACGTGTGGAAAAGCTACAGGTAATTTACTGTCCTTTAAAATTCTCCTTATTAATCCATCTTGCTCTGTCCCCCAATCTATCCTCCCAAAATGCCTGTCACAATAAGCAGATATATCTTTAAAATATTCTTCTCTGAAATGTGGAAATATATACTCCTTGATAACATCTCGCTTGAAACATACACCTATACTCTGATAACTGTCATCATAGCTTATATAATATGCATCTTTATCATCTATAACTTTATATCTTTCACTATTATGATTTTTTGAAGATATAGAACAAAAAATATTCTTCTCTATCTTATGTATATCCTCATTAAACGTAAAAAAATCCTTGCCAACAAACACATCATCTTCTATAAGAAAAACTAAATCATCTGTATATCTTGCCGCCAACATTAACCCATATAAAACATTATAACTCTGCTTGCCTAACTTATATCTGACAAAATCTATCCTGCTTATAACCTTCTCCCCCAAAAATTCTTTTATAACATCAATATTTCTTTTATCATAGCCCCAATCCAACTGGAAAATATATAGATAATTCTTATAATTATCAGCTCTCTCTATACACTCAAGACAAATCTTTAAAAATTCAGGCCTGTTAAAAACAGGTATTACTACTATGTCCATAAATATATCATAACTATTTAAAATGTTTAAGAAAATTCTTCTCAAATATCTCCTTGTCGATTAAATAATCCTCTCTCGTCTTATTCATATATTCTTCCCCAAGCAACTTAACCTCTTCTACTGCCATTATTATCTTGTTAACATCTGTTATCTTTGCCATCTTCCCCTGATGCCTTAAATAATAATAATCAGGCTCTATTAACACACCATGCCTAACTATCTCATTCATTGGCTCTGAATTAGTGCTTATTATCAACCCCCCTACACTCCTTGCCTCATTTATATAATGACCAAAACCCTCATATTCTGAAGGACACAAATGATACTTGCATATATTCATTAACTCAACTAAATCTCCTCTATTTATTCTCCTTAAATGTATTACATTGTTTATCTTAATTAATTTATCATCTTTTACTAATATTAACTTCTCTCTTATTCTACCAGTTGCCCAAGCCTTCAATATAACATCTGTATTCTTCTGTGATGACTTACCAGCTATGTGTATAAAATATGGCTCTCTGTATACATCTTCTCTGTGACAATCTTCTGAAGTGAAACCTATATAACTAACCTTCTTGCTCCACCTTGTAAATATACACATAGCATCTCTCGTCTTACATAAAACTTCAAAATCTATAATATCTGGAAACCACCTACTGAAAAACCATTCAGGATTAGGTATTATTATATTCCTCTTCCCATACTTCTTAAACTTTATATCTACTAACTCCAAAAATATGTTAACATCTGCATAATTATACTCCGGCCTGTGTACTTCTATATACTTCACTTCATGCCCCTCCCTACTTAATAAATCGTTTATTATTCTTGCATCATGCTCAAGCCCTACACCATTAAAATGTGTTATAATATTTACTCTCATAATAATTAATTTTTCTTATAAATCATATCTATATGGTATATGCATTACATAATAATATGGCGTGCTTATCTTCTTATATTTTCCGGAAGACTTAAGTAATGATTGGATAAAAAAATAATCATCATATCCATAACGAGTATTCTCAGGCCACTTACAACCTGTCATCTTCCTGTGTGATATATTTGAAGTGCCACATTGCCCTGCTATTCTAATATTACAAACCCTCTCAATAAATTCATCTCTGTGATTATTATATATATAATCGTTAAAATAAACCCACGTATAATCTTCATTAAATTCATCTGCTATGATTGATATATGATTCCTGCCATATACATCGTCAGCATCAAGATATGTTATAATATCCCCTGTTGCTCTTCTTATTCCTTCATTCCTCGCTGCTCCAGCTCCTCCCTTTTCTATAAAATATTGCTTTATTTTTTTATCACTAAAACTTATAGAATACGACTTCTCACACCCATCAGATATAATTATCAATTCCCAATCTTCATAATTCTGACATAATACAGAATTAATTGCTCTAAAAAACTTCTCTACAGCATTACTACATTGTGTCTTATAAGGCTCTAATCTTACGGGCATTATTATAGATACCATATTATTCTTCATTTTTTTCTAAATCTCTTGCTGCTTTTTCATCAGTTACCCACCCCAACCTATGCCTGCAATTATAACCCCCCAAATCAATAAAAATATCTCCTCCTTCTATCTTCCCAGCCCAAGTTTCATTTTCCCAGCTCTTTATCTCTTCCCTCGTAAATAACTTGCCTATCCTCGCAAGACAAAAATCTCTCGTCTTGTCAATAGCAGTGCCAACATAATAAGCATAATTAAGATTTAATTCTTCAGCATAATTTTTATCTACAGCTCTTGAAATCTGCCACATAGTATCGTGTATATATTGCCTTAAATACCTCGTTAACCCACCGTTTACATCTTTACTACCCCTTATTAATTTCTTCATTGCCCTCAAAAATTCTGTAGAATTACTCTGCTTTGATATATTCTCAATTACTAAATCCGTCATCATCTGCCTTAATTGTGGCACCTGCCCTATATTATACAGAAATCCTCCTTTTATTAAATTGCCATCCTTATCTATACCTATTCTCGCACTTAAATAATTCAACTTATTCTTTATACGCTCAAGCGCCTCTCTGCTAACCCCCATAGTTCTATAATATTCTGAAGAATAAGTAACAGTTTGCAAAAATCTCTTTGCTATATTCTTTAATGGATATACCTCAAAAGTCTTATAAAACTCATCCATAAAAGAATTTAACTTCGTCAATAATGAATAATTATAATAATCTTCTATCAATTCACCATTCTTATCATAATGAAACTTTGATAGATAATCTGACACTATAGAATTATACAACTCCTTCTCAAGATTTATTAACTCATCATCAAAATCTGACAGGCTATCATTTATAAATTTATCATATTTATTTAGTATATTCTGCAAATTTACAGGCAACATTACTGTATTCTATTTTAAGTTAAGTCAATCATCTCTATAGTGTTATTGCTCCTTATACTCTCTTGCAATTGATTTACCTTCTCGTCTAACAAAGATTTTATTTTAATATCGTTATATGTATAGATTTCAGGATGCGTCATCTCCAGCTCATCCCATATTACATCGTAAAATGTCCACAGCACTCTATAATAATTATCTACAGGCAAGCCTGATACAATCAACCTAATTTCCTCAGGTTTTTTCTCTGAGAATGGATAAAATTTCTCCTTTATTACATATTTCAACCCTGCAGCTGGATCATCTTGCAATACAACATCTATTAACCTCTTCTGTATCTCTAATATTGCAGCAGGAGAGGCATTGCTCTCTCTCAATGATTTCAGCATATTTATAATTTGCTCTTTCGTCTCAAGCTTAAAATCCTTTGATACATTTATTATTATACGTAAACCATCAGCCATATCAGTCAATTCAGCACAAGTCAATACAATGTTGTAATACATATCTACCCAAGCCAGCGCCATAGGATATAGTGTGTCATATATGGCCTGCATAGATATGTTTTCACCTGTAGCTGTTTTAGCTATTCCTGAATAAGTATATATATCAGAATTAAACGCAACCCTCTTGCAATATTCGCTAACCTTGTCAATGTATTCAGCTTGCCATTTAATCAAATCAATAGGCATTGAAGTTACATACGTTACTAATTGCTGCAAATCAAACAAATCATCTTTATTTGTCGGCAAAGCTAAAGTTATAGCATCTTGCCCTGAAGTAGCTACAGGCTGTATGCCTGTCCCCTTGCATAATGAACACTTTGTAACTCCGTCAGGCAATAATCCGCTATTACATTCAGGATTATTACATCTCGGTAAATATGTTAATTTCTGTGGAAAAACGTGTAAAACAGAACTAATATCTAACTCACTGTTTGCATTTATAAGCTTCTCAAGTATAGGTAAACATTCGTGCCATGGATTTATATAAGTAGCGCCGTTTGTCCTCTCATCAAGCTTATAGCCATTTACAAAAGCAGGAACCTGTGATAAATTATAAGGTTCAGGAACTTCAAGCTTGTAAATTTTCTTGTTTAACCTAATATATGTATCACCTTCTATATCAACACTATCTAAATCTTCTTTAATATTTATCTCCCTGTCAACAACCTGTGTCAACTTAATGGCTTGTGTCTTGTCATAATAAGTATAAATCTCTCTATCAACAACTTTATACTTGTCATAATAAGTATATGTAGCCCCTCCAGGTAATTTTACTTCTCTCTCCTTGTTATCACCTACATCAACTCTATCTATTATCCTTACAATTATGAAATCTAACTTACCGTTTGTTTTCTCAAAATATATAGCTTCTTCTGATGATACTTCAAATGGATATGGCTGTGTTAATATACTTCCATCCGTGCCAGTATGCTCAATAATTTGCCAGGCGTTCGGATCACTGTAATATTTAGGTATTACCTTGTTTGCCATATAATATTCAAGGTCGTGATCACCATAGAAATTATTTAAAATCATATCAAACCTATTCTTGTCAGGTAATTCATAACCACGAGTTATACCTGTGCTTCTTGGTATCTTTTGTGCAGGCGCTGCTAATGTAGAAGTTATAGCTGTCACTATATGCTTCGTTATCCTTTTCCTCTGCTGGAATTCTTCATCTGTCTCCCTTATCCTTAACCTTCTTAACTTTTCATCAAGCCCATCTCCGGTGATGAAAGCCCTATAATTTGCCGCTAAGTTAACAACATAATCATAATTTATATGCCTTCTATTATTCTGCACAACATCAATTAATTTCTTTATCCTATCATTTGTATTATTTATTTCCATCTTATATGCTATTTTTTTTATCCAAATATATAAAAAATAAATCTCTTATTTGGTATGATTATAAAATCCTTTAAAATGTTCACACAAAAAATAATGCAAAGCATCACTGCAATGCCCTACACTTTCATAGCTCACTCCACTCTCTCTTATCTTGTCTTTTACCATACTACCGTCCGGCGCCTCCTTAACTGTTTCTAAATCTTCTATCGTGTTAACACAATCTCTGTTTATTATTAATTCTACCGGATACATACCTGCTAATAATCTATTAATAAAAGGCCTTCGCTTATTATGTGGTGGGTTACTTCTTGGCACTCTACAAGAGTTATTGTTTAAATATCTCCTTAAAACTCTCTCAACTATGCTATAATCATTTTCTATGCTTCTCGTATCTCTATGCCTTCCGGTGGCATCTCCATAATAACTTATGCCTCCTGATAATTTATCGCCATACTTCAATAATAACTCATTACATACAGCTTCTGTTGTATTCTTCGGATTTGATAAACAAAACTCATCAAACAATCTAACCTGGTATTTATCTCCTGATTTAACAACCTGAAAACAAAGCATCGTAATGTATGGCACGACATTTTGGTCGAATGAAATATAAACAGGCAAGCCCGGAATTATGTGTATGCCTTTAGCAGTATGCTTTTCATAACTGAATTGTGAATGATACTCAAGCCCTGTCCTGTCAACGCCAAACTCTCCTTCTGCATATATTCTTGCCTGGTCAGGATCAAACAAATGTAATCTCTCTAACTCTTCAACATATTGCTTGTCAAGATATCTATTATCCTTATAATTTGACTTTACAATAGCACAATTATCTACCTTGTTATCTATATACAAACTTTTAATTGCAAGCTTAGGACTAATCGGGTTAAACGTATAAGATATTTGCACTCCCGGCACTCCTCTTGCCCTCCTGTTTAGCTCTAACAAATCTTCTCTTGTGAATGAACTCGCTTCTTCTCCCCATATACGCCTTACCCCAACAATTGATTTTATTTTCTCCGGGTCATCAAGCCCTCTGAAGATAAACTTAGCTCCTGTAGGTAGATAAACAATCTCTCTTCTATCATTTGAATAATAAAACTTAAAAAAATCATCTATCTTAAAGCTACGTATGGCTCGCTCAATCTCAGCAAAAACAGCATCTCTCATGCCTGCACCTGTCTTCATAACAATCAACGTATGATACTTATTACCCTTCTCTACAAGCTTAATAACTTCTTTCTGAGCATGCGCAACAGATTTCCCTGAACCAGCTCCACCATAGTGTATAACGAACCTCTCTTCTAACGGATATATTTTATAAAAAGATTTTGAAAAAAACAGAGGGTTAATCTTTATATTCATCAGGCATATCGGGTATATCTATATAAATTGTAGAATTGCTATCTATCTCCTGGTATTGTTTGTCAATTTGCCCTAATCTTTGCTTGCCAAGCCATATTTGCATAGTTATATTTTTATCCTTCACAGCACTCTCAAACTGCTTGGCTTTCAACAAGCTATCTCCCTTTTGCTTAAATTTTAACGCATAAACAGTAAAACTTTCATATCCAAGCTCAGTTTTAACTCTTCTATATATAGTATCTTCGCTAACTCCTATGCTTGCTGCTATTTCGCAACCAGAGCAACCTGCAATCAATAAATTTTCGACTTGCTTCCAGTCAATAGGTTTTTCAGGTCTTCCGTTTTTTTTATTCTTTTTTTTCATAATTCTATATTATTTAATTTTTTTTGCTTCTGATATAGCAATTGCAATTGCTTGTTTTTTTTCTTTAACTTTTTTACCTGTTTCATATAAATAATTTTTGTGGACATTCTTTATATATGCGATTAACAGCGGCATTGAAGTACTCATTATCAATTTCGCAACCGATAAAATTTTTATTCAAATTATAACACGCTATAGCTTGTGAGCAACTACCAGCGAAGGGGTCTAATATAGTAAAGTTATCTTGCTGATTATCAATTAATTCTATTAAAATTTGCAATAATTTTACAGGTTTTTCGGTAGGGTGGATTTGTGCGTTTTGTCTAACTTCATTATATAGCGTTATTATACTTTTTAATAAAGCACCTTGATCATATTTATTAAATGTACCATATGCCACATCATAAGTATTTTCAATACCACTACCACCATTAATATTGTATTTATTTGTTCTTTTAATTTTTACAT
>Ga0209407_1002687_pt1 | contig 16307 bp, 21 predicted proteins | sample AD_JPNHG3_MetaG_FD_184410 | JGI IMG/M metagenome (GOLD analysis project Ga0209407, IMG submission 184410) | Active sludge microbial communities of municipal wastewater-treating anaerobic digesters from Japan - AD_JPNHG3_MetaG (SPAdes) (version 2) | ecosystem: Engineered > Bioreactor > Anaerobic... | reverse complement strand
AGTAATAGTTTTTGTTATTATAAGGGGCTCTAATCTTTTTCTTAAATCTTCCTTGCCATTAAAGTTTTTATAGGTTAAGTCAACCCAAGTATCTATAGCTTGGTTTATAAACATTTCAATGTCTTTAGACCTTATAATAGGTTCCTGTTCGGTATATTGTTGAAGTTTTTTAATAAACTTCAAATGTTTACTAAAAGCACTCATGTCTATTGACTAGTTTGTGGTCCTTTAATCATAGTATTAACTGCAATTCCTACAGCTAAGTTTACTATATCATCGTGCCATTTACCCCCTATATCTGTTATCTGTTGTGTATCAGGTGTGGAATCAAATTTTTCAGGAAATTTTAAATAGTAAATAATAACTTCCACAGGTTTACTTTTATCAGTATAGCTATCAAGTACTATTAAAAAATTTTCATTCTCTTTAATTGTAAGTTTAGGTGTTAAAAATAGTGTCCTATTTTCGTCACTAGCCATAAATAGATGAATAGTGTCTAACGAAACAGGACTTAATGGAGCAATAACTTGTTCATTAATATTATCATATACTCTAGTAAAAGCAGCACTTCCTGCTATAAAATCATAGTAATCACTTGGTTTATTAATAGTAACAATGGCATTACTAGGATCTACATCAAACTCATTTCCTTCTATTTTAACTATTAACTCTGGTATATCAGCAAAAGCTTCTGCACTAGAAAGTTGTTTTAGTAGCTGCATTTGAGCTGAGTTAAGGAAGGAGCAGATTTCTGACTCCTCCCAACCCAGACTTTCTACAGTAGTAGCAGCATAAAACTTTGTATTGAAACTTTCAATAAATTCATTGTAAGTCATTGTTACTTGGCTTTAATTTGTGCATCAATTTTACCATAAAGTATGTCCTTTTCCTTTTTAAGCATATTCAGAAAAGATACTAATTCACCAAGAGTAAATACTCGATCTTCCCCAGTAATCTTGTATGAAAATCCTTCCTTAATTATTGCTCCAGCCTTTATTCCTTTTAACACAAATATCTTCATTTCATAATCAGGGTCTGACATTATTTTCAAGAATCCATCCCTATCCTCATTGATAATTTTACCAATCTCTGCCTGTAGGGTTTCCTTACTCATGCTTTCAGTTGCCTGTTTAGTCATTCTATTTTCTATGAAGTATACATTCAAGAAATCCATCATCTTAGTAGGACTGTCCTCAATCTTCCCATAGAACATATAAATTTTCTTGTTTATATCAAGTTCTTGGGAAACCTTACTTTCTTCATAGTCCTCATCTACAAATACTAATTCATAAAAAGGATTTGGATTTCTCTTATACTCATCAATGCTAGAACATACAAGACGCTTATTAGTAAGTAGTACCTTATAGTCTAGCATATCAGCTGGGTCTGACAAATCAAACTTAATGCCTACTTTTATAATACTTGGGTCCTTAATTATTCGATAGGTATATTGTTCCCAAAAAGTATTATTTGTATCATAGACATTCAGGTTTGCATTCACCACACTCTCAAAGTACTTTCTTTCCTCATCAGAACTAAAAGGATTTATCATCCTTCCACTTTTATCTACTCCAATTGTATACTCTCTAATAGACCCATCAAAACCACCATAAGCTACGTGTTTAGGGTCACTTGTAAGAGCATTAGCCTTTGGAATTAATTTTAGGTACACAGTCTTTTGCTTCAGGAATCCTTTTTGCAAAGCTTCTTCTCTTGTCATACTCTTGCCTTTTAATTAAACATTAATTTTTAGTTTTACAAATTTAGGAAATTTTGGGAGAAACTTTACAGTTTCCCCCAAAAAATTCCTAAAAATTTACTAGAGTTGATAAATAGTTGGAATGTAACGTCCAGTTTTCTTAACATTAGTCATATGGATACCACCAACCCACTGTTTGAATACAGCATATCCGTCCTTAGAAGTAGCAGCCATACGAGGAGTGCTCAGGTTATTGTAAGGCTGATAAGGGTCACGCATACCAGGTATATATGCATACAGTTCCTCATAATCCTTAACCTTAATCTGCTGAACATTGGGTTTACCATCAGTAGTACCAAAGTCATAAATATCATAAATATATGAGGTAACAGGACCACCAGAGGGATGCATCATAGTATGGTAAACAGTATTGTCCTTCATCTTGTCAAGCATGAAACTAATTTCAATACCATTTACAAAAACATACTTCATCATTTGCCCCTCATCTAGAGTAACGGTATTACCCTGAACCTTAAAGTTATGACCAGACTGTAGCCAAGCATAACCTTTAGCTTTATCAGTAAGAGACTTATGAGCCTGATACAGACCATACTCACCAGTGGTTACTACAATCTTACGCTTGCTCTGGCCTACCATATTATAGGTAATGTCAAGAATAAATTTAGCAAAGTTATCAATGTCAAATTTATTGTAGTGCTTAACATTACCAGAGTTCATGAACTGATACAGTCCAAGACCAGCCTTAATGGTATTACCAGATTCACCCTTTAGTAGAGATGGAGTATCTCCTAATGTAGTAGCCTTACCATAAAGCATTAGCAGGGCTTTCTGTCTGCGGAACTGCTTATTAAAGTCATACTCCAGTTTAGGTAGCCAAGCTTTAAACCTCTTACCATCATCAGATACAAATTCCCAAATCAGGGGAGCATTTACTCCCTTATTAATCATATTACCAGGAACTTCGTAGTTAATACGAATGGTTGAGGTAGAATTCTGGAGTTCAAAGTGACTACCGTGCGATACTGTAACACCACGAATGGAGAACTCCTGTTCTACCAAACCAAAATTTTGTACCCACCTAGTTCCAGTTGCAACTTCACTTGCAGGAACAAAGTTTTCACTGGTTGCAAGATCTACAAGTTGTACACGATACCTAGTATAAAGACCAACCTGAACTCCAGGCTCAGCAATACGTAGCATAATTTGTTCGGGATGACTTGATGTCAGAGTACCAGTAACATCAAAGGGATCACCCTCAAACCACATATAAAAGCTACTACCCTTATACCCAGCTTTGTGGGCATCAGTTACAGCAACACTACCTGCCTCATCCATAGTAGCCTTGATAAGGGGGAAATTCCTTTCTTCAAGACCCTGGAGGGCATAACGGTAGGGACCTTCCTCGTTAAGTTCATAAACAGGAAGTTGTTCTACAAAATTTACAAAGTTATCAGACCCAATTTCAAGGTCTACAAGACGTTCAATGGTCTTTGATACCTGAGTCTGGGAATACCCAAGGTTAGCTAGGTGACTTTCCCTAGTTAATTTTCCCCAGTACTTAGGATCAGAGATTTGATTTCTAAAAATTTGCATAGTCTATTAAATTTAATTGGTTAATACTTATTTCGTTTATTTAAAAAGTTTTTCTATCAATTCTTTTCCTGAACTACCACTTGAACCTGTAGGACTTCCATTTAGTGCTCCACCTTTAGTAGCCCATAACCTTTCAAGTTCTGTTACTTTATCAGTTTTAACTTGTTTCTTAATCTTATCAGTTTTACCCCAGAATGTTCCAGTAAGCAAATGATAAGCAAGGTATGCATCAAACTTCTGAGGGTCTTGTGATCTAGCAGCCCATATTGCATTAAGAACATTCCCATTGGCATCCTTTGCAGCAGGCCTTAATACCATATCAATAATCTTTTCCTTGGTCTGCTTATTAACTTTAATTCCTTCTAAAAATTCATCCTGCTTCATTACAAACTCTTTAAAGTTTTCTTGAGCCTGTTTAATTTGTTCTCTATACTGCCTTTCTTCCTCCTCAACTCGTTTCTTTGCTTCCTCAATTTCTTTGGCATTTATCCTTTTTAGCTCATTAAGTGCTTCTTTTGCTTCCTCAATATCATCACCAGAATTAAAACTATTCTCAATTAACTTCTTAATCTTAGCATCACTGAATGTAGTAGTACGTTTGTAATGCTCGTAGAGAATTTTTTCTCTTAAATTGTCATCTTCTTCAAGTTGCTCTTCAGTAATATTACTAAAAGTTTTTCTATCATACATTAACTTTTGAGCAGTTTCTGGATCTATCCCCGCATCCTTAAGTTTAAAGTATTCCTCAACTTCTTCCCTATCAGCAGCATAAATCTTCTTTGCTTCTTCAAAAATAGTTTCCCGCTGCTTTTCAAGTAAATACTTAAGTGCTCCATTTAATCCTTCCTCTTTTTCTACCTGAAGAAGCTCCTCTTCATTAACATCAGAAATTACCCCCTCATCCAATTGGAACTTTGCAAAGGCAAGAGCAAAGGAACCAGAAGCAGCATCATCAATTTCATCAGATGAGGGGGATTTCTGAGTTTCTTCAGCCTCACCAGATGGCTTCTTTTCTTCCTTTTTCTTAGTCTTGCCCTGTTCTTCGTCCTCAGCATCTTCTGAAAATAAATCAGAATCTTCTAGAAGATCTTCTGGACTTTCGCCAAGTACCAATTTAATTTCTTTCTTGTTATTCACTTCTTTCACAGAATCTTGTCCTGCTTCATCTCCTTCTGTTTTGTTAGAACCACCCTTAGGTTGTTCATCACTAAACAGTAACTCTGACCCACTACTAAACAGTTCGTCAAAGTTTAATTCAATTTGCTCCTTGCTCATAGTTTTTGCCTTTTAAAGTTCAACACAAAATAAAAATAGATTTTTATTTCTAACAAATTTTATTAGATTATACTACAAACTATTATAACCAATTTCCATTATTGCTGTTCCTGATAATCCCAATACTGGGAATTTTCATCCTCTGTATCATCACTGTATTCCTGAGGAGGAACTCCAAATAGTTGTTGCTGTATATCCTCTGGAATAATTCCTTGACTTAATTGATTTAAGTGTGAATGTGCTTCTTCTAGTTTGGCAGCAATGTCTAGGTCAACATATGGGTCCATTCCTAACTGTTGATTTAACTGCTCTATTTCTTGCTGCTTACCTAAATATAATTGTTGTATCAGATCTTCAATAGTAGATATTTTCTGTTCCTCCATTGAAACCTGATTGGATGAACCCTCTTCTTCCTCTTGTGGAATAAATCCACCTTCAGCCAGAATAGGCATACCATTGTTGAAATCTTCAACTGCCTGCTGTCTGGAATACCCTAAACTCCTATAAAGTTTAAGTAGGTCTATTCTATCCTTAACATCTAAATCATACCACTTCATATTACTTCTCCCCTGGTACTTTATTCTGTATTGCAACTTTTGCTTTAAGTTTTTCTCGTTCCATAGCAGCCTCATCCTTTTTCTTTTGAATTTCCTTCTGGAGCTTCATAGCTTTCTCCTGTAGTGCCAGTTTCTTTTTTTCAAGTTCTAACTTCTTATTTTCCAACTCAATCTTTTTATCTTCAACCTGTTTCTTAAACTCCACTTCCTTCTTCTTAGTTTCCTGTTCCATTTTCTTACCAAATTCCTTAAATTGAAGTTCCCTTTCCTTTCTAGCTTGATCTGCAATTTCCATTGGATCAGGAATACCATTACTATTTTGGTCAAGACTTGCAGTCATTCTATATGCATTTAGCTCTGCAACAGTAATTCTAGTTTGGTTCTCTTCCTGGGCTTTCCACATTTCAAGTTGCCTGTCTAATTCTCTTTGCTCTGTTTCAACCTCCAGCTTCATCATTTCAAGTTCCATCTTTTGCTGTTCTATTTGTAGAGCAGCCTCTTGCTGAGCCTGTGCTGCCTGAGACCTCTGCTCCTGCATCTTAGTTTCATAATCAGCAATTGTTCTAATAATAGTTGCAGGGTCTTTAGTTCTAGCAAGTTCTGCAGCAAGAGCAAATGAACCACTAGCCTGCAGGAACCTATCAGCAAGACTCTTAAGATACTGAACAGTAGCTTGATCATCCGCAGAATTACTTACATCCACACCATAACAAGCTTCTTTATATATGTTATAGTCAAATTCAAGAACTCCCTTAGTTCCTTCATCAAGAATAAATTCCTTTACAAAACTCTTTCCCTCATAAGCAATCTTAGCAGCTTCAAGTAAAAGTCTTAGTGCTCGTGTCTTTGTGTTATCATGTATTGAAAACCATTCCTCTGTTATATTGCTTGACTGTAAAACTGAACGTTCAATACCACCAACAGTTTCACTACTACTAATAGCACCCTTGCGTTGTGGGGTTATACCAGTTAAATTATCTACCTGTTCCTTAATAAAAGCAAGCATGGCAATATAGGATTGAATTTGCTGTTGATTAGATAAGTCCATATGAGTAGGTATTCCACTCATTGTACCAGCAAGTTTACCTTTAGCAAATCCCTCCTGTCCAGCATTAAATGCATCTAGTGGTAACAATCCTAGTTGTGTTCCCCAGAAGTATATCTGGTCCATGGACCATCCATCTGGAAATAAGTGGAGTGGCAGAAATCCAATTTTACCATAATCTTTTGCATAGGCGAGTTTTAATTTATACATAAAGGTATTCCATAAGTACTGCCACTCCTTAGCTATCCCCATTAATCCCTTGCTAGTTCCTTTTCCAGTTTGAACTATAGAACCTACAAAAGGCGGGTATACTTTAGAAGGGTTATCAAGGTCCCGAATTTGTAATTCACATGGACCCATTTTTATGTAAATATCCTTTCCTATTCTAATCCCTTCGTACCACTCATTAATCCAGGCCTCTTTTACCTGTTCCCCCATTTCCTTGTTAGGCTTATACTGTTCTGGCATTATATCCTTTACAAGTTGCCCATCCTCATCAAAACTATATACTATGTTTACTTTTCTCATTCCTTTCCACAGTACTCTGGTTACCCTGATGTTCCCCTCAGCGTCATAATATCCATCTATAAGATTGTAAAACTTATTTATATCCGCAGAGCCCATATTGGTTAGGTCTATGAACTCTATATTAGGAAGGGACTGGGTAGGAATTTCAGGAACCAGCATTTTAGTTCCAGTTCTTACTGTAGCATAACCATTCTCAATATCTGAAATTTGCTGTGGAGTTAAATATTCATAGTACCTATCCAGTACCTTTCCAACACTTAGATAGGCATCCTCTACAATAATATTAGCATCTTCAATTTTCCAACTTAAACTACCCCTAATAACTGTAACATTAGTAGGATCAACCCTACGCAGTACAGGATTCCCACCTTCTATTTCTACTGTATATATTTCTTCCCCAGTAATAAGTAAATCCTTAAAGCCCCTACTAAATTCCTGCGATAAGTCAAGTGTTTTACATAGGTAGTTTAATAGCTGGGTACCCATTCTTTCCCGCAAGTCCTTCCAAGAGTAGTTTATAAATCGGCTGAACTTCTCAAGTTCCATTTTTAACTTTTCTTCATCCTGTATGTTCCGCTGTAACTGCTCAACATACCATTGAGTAAATAGTTCCTTTTTCTGCTCTAACTTAGAAGTTACAGCATCTCCATTTATCACAGTAACAACAGGATTGTAGGGCCTCCTTCTTTCCTCCCCACAGAGAAGATTAATATTTGGATTTACAAGTGGATAGTTCCTATAGGTGGTAGGAAACTTGTCAGTGTTGAATATTCCTAATGGGTCTAAGGTAAGTTCAACTTCTTTTTTATCCACAATATCATCATATAGATTATAGCATACAATTTTTTCCTTCTTAGAGGACCTAACCCCTAAAGAAGTTTGAATGCTATCCATTCTCTGAGCCATTCCTACTGCAGCTTCAATACATTCCTTAAAGAAATTCTCATTTTTCTCTGCAGCAGTTCTTTTTTGTCTTGGGAATCCTCCACTATAAGTTTCTAATGCCATAGCCTCATATTGAATTTACAAAATTATTACCTATAGTATAATTACAAAATTTAAGTTTAAATAATATTAAATGGCTTATAACCAAACTTATTATTTTTATTACCATATACCTTTTCAAAAAATGAATCCTTTACTTTAGCAGAACCACTTTTAGCAGTTCTAACCTGACCCAAATCTTCATATGTTGCAAGTTCCCTGTCAAATATCATTACAGCAGTCATTGCATCTACTCGGTCAAAGTTACCATCTGGATGCCACTGACTTGCTTCTTCAAGATATCCAATTGATCTAATTTTATGAAGGTTAAGTTCAGTTTGTATTGCTTGTATTTCATTTCCACTTTCCTCTGGGTCAGTTATAGTAGTTGCTGCAGCACCAACTGCAGGGGACAACATCCAAGTGATTTGTAGTCTCCTTCCATATGCCTTTATTTCTGGAGTAGAGCTAAATCCCTTTGCAGTATTTCCATAAAGAACTCTACCCCGCATGTCGGACTTATCCTTTAAATGCTGTGGATAATCCGCAAGTAGAAAATCAGCCTTCTTAACATTGTGGAAGTAGGCATATAGACCCTTCTTCTGATTTTCATACATAATAGTTGCATTATAGAACAGGGAAGTTTTGTAAACCAACTCATAGAAGTCATCTACAAACTGTGGCCTACCAGTATACTCAGCTACAATTCTTCTAGTAAACCTATCAAAAACAATCATTGAAGCAAGTGATACTGAGTACTTAGTTTCATCATTCTCTATTGGGTCAACTCCAATTATATATCTAAATGGGTCTGTGTTACCTGATATAGGAAGTTCATAAACTTCCAAAGCACCAACAGGGTCCTGGTCTGGTTTTAGTGGGTAATTTCTTATTGGGTATGCATCTGCTCTATTCTTGAATTCAATACTTCCCCCAGTAGCAACTATTAAATCTCCTGTGTAATGCTGTGCAGTAAAAGAAGCCATTACTGGATAAATATTTGATAGGTATTCTTTAATTTCAAGAACAGGAAATGCATTACCTTCAGTTCTAAGAACTGCTTCTTCTGGAGTAACAGGAATTTCAGCCTTCTTACCAATTAACCTAAGACTATCCTTGCTTGATAGCCTAATCTTTTGTCTTTCTCTTAGAATTTTTACAAGAGCCTTGATTACATCAGAATTACCATTTTCATCATAGCATCCCTCATAAGAAACATATCCTGGAACAAAGAATGAGCAGATTCCCCTGCCATTAGTTTTACTATATACATTTTTCAATGGAAGAATGTTAAATGCTTCTGGTCCATAAAACATTTTCTCTGCTGTAGAGAAGTCTGCTCCCTCTGTTCCACCAGTCCCCCCTGCTAGCATAAATCCATAAACAAGATCCCCCTGTTTCACAGATTCCTCAGCAACTGTCCAAGCTTTTTCTAACTGTGGAAATATTCCAGACTCTTCAAAAGCCAACAGTTTACCAGCTTTACCTCTTGCCTTATCTGGGTCATCCTTACATGTTACCCCAATAACCTCACTTAATCTTCCTCTATCAATTCCATTATCCTTCCATCCAGCCTTAGTATGTGGTAGTAGGTCAACCAATCGTGGACTTGCAAATGGAGTATGTTTTTCAGCAAAGGATGCCTGAAATTTAAACTTATTCATTGTACCATCCTTATACATATACTCCTTCTGGTAAGCAATGAGATAACTCTTTGATAGGGGAATATGATAGTAGTTCCTACAGAACATTGCACTTATTATATAGGAATATCCCCAGCGTCGTTTCTTTAAGTTATTTCCAAACAACCCTAGAGTTTCAGCTCTCTCAATGTAGTGAAACCACCAGTAGTGACTATCATATATCTTTGGAAATGCTTCCTCCTCTCGTGCTGTATTTCTACCTGTTTTTATCTTAATGAGTACTCTACCATAGTTCCAGTAGTAGTAAAGATATCCTGGTATCCACTCTCCGTCTGACTCTCTAACATAACCCTCTAAGCATCTCCTTCTTTCTTCCTTCCAGAACTTCATGTAATCAGAGTCTGGATCCCTGTTCTTTTGGAATTTAGTATAACACTCAAACTCTTCAAAGTGCTTAGCAGCAGGACGAAAGTAATCCATATCCTCTAGTATATGAGGATTCTTCAGATCAACTCTTATTCTTCCCTTGGGATTCAACTTCCTGTATGGTTCTCCTGGTTCCACCTCATGTTCAAGTGGAAGGTTAGGATTATCCCAACGCTCAAGGTCTCTTGCTCTTTTTCTATTTGGACTTATTAGGTTTCTGATTAGTTCTATCTTCTCAACGTACTCAAAGAATTCTCCAATAGAAACAGAGTCAAGACCCTGCAGCAGCTCATTATTAATCTGAGAGGTAACCTCATTAACATCAATCGTCGAAATATGGTCTTTCTTTTCCTCCTCTAATTCTTTCATTACGTTCCTTATCTTGTTTAACTATCTCTTCCAAACTTCGCAGTGACTTTACTGTCTCAACTGAACTCTTAATCATACTCTCCACTTTCTGCACTTCAGCTGCAGAAGTATCTGGAGTAATTTCAAATGTTCTAAAATAGGCATCTATTTTTGATAAAGCTATTTTAGCAGATTCATAGTACCTAGAAGTTGTGGTTTCCTCCAGTTCTCTATAAACCCTAATAGCTTCATTTACTAACCCATCAGGCTCCCAATCATTTGGCAAGCCTATCTTTTTTACTATGTCCCTTTTTTTAGTTTCCTGGTCTAAGTAGGATGAAAAGGGGGATGAGAAATCACACATATGAAATACAAATGCTAGCTCCTTTATAGCTCTTCCCTTATCCCTACTCTTATCCCGATTAATAAGATCAGCAAAAGCTTTTATTGTAAAAGCTTCTGGTCTTATGTCGAGTTTCCAGTTGCTATACTCAAACAGTTCCATTTCTTTTATTAACCTCCATTAGTTTCTCTTGAGATTTAGGTGGGACATAAAAGATACCAAATTTAGGCAGTCTAACAGAAGGAAAATATCCCTTTCCCCTATCTACCAATGTGGATTGCACATATTTAACAAATTCAAAATGTACCATAATTACTCTTTCCACATCCTCTATGGATACTTCTTCCTCTCTGGCTATAGTTTTTATTATCTCTCTACTTTTCAGAGTTTTCATGTCTTTCTGAAATTAACGTGTTCATAAAGTTATTAAATACTATCTTTTCTTCCTTAGTAAAATCATTTCTTATTCCTGGCTTATTAACTATTTTGGATAGTTTAGTAAGCAACTTTCTAAATACTGTCAATTCTTTAACATCGTTTTGATCCATTAGATCAAATATAATATTGACACTAAAAATATCATTCCTCTGTGGCCTTATCTCCATAATCTATACTGTTAATTAAAAATTCTTCCTGCTCTTCAAACTCCTTGTAATGCTTATCACATAATGGTATCTCTATACCATCTAGCTTTACCATATGTGTGGCTTTACTTTTTCTTTTCTTCCCGTTAGCTATACAAGCACTACAATGTAAATGTTTCATAAAGGCTAAAAATTAATGTCCCAACTATATACTATTTTCCCATCAAGCATATCAAACGAAAATCCTGGCCTAGTATTCCCAAAGTTTGCCATTATCCATTTTGAGGATCCAAACAAACTAGGAATGTTTCTATACCTAAAAAACTTTCCATGATTTGTATTGGCCTGATGAAGGTCTCCCTTCACTACATGAAGGTTATTTAAAGGAATATCATTATGTCTGGCATAGTCTAGTATAAAACTTTCTGTTTTTGTATCCAGATTTAGTGGGAACGGAAGTTTCATATCACTATCATCCTTACCGTGGGTAAAGATAAAGATATGTTCTCCTATAGTAAAGTGGTTTAAAAATTTGGTGCAGGTGAAGAATTCTACTGGATTATTTGCACAGATGAGTTTCATGTATTCTTCCAGACATCTCGTAGCAAAATACTCGAATTCCCCACCATGATTTGAATTTGTAATGTGAATAAACTTGTAGTTTGCTGATATTCTACTAGTAATTAACCTTCGGTAAAAGTCTTTGTGTACTTTTATAAATGTTTCAAATGCTTCTTTGTTTGTAAGGTTTTGTGGAATTCTGTGGTCTCTTCTTGTTGTATACCCGTCTAACCCATCAAGAGAATCCCCTAGGTTTACTACATACAAGTTTGTAAATACCCCAAATGTTTTGTATGCATTTAGTATTTCAATAAATACTTCTCCCAACCTGTATTCAAGTTCTTTTGGATTATAGTAATTTTCATATAGTGCCTCATCTGATACCATTGACCCAATATGCATATCAGATAGGTAAACAATCAGGGTTCTATGCCTTATTGGCTCTACTATTTCTTGTTGTTCAATTTTTGGAAGGTTATCTTCTTCTTTTAGAAGTGCTTCTACTACATCCTCTATTTTTGGTAGTTCATTTTCTTCTCTATTAGTAACTATACTATACCTTAACTCTCCTGATTGAGTTTGCCAAAACTTTACTGACTTAACTTCATCATGGCTTACTCCAATTCTGTTTAGGTAGGTTTCAAATTCATTTATTACATTAGCATTTTCATTTGTATTTTCAATAAAAGTTTTACGATTGCTTTTTATAATTTCCTTTGCTTGCCTGGCTTCTTCTTCAGTACAACTTATTCTACTGGCTATTCTGTTATTTCCAGCTTTCAAGTACCCTGGGTTCTTCATTAAAAATTGAATCACTCGCTGTAGGTTTTGGTTCATCATGATTACTATTATTTAATTTTACTATTTCATACTTCAATTCATATCCTAACTCACTGTTAGTAATTCCATAGCTAATGTATTCATAGTTTTCATTGTCTATGAAATGTGATACTAACTTTAAATGGGCCATCATTAATACAACTAAATCATTAGAAAATATACTAAGCATTTGTAACAAATTTAAAGGTTATCTCAGTAATGTCTTGCTCCATGAATGGTTTAGCTATTTTGTCCACCACCCCATAATCATCAATGAGATCTTTCTTCCGCAAAGATAGAAGAATATTGTAAAAGTTATCAATAGTAATGCCAAGTTCCTCTGCTATTTTTTCTTTTGTTGTATGGTGAAATATAACCAAACCTCTCTGCTCTTTGGTAAGATTTTTTAGTTCATGGGTAAGCTGTAGCAACTTAGCCAATGTCTCAAGTTCTCTAGGTCTTAATGACTTAAATGGTTGAACACAGTCCAATATCTGCATTATTATTATCCATTTAGTATTGCTGTTTACTGGAACTCTTAGCTCCATCTTGCCTCCCTTATTCATAGTTCTACTATTTTGTCACAAATATAAATAATTTTTGTCATAATCAAAAAAGTGCTACAAAAAAATGGCACCATATAGTAATGATGCCATTAATTTGAGTAAACTCAAAACTTAACTATGAGATTATGCTATCCCATCATTTTCTTCCTGTAAAAATTCATCTATCTTTGAGGTAGAAATTTCTGTATCCAGTGGTTTGTCCTCTACAACATGCATGCCTGTAGTATTTCCTGTTTCAGATTTTTCTTTTTTCCCATCCTCATTCTGTTTCTGTAGTTCCTGCATAGCCTTTTGCCATGACTGGAATTTTGAGAACACCTCAGTTAGCTGCATCTGATAGGTGTAGTACTTAATGTTCAACTCAAGTAGCTCAACTTCTAGCTTTAGTTGATCCCTAATCTGACGCTTTGTCCTAAATTCTGCAGCAGCCTTCTTTTCTTCGTCACTCATAGGACGCCTTTGGAAATTTTTGTTCATACTGGTTAGTTTTAGTTAGTTATTAAATCACTGTCAATTATGAAGTTTTCCTTCTTCACTGCAAGTTTAATATTGTTAATAGGCATTTTGATAAAGAACCTACCATTAGTTTCCCATCTTACCGTCATGAAGTTGTCTATATCCAAAACAATATCCCCCACCTCATAAACACATTCCTCCTTAGGGTTTATCTTAACAATCCTAATGTAATCAATCGTCTCCTGCTCATCCTGTTTACTTATCAGAACCACTGGAGTTTTACGCAGGAAAACCTCTAGCAGTACATGGTCAGGGGGTAAAATCACTGCTTCTGGGTCCTTAATTCTGTCACTTGTCTTCATATACTTTTATATTGGTTTACCCTACAAATATATAACAGTTATTTCAATCATACAAATTTTTCAAACTATTTCTACTCCTTCTCCTGCAATCTTTTAAGTTTTGCCCTATAACTAACAAGTTGTTTATCCAAATGACATAGTGGGAACTCTTTGGATTCAAAAGCTCCAGGTTGAAGAATACTCTTAAACTCATTTTTAGGTTCAGAGTACACTACCCTTACATATGGAGAAGGGGATATTTTCCCCCAAGTAGCCCTAAGTTCTTCCTGCTTCCTTCCATATTTATCTTCTACGGTAACCTGTTCTACATTTACTGGAGCCTCTGTACGGGTAACCAGTTCTATGCTAACAGTTCCCCATACCTTTAAATACCCCACATACTCATTCAGTACCTCTCTTAACTTACTTAACTTTTCTTCTATAGTTTGTGTAGTTCCCATAGGCATTGTTTTTTTGTGCTGTAAATATAATACATTTTCCTTATAAAACAAAAAAGGAACTATAAAGTCCCCTTCACTTTTAAATTACTCTTTAAAAGTCCTTTCAAAACTGCTTATCCTAGTTTGGGCCTTTTAAAAAGAAATACCCCTGAGTTTTGGTATTCCTCAGCAGCTCCTCTTTAGTTTTGGTTTCCCAGATGTGGTACGTTCGGATTTCTCCTATCACTCGTGTGGTCTTTTACACCACTGGGAGGCATTTCTATCAGTCCCTTAGCCTTTTATCCCTCTTTCCATCTGGTTATCCTAACCTTTTGTACTACAGGAAGTCCTCAGCACTATGTTTGTCTATTATTTCAAGACTGCACCTGCTACTCCCTGTTCTCCCCTCCATTTCCTTTCTCAAGGGAAACCCTTGGGGGTTCTAGAGTACAGTGCAAATATAAAACACAAAATTGAAAAAGTCAAGAGCTAAGTGTAAAAAATTTTTAAGAGTTATAAAAAAATATAACCAAAATCAAATTTTTCTAAACTTTTTCTCTAAAAATTTTTTTTTGGAATTTTTTTTTGAATTTTTTTTTAATTTTTTAAAATTTTTTCTGGAAAAAAGTTTGTGTTAAGTACCTCACCCTTTGACCCCCCCACTAAGGCTTGGACGGGGGGTATCCCCAGGGTTAAGCCGTCACACCCAAAAAGTTGACGGCGAATAAAATATTTTAAAGATATGATGTGTAATTACATAGACATAGAACATTACAACGGCTATGGCCGTTGGTATGGGGTAGACCGGTTTATATTTCCGGTCGTAAAGAGAGATACCCTAGATAAAGAGTTGATAAATTTAAGAACTAACGAATACGTAGGGATACGCGTAGGGTATTCAGAGGATCCTTACCTTGATGACGATAATCAAGTAGAACACCAGGTAAAATGTTTTGAATACCCCTCATATACTGAGGTACTCGAAAAAGTAATTAAGCGCTTCTCATAGTGCTGATGTTCTGAGCAGAAGGGACAGGAATAGCCTGCTCCCTTCTTTTAAAAAAAAACTTACACCTAACACCTATAACTTAATTATCTATGAGTAAAATAAAGTTTATAGAATTAAGCCCGTCAACAAAGATCATTGACGGCTTAGCAAAACTGATAGTTTTTCAGGGATATGACCCGCAAACCCACCCTGAGGGGGAGTGGGTTCCCTGTTCAGTAAAACAGTTCATCACCAAAAAGGGCCGTGAAGCCCTTGAGGTGAACTTTTCAGGGAGGGGCTACCTCTGTAGATACTTCTACGGGGGAGGCGACCGAACCTGGGAAGACTGGAAAAATCGTAGGGCTAGCAACGCAATATTTGCGGATGCTGCCCCTGCCAGCAACGGGGGGGGTTGCTGGTGGGAGGTCCAAATAATAAAAGAGGGGATAACCCCAATCCCCCAGGAAGTTTCATCCTACCTAGATGAAATTTCCTGATCCCCCCCCCATTGCGGATGCAGCGCACAGCCCATCGGGTTGGGTAATTTACCTAACCTGATGGGTTTTTTAAACAAAAAAAGTTATTACACCTATTCTTTTTCTCTCAGAACTTCTAAACTTAAAAAGTTATGAACACATGGGAAGCCTGCTTAATTGAGGAGTTTTTAAAGAAACAATCCACCTTCTGGTTAAGGTGGGTTGAAGAAAGCAGTATTCTGTCCGAAGAGGACAGATACTTGCTTAGGGCGGTACTAAGTGGCATCTTTGAGCGAATGCTCAAAGAGGCCAAAGAAAAACAAAGGGTTAAGCCGTCACACCAGTAAGATGACGGCAAATTAAAATAAGGATTTTTTTATTACAGGTAGTTTTTAAAGAGGGATTTGTGGACTAACCACCACAACCCCTCTTTTAAAATATAAGTTATATTCGTGTAAGTCATTACTTACAATGAATATAACATAGTCGGTAAGCAGCACCCCGAAAAAAGTGTGCTGCATAATAAAAAAACAATTATTATGTGGAATTTATGTATCACAAAACCGGAAATTTTTGTAAAGGGCAGTCCGGATAAAAACGGACTAATGCCCGTA
>Ga0209407_1002686_pt1 | contig 16340 bp, 9 predicted proteins | sample AD_JPNHG3_MetaG_FD_184410 | JGI IMG/M metagenome (GOLD analysis project Ga0209407, IMG submission 184410) | Active sludge microbial communities of municipal wastewater-treating anaerobic digesters from Japan - AD_JPNHG3_MetaG (SPAdes) (version 2) | ecosystem: Engineered > Bioreactor > Anaerobic >... | reverse complement strand
CAATGCGCAAAGGACCGCAGGATAACTATCACATCTACACGATGACTGTGGCGGGAACCGAGTTGCGCCAACTCACCTCCGCGCGGGAGGTTGCGGATGTCGATCCGATCTGGCTGCCGGACGGCGATATCCTGTTCTCGTCCACGCGCGAGCCGAAGTACTGCATGTGCAACCGGCACATCATGTGCAACCTCTACCGCATGAAGGCGGATGGCGCCAACATCCACCAGATTGGGATTTCCACGCTCTTCGAGGGGCACGCTTCCGTGATGCCGGACGGCCGCATCCTCTATGACCGCTGGGAGTATGTGGACCGCAACTTCGGCGATGCGCAGGGATTGTGGGTTTGCAATCCCGACGGCACCGGCCATGCACTCTACTGGGGGAATAATACGACAAGCCCCGGCGGCGTGATCGATGCACGCACGCTGTCGCAATCCCACTTGGCGATTGCGGTCTTCGGTTCCTGCCACGACCGTCCTTGGGGTGCCTTGGGTCTGATCGATCGTTCGCGCGGTGTCGACGGACTTGAACCGGTGCTCCGCACGTGGCCGGCGGCCTTTACCAACCGTATCAAGACCGCCGGGCAGGATTTCGACTCGACGGTCCGGCTGACCTGCAAATACGAAGATCCGCATCCGCTGGACGACCGCCATTTCCTGTGTTCCCGCCAGACCGGACGTGGCGAGGAGATGGGGCTCTACTATCTGGACCTGTTCGGCAACGAGGTGCTGGTGCACGCCGAAGCGCCGGGCTGTTACGATCCTTTGCCGTTGCGCCCGCGCCCCGCCCCGCCTGTGTTGCCGTGTCGGCGTACCTTTGAGCACCCGAATGCCGCTGGACGCTTCTATCTGCAGAACGTCTACATCGGTACGCACATGCAGGGTGTCAAGCCGGGGTCCGTCAAATACCTACGGGTTATCGAGTCGCCCGAGAAACGCAATTGGTCGGAACGCGCATGGCATGGCCAGGGTGAGCAGGCGCCCGCGATGAATTGGCACAACTTCGAGAATAAGCGCATCCTCGGTACCGTGCCGGTTGAATCGGACGGCAGCGCCTATTTCGAAGTGCCCGGCAACACTTTTGTCTTTTTCCAGGCACTCGACGAAAACGGCATGATGATCCAGTCCATGCGCTCGGGCGCTTACGTGCAGCCCGGCGAGACCTACGGTTGCGTGGGGTGCCATGAAAACCGCGTAGGCGATATCCCGCCGGTCACGACGCCGCCGTTGGCGATGCGGCGCAAGCCCGATACGCTGAAAGGCTGGTACGGTCCTCCGCGCATCTTCTCGTTCCAAAAAGAGGTGCAGCCAATATTCGACCGCCATTGCGTCTCGTGCCATGACTACGGCAAGAAGGCGGGCGAACGCCTGAATCTGTCGGGCGACCGCGATTCGGTCTTCTGCACCTCGTATGTGGACCTGTGGGCACTGGGCGTGATCACCTGCGTAGGCGGCGGTCCCGCCGAGGTGCAACAGGCTTATTCGTGGGGCAGCCATCCGTCGCGACTGATCCAGAAAGTACGCTCGGGGCACGGCAAGGTCGCGTCGAACGCCGAGGTGCTGGATCGCCTGATCACATGGGTCGACTTGAACGCCCCGTATTATCCGGAGTACGCCTCCGCCTATCCGCAAAATCTGGGCGGGCGCAGTCCGCTGACGATGGCGGAAGTGGATCGCTTGAAGGTGTTAACGGGCGTGCAGATATCCGACAAGTTTAGTGCGCGGCAACGTGCGCAGCTCTCCTTTGCACGACCGGAACTGAGCCGCATTTTGGCTGGCGCGACCAACGACGCCGCACGCGCCGAAGCGCTGGCGTTGATACAGGAGGGCGCACGACGGCTGCGCGACAAACCGCGTGCGGACATGGACGGTTTTGCGGCTTGCGCCCGGGATCAGGTGCGCGAGGCGGTATATCAGGCGCGGTGGGAGCGCGAGTTGCGCGCCTACGCGGCGATACGCGAGGGACGTCGTGTTTACGACGAGGAACAACAAACACCTGAGGAGGCGACACAATGACAACAATTTCACGGCGCGGGTTCTGCCGCGCATTGGCGGGTGCAGGAGCTGTGGCGCAGATGTCTGCGACCGCACGTGGCGAGGAGAAGGCGCAAACAATCAAGCTGGGCGTGATCGGCTGCGGCTGGTATGGGATGGTCAACGTGCGGGCGGCGTTCAAGGCCGGCGGCGTTGAGGTCGTTGCGGTGTGTGATGTCGACAGCGAGCATCTGCGGATCGCGGCCGAAGAGGTCGCCAAGCTCCAGGGGCGGCCGCCGCGGACCTTCAAGCACTACGAGGAACTGCTGCAAGTCGAGGGATTAGATGCCGTGATCATCGCGACGCCGCCGCAGTGGCATGCGCTGCAATTCATTGCTGCGGTCGGACGTAAACTTGACGTCTACTGCGAAAAGCCGCTGGCTTATGATGTGCGCGAATGCCGCGCCATGGTGGATGCCGCGCGTGCCAGCGGGCGCATCGTCCAAGTGGGCTTTCAGCGACGCCAGAGTCCCGCGTTTCAGGCGGTGCGCGACTATCTGCGCGAAGGCAAAGCGGGACGGCTCATTTGCGCCGAGGCCGCCATCCACTACACGGCGGGCGTCAAGGATCCGTCGCCGCAGACGCCGCCAGCTTCGCTCGACTGGGATTTGTGGTGCGGACCAGCGCCGCTGATTCCGTACAGCCCGCAGGTCGGACATAAAAGCTGGCGGCTGGAGCAGACCACCGGTCACGGTCACTTGGTCGACTGGGGCATTCATCTGATTGATGCGGCGCGCATGATTCTCGGTGCGGACGAACCGCGTTCGGTGTCGGCGACGGGCGGCCTGTATGCGCTCAAGGGGAGGATCACCACGCCGGATGTATTGACCGCGCACTTCGATTTCGATGGATGCCCGTTAACGTGGCGGCACCGCATCTGGGGTGCCACGGAATACGCGCCGGAGGTCTCGAACGGCATCTTCTTCTACGGGGATCAGCAGACGGTGTTCGTCACGGACAACCGCTGGGTGGTCATCCCGAAAGGCAAGAACGCAGAGCGTCAGGAGCACACCGTCAAGGCGGATGCCGGAACGTTGCACGTGGCCGAGTTTCTCAACGCCGTGCGGACGCGCCAAGCGCCGGGTTGCCCGATTGAAGAGGGGGCCAAGTCCACCGTCGCCGTCAAGCTTGCCATGATCGCATACGAGACAGGGCGGCGGGTCGATTGGGACGCGGCGGCGCAGTCCGTGGGCGACAACAAAGAAGCCGCCGCACGGCTCCTGCGCCCCTACCGGGTACCTTGGAAACATCCTTTCACAGCGTGACGCACGAGCGACTACTCCGGTAGCCGCCGGGTTATTCCTGAACCGTCAAGCCGCTATGAGTGCCAAGGTAGTAATCGGTTGATCGGTTGATCGTGCCTCAGCGCACTTGACAGCGCCTGCAAAAGCAGCGAAACTAACCACTCGTCTACCACGGCGTTGGAAGAAGTGATTTTTCGGTAAAAAACAAGTTGAACAGAGGAGGTAAGAACGTGGAAAATATTCAGTCTCAAACAGGACAGCTATCGTTTCTCGACTTGGCACGGGATGTCATTCAAGGGGAACAGAGAGCTCTGACGATAGATGAGATATGGGAGATCGCCGACAGCAGAGGGCTAGTTCAACGGCTTGGCTCATCTGGCAAAACTCCCAAGGCGACTCTTGGCGCTCGGCTCTACACTCAGGCGAAGATGCCGGACGGCATGTTTAAGAGGGTGGGATCACGACCAGCGCAGTTTATCTTACGGAGTATTTTGCAAGAGAACCCCCACTTGGCCGAACCAATAAGCCCGCCTGCCCCCCCTGTTCGATCATCGAACAAGTATCGAGAACGGGATCTCCACCCCGTGATGGTTTGGTTTGCGGCGCAGCGGTTTGGGACAAGCTGCCGTACTATCTATCACGAGAAGTCAGTCAAAAAAGGGCAGAAGCACAACGAATGGTTACATCCCGATATTGTTGGGTTCTCGCTTACCACCCAAGGTTGGGAAGAGCCCGTGGTGAGTTTGGCTAAACAGTGTGGTAGTGTTGCTGCAAAACTCTATTCCTTTGAGCTTAAAATAGACGTTAACTTCAGTACATTGAGGCAGTACTTCTTCCAAGCGGTATCCAACTCGTCTTGGGCACATGAGGGGTATTTGGTAGCAGTGGATATTTCTGATGATCCAGAGTTCCGTGAAGAACTGACACGTCTGTCGCAAAGCTTCGGAATAGGCGTAATTCGTCTTGATCTAGAACAGCCCCTGAACTCTGAAGTTATGCTACCAGCAAGCGAACGGGAAGAGGTTGATTGGGAGACAATTAACCGGATCGCTGTAGCGAACGAAGACTTCTCAGAGTTCATAAAGTTCGTGGTGAAGTCTGCCGAAATTAACCAAGTAGTTACGGTCAGTTTTGATAAGGTGCTCACAGACGAGCAGATTGGCGACTATACGACGAAACTTCTTAGCAGAGCTGCCGTTCAACATTCGGCTGACGACGGTGGCATTCCCGTTACTCCTTAGCCGCCGGGTTGTCTGATAGAAGTCCTCTAATGTGTTGCAACTTATGAACCTATAGGTTAATATGTGAATCTACGCTTCCTGATAGAAGGGCGGAAGTTCGCGCTGTACGCCATTATGCAAGGTGAGGACGTTGTTGAGTATCTTGCCAAACTGGAGTCAGAGAACGTTCGAGCGCATGACCAAATTGTGCGACGTCTCGAGCAATTAGCGGAACATGGCCCCTCCAGGAAGAAGAACGAGTTCAATGCATTGGGACACGACCTGTATGAGGCAAAGGCAAAATCGGGTCCACGGGTGATCTTCTTCTACGACCAGAACAGCATCATCATCTGTTCGCATGCGTTTGATAAACAGCGGCAGAAGACCCCGCGTAAGGAGCTTGATAAGGCACACAACCGGAAATTGGCTTATTTCGAAAGAAAAATGTCGGGGCAAGGGTTTGTGATTCACACGGCGGAAGGACAAAAAGCCCCTAGGAGACAGCCATGAACATCATCAAAGAACAGCAGGGTGGATACAGTTTCACAAAGGGACTCGAACGCGCAAAGACACGACTGGCCTACTATGAAGAGGGGCTATTAGTGGAGACCGCTGCGCGTATCATTGACGCGATGGAGCGTCGTGGCGTCACGCGGAGTGAACTGGCCCGCCGCATGGAGGTCAGCCCGGCCTATGTCACCAAAATACTTCGCGGCCACGCCAACCTCAGCTTAGAGAGTCTTGCAAAAGTGGCGTTTGCCCTAGACCTAAAATGGGAATGTCTCCTCATCCCCAAGGACGCCAAAATCGGTGTCCTGTCCGTGACAGACGACAGCGGTGTGGCGACCATTTGTACCGTCGAAACCGCCACCCGGGAGGGGCGCGGGAGTGCGCCTAAACTAGGCGACAAGGCTACCCCGCGCGTACAATGTGTGCGGGAAACGGCTTCTAAGTATCCGCGGCCGAGAAAGGGCAAACCGCCAAGACGCTGCGAACGCCAAGAGGGATAGAGGTTTTTTGTATACGGTCGACTGTAAAGGCTTCCGCCACCATATATCACATCCTCGTCCCTTTTTCTCTTCGGTTGTTTTTCCACACTTTGAAAGGTGTGGAAGTAAAAGAACGACAGCCAACGCACGCCTTCGTGTGAGGAAACAACTTGTTTTTTATTGTGCTTGTTAAACCGTAAGGCACTAATGAACTAATTAACTATCTCATCCGTCTCTCTCGACACCGCCGTAATCGGTTAATGACAGGGGGCATGCGAGTCGAGAGCGTGGTTTGTGTGCGTGCGCGTATTTTTTTTGAACGTTGAAAATTGAGTGCAAGTCAGGCGAACAGATTTGGAGCGGTGCCGCGACCCGCGCACAGCGCGGCTCTTGTCACCGCACTCCAAATTTTGCCGCCACAACGCATCCCACTTTCACCAGAAAACGACGATCCTCGCACCCCCCTGTCACTAACCGAGTACGACACCGCCTCTCTCTGACCTTGAATGGGGCGGCTAAATAGGGTAAGCTAACACCACATATTTCACACTCTTAGTGATGAGCGGAGGATTGGACGATGAACAAAAGCGGATGGTTGCGTTTGATCGTGTTGGCGTGCCTGGCTGGAGCCGGGCGTGCCGAGATGACTTTCTTTGCGCACTCAGGCAAGTTGAGCACGGTGGCGATGATCGGTGAAGGCAAGCAGTTGGGGACCGGTACGGTCGGCGTCATCGATTCAATGGGCGACAAAAAATACGGTGACTTCTGGAATATCGAGTTTTCCGGCTTGCTTGAGGTCAAGACCGCAGGCTCCTATGAGTTCGAGGTCGCCTCGGACGACGGCAGCGCGCTGTATGTCAACGGCCAGCCGGTGGTCATGAACGACGGCCTGCACGGGACTGTCAGCCGTAAGGGGAGTATCGAACTGCCGGTCGGCAAGCATCAGGTCAACCTGCTCTATTTCAATCACATCGGCGGTCACGCACTCAAGGCGACAGTGAAGGCGCCGGGCGGTCAGGCAGGGGAACTGGCCGCAGCTTGCACGCCCAGCAGCAAGCGGCAGGATATGGGAGAGATGCGCGAGAAGGCGCGCCAACGCGAAGCCGCCGAAGCGCAGAAAGCGCTGATATCGATCTCATCACCCGAGGCGCTGGTGCGCTCGATCCGGCACATCCTGAAGACCAAGCCGCGCGCCTACAAAAACGGGCGCGAGTACCTCAAAAAGGCGGAAGCGTTTGTCGCGAACATGCCCGCGCTGCTGGAGCGCAGCGAGAAGGGCGATGCCGAGGCCGTCAAGGAACTCGCCGCTTTCAGCGATCTGAAGTTCAAGGCGCTGGTTGCGGAAAACCCCTACGTTGATTTTGACGAGATTCTGGTCGTGTTGTCTGACAGGGTGGCGCTCAAGGCCAACTGGCTGGGCACGCATACGCTTGCGCCCAAGGGCTATAAGAACAAGATCGCGCGTGTCAACCTGCGCACGGGGGCGGTCGCCGACATCTATGAGCCGAAGGACGGCTCGTATCTGGGTGAGTTGGATCTGCACTACGACGGCGACAAGTTGCTTTTCACAGCGACCGACACCAACAATATGTTCCAGGTGATGGAGGTGGGGATCGACGGCAAGAATCTCCGGCAGGTCTCGACGATCATCGGACAGTATGTGCATAACTACGGTGGCATTTATCTGCCGGACGAGCGGATTGTTTTCAGTTCCACTGCGCCGCTGATCGGCGTGCCGTGCATCGGCGGGTCGCGCACGGTGCCCAACCTCTATGTGATGGATGCCGACGGTGGCAACACGCGGCAGTTGACGTTCGAGCAGGACGCGGACTGGTATCCGACGGTTCGCGAGGATGGTCAGATCATGTATCTGCGGTGGGAATACACCGACATCATGCACTACTATGCGCGCATCATGATGACGATGAATCCGGACGGCACCAACCAGCGCTCCATCTACGGATCGCAATGCCTGTGGCCGAACTCCATGTTCAACGCGCGGCCGATCCCCGGCAAGCCCGGCCAGTTCATCGCTGTGGTCTCGGGGCATCACGGCGTCGCGGGATCGGGCAAGCTGACGATCTTTGACACCAACAAGGGGCATGTGCATGCTGACGGCGTGGTCCAGCACATTCCCGGTTACGGCAAGAAGGTGACGCATGTGACCGTGGACCAGCTCTATCCGACCGTCAAGAAAGAGCTGCTGGGGCAGTTCCCAAACCTGCAGCAGGATGTCGATAAGCTGATTGCCGAGCAGATGCCGCCGGAGTCGCAGAAGGACAAGGACTATCATGAGTTGAACAACGATTTCTTCAACAAGTGCTATCCCCGGCTGAAACACATCTATCCTGAGATGGCGCTGGATCTGGACACACTGGTTGACGGCGTCTTCCCGCAGTTCGTCCAGCCCTATCCGCTCAGCGCGGAGTATTACCTGACGGTCGCCAAGCTCACCGGGCAGGGCTCGTGGGGGCTCTATCTGGTCGACACGTTTGACAACATGGTGCCCCTCGCTAATCCTGAGGCCGGCGGATACCGTTACATGGTCGAGCCTTATCCATTCAAGAAGCGCGTACGTCCGCCCGTCATTCCGAGCAAGGTGAACCTGAAGGACAAGGAGGGGGTCTGCTACATTCAGAACGTCTATCGCGGTCCCGGTCTCAAGGGTGTGCCGGAGGGCACGATCAAATCCCTGCGGCTCTTCACTTACGCATACGGCTACTACAACATCGGCAACCACCATCACATCGGTGTTGAAAGCGGCTGGGACATCAAGCGCCTGCTGGGTACTGTGAAGGTTGAGGAAGACGGCTCGGCCATGTTCCGCGTACCGGCCAACACCACGATCTCGCTGCAGCCGCTCGACAGCCAAGGCCGTGCCGTCCAACTCTTCCGGAGTTGGCTGGTCGTGATGCCGGGCGAGAAGCTTTCGTGCATCGGCTGCCACGAGCCGCCGAACGAGCCGCCGATCACCACCAAGACCATCGCTTCCGGCAAGCCGCCGCAGGCCATCACGCCGCACCGTGCGACGGTGGAGGGCTTTGCCTTCGCGATGGAGGTCCAGCCGGTTCTAGATGCCTACTGCATCCGCTGCCATGACGGCAGCGACCCGAAGAAGCCCGACTTCAAAAACAAGGAGTTGGTCGACACCAAGCGCATTGAGGAGCGGTTCAGCCACTCGTATCACGCTTTCCACCGCTACTTCCGTCGTCCCGGTCCAGAGAGCGCGGGAACGATGGGCATCCCCTATGAATTCCACGCCTCGACCTCAGAGGGCATACAGCTTTTGGAGAAGGGGCATTACGGGGTGAAGTTGGACGATGAATCGTGGCAGCGCCTCTATACGTGGATCGATCTGAACGTGCCCTACCACGGCAACTGGACGTCGGTCTACTCGTTGGATGTCAATCGGCATGCGTGGACCACCAACATCTCCGCACGTGCAGCCGAGTTGCGCGCGAAATACGCCAACATTGACGACGATTGGGAGGCGGTGCCGGCGCAGCCTTACCCGGTCAAGCCCACCGGCGAGAAGAGCGAAGAGCGCTCCGCGCCGGTCAACGTCTCGGCGAAGGGGTGGCCGTTCGATGCCGATACCGCCAAGCGTATGCAGCGTGAGGCGGGGGGCGAGATCACGCGCACGCTTGATCTGGGAGACGGCATCCGCATCACGCTGGTACGCATCCCCGCAGGTGAGTTCGTGATGGGCAGCGATACGGAGACCGCGTTCGAGCAGCCGCGCCATCATATCAAGATCGAGAAGCCCTTCTGGATGTCAGAAAGCGAAATCAACAATGCGGCCTTCTTTGCGTTCAAACCCGATCATAACGCCAGTGTCTTCGACCAGCAATACAAAGACCATGTGCGGCTCGGTTACTATGCCAACTATGTCGAGCAGCCCGCCGTGCGTATGAGCTGGATCGATGCCGACGCCTTCTGCGCCTGGGCGGCGAAGCGGAGCGGCGCGAAAGTCGCGCTGCCTACCGAGGCGCAGTGGGAATGGGCGTGCCGTGCGGGCAGCGCGTCGCCCATGTCGTTCGGTGCGGTCACCGATGATTTCAGCCCGTTCGCGAACCTCGCGGATAAGTCGATCCAGAAGTATGCGGTGAACGGGGTCAATCCGGTCTTTAACAAGGGACTTGTGGGTAACAGGGCCTATGACTTTGTGCCGCGCGTCTCGGACTTTGATGACAAGCAGTTCTTGGTGTCCGGCACCAAACAGTACCAGCCCAATGCGTGGGGGCTGTTTGACATGCATGGAAACGTGGCGGAGTGGACGCGCAGCGACTACGCGCGTTATCCGTATTCGCCCAAGAGCGATTCGCGGCGTCATGACGTGAAGAAGACGGTGCGCGGCGGGTCGTTCTATGACCGGCCGTACCGCGCCACATCAAGTTACCGTCTCGGTTACGAGGCGTGGCAGGGCGTATTCAATGTCGGGTTCCGGATTGTCGTTGAAGAGTGAAGATGGTGAAAACATGTTGGGTCTTTTATATCGTCGAATAGGGGTTGCCGCGTTTGCGTGGCTGGTGTGTGTTGGAGCGCTCGGGGTCTCCGGAGCACCCGCACCATACCTGTCGCCGACATCAGTGGTGGCGGACGGTGCAGGCAAACGGCTGTATGTAGCGTGCGAGACGGGTGATGTTGTCTTGGCGTTCGATGTCGAAACCGAAAAGGTGGTGGCGCGCTATCCGGTCAAGCAGGCGCGTCGCGTCGCGCTTTCGCCGGATGGCAAGCGGCTGTTTGTCTCGGCGGATGTGATGAACGGCATGATTCACGAGATCGATGTGCCGACCGGGAAGAGCGTGCGCTCACTGCCGGCCGGACATACGCCGGAATCGATGGTGGTCAGTCACGACGGCAAGACGCTCTACTACTGTAACCGTTTTTCGCGCGGCGACGGGAAGGATGTTCACGCGCTGGATCTCGCCAGCGGCAAGGTCAAGTGCTCGGCTAAAGCAGTACGCGAGCCAGCCGCGATCTGCCTTTCCAAGGACGGCAAGACGCTGTGGGTCGGCAACTATCTGCCCCTCATGCCTGCAAACAGTGAGCATGTCTATGCCGTGCTCAACGTGTATGACAGCGCGACACTTGCGCCGGTGGCAACACTCAATCTGCCGCCCGGCGCTTTCGGGGTGCGCGATATGGCGATGAGCCCGGATGGGCGCTACTGCTTCATCACTCACTCGGTCGGCCGTTTCACCGTTCCGACCACGCACCTTGATCGCGGCTGGATCAATACCAGCGCGGTGTCGATCTTTGACGTGACGTCGCGTACCTATGTGAATGCGGTGCTCTTGGACGACACCGTCAGGGGCGCGGCGAATCCGTGGGGCGTCGTGGTGTCGCCCGACGGGCGCTGGTTGTGTGTCAATACCTCCGGTACGCACGAACTGATGGTGGTGGATATCGCGGAAATGATGAAGCGTTTGACCGCAACAGAAAAGCCGGAAGAGGTGGTCAACGATTTGAGCTTCCTGTACGACATCAAGACCCGTGTGCAATTAGAGGGACAGGGGCCGCGCGCGCTGACGGTGTGCGGGGAGCGCGTGTACAGCGCGATGTATTTCGGCGACAGCCTGAATATGGTGGAGCTTTGGGAGGACGGGCCGGGGGCGGCCGTCGAGTTGCCGCTGACGGATGCCCCGCCGCAACTTACGCCGGTGCGACAGGGTGAGATGGCGTTCAATGATGCAACGCTCTGCTACCAGCACTGGCTGAGTTGCGCAAGCTGCCACCCGGAAGCGCGTACGGACGGCACCAACTGGGATTTAATGAATGACGGCATCGGTAACCCCAAGCAGTCGCGCAGTCTGCTCTACACACACCGCACCTCGCCGGTCATGATCACGGGCGTGCGCGCATCGGCAGAAATCGCGGTGGCGAAAGGATTCGAGCTTATCCAGTTCCATGAGCTGCCCCAGCCGCAACTGGACGGCGTTGACGCCTATCTGCGGACCTGCGAACCGGTGCCGAGCCCGTACCTCAAGCCGGACGGTTCGTTGACCGATGCGGCGAAGCGGGGCAAGGTGGTTTTCGAGGGCAAGGCCGGTTGCGTGAAGTGCCACACGCCGCCTTATTACGGCGATAAGAAAAAGTACGCGTTCGGGTTGGGTACGGACGGCGAGCGTGACCGTGAATTCGCCACGCCGATCCTGATCGAGATATGGCGTACCGCGCCCTACATGTACGACGGCCGTGCGGTGACCATCCGGGACGTCATCACGACCGATAACAAGAATAACAAGCACGGCAACACCAAGGATTTGACGCCGCAAGAGGTCGACGACCTCGCCGAGTACGTCAATTCGCTGTAGCGCCGTGGTTGATGCGCGCGGCGGCGACGCCCGCGCCGAAGCCGTTGTCGATGTTGACCACGGTGACGCCAGCCGCACAGGTGTTCAGCATGCCGAGCAGGGCCGCCAGTCCGTTGAAGCTGGCGCCGTAGCCCACACTAGTCGGCACGGCGATCACCGGCTTGTCGATGAGCCCGCCGACGACCGAGGGCAGCGCGCCCTCCATGCCCGCGACCACAATGATGGCGTGCGCGTCGGCGAAGCGCTCAACCCGCGAAAGCAGGCGGTGAAGCCCCGCCACGCCTACATCGTAGATGCGCTCAACCGCCGCGCCCATGCGCTCCGCCGTGACGGCGGCCTCTTCCGCGACCGGCAGGTCTGAGGTGCCTGCGCAGAGCACGGCGACCTTGCCGGCGGGCGGCGGTAGTGGGACAACATCGCGGACCAGGATGCGCGCTTCGGCGCGGTAGACCGCATCCGGCAACTCTTCGCGCACAGCGGCGGCTTGCTCTGGTGTTACGCGCGTAGCGAAGGCGTTTTGACCGGCATCGTTCAGCGCGCGTATGATCGCGACGATCTGCGACGCGGTTTTGCCCGCGCCGTAGATCACCTCCGGCACGCCGCACCGCTGCTGGCGGGCGTAGTCGGGTTTTGCGAAGTGCAGATCGTCGGTCATGCGCTCTCCGTTACACGAGCAGCGCCTCGTCGAGCTTCTCTTTGAGCTGGGCCAGCGTGAGGCGCTCCTGCTGCATGGAATCACGGTCACGGACCGTCATCGTGTCATCCTCAAGCGTCTGGAAGTCGATGGTCACGCACCACGGCGTACCGATTTCATCCTGGCGGCGGTAACGGCGGCCGATCGCCCCGCCTTCATCCCAGAATGCGGCGTAGCGGCGGCGCAGATGCTCAAAGATCTCGCGCGCCTTGTTGTAGATCTCCGGCTTGTTTTTGAGCAGCGGGAAGACAGCTACTTTGACCGGCGCGATGCGTGGGCTGAAGTGCATCACGATGCGGGTGTCCTCTTTGCCCTTGTCGTCGGTCAGCTTCTGCTCCTCGTAGGCGTTGCAGATCAACGCGAGCATCATGCGATCCACGCCGGCCGAGGGTTCGACGACGTGCGGCACGTACTTGCCCGTGAAGAGTTTGAAGACGAAGGCACGCGCCTCGTCCTCGCTCTTGCCGCGTGCACACCACTCGGCGATGACCTTGTCGGCGAATGCGGTTTTGGCGGCGTCGTCCAGTTTGTCGGCGGCGAGCTTGAGCGGCTCGTCGAAGACCTCCATGCTCTTGCCGCTGTGCTTCTGGTGTTGCGAGAGATCGTAGTCCGAACGCGCCGCGATGCCTTCCAACTCCTGGATGCCGAAGGGGAAGTTGTACTCGATGTCGACGCAGGCGCGCGCGTAGTGGGCCAGTTCCTCGGGCTTTTGCCAATACTCAACGAACGAATCCTCGGGCAGGCCGCACGCCACGATCCAGGCCTTGCGCTGCTCGACCCAATAGGCGTGCCACACTTCCCAGCCCCACGAATCCTGCGGCACCGAAAGGTCAGGCTTGTCGGCCATGGTGGTGACGTGCCCGCAGATCAGTTCGACCGCCTCATCGGGGCGGATGAAAAACTCCAACTCCATCTGCTCAAATTCGCGCGAGCGGAAGGTGTAGTTGCGCGGCGTGACCTCGTTACGGAACGACTTGCCCATCTGCGCGATGCCGAACGGCACCGTCATGCGGCTGGTGGCCAGCACGTTCTGGAACTGCGCGAAGATCGCCTGCGCGGTTTCCGGCCGCAGGTAGGCAACGTTCGACGGGTCATCAATCGGCCCGACCACCGTCTTGAACATCAGGTTGAATGGACGCGGCTCGGTCAGTTCGCCGCCGCAGTGGGGGCAGGGGACGACAGCGGGTTGCGGGGATTTGGCATTGGCCAGCAACGTGTAGACCGCCTGCACGGTGGTGTACGACGCCGGATCGGCCGTGAGTTTCTCAAAGGCGGCATTCAGCGTGTCCGCATCAAGCACGGACGCCAGGTTCGGCGCGAGCCCCTTGGCCTTGCCTTTGCACCAAGCCACGATCTTCCCCGCCTCCGCGCCTTCGTCCAGCAGCGCTTGCAGGCTCTGGCCGGTCGGGTTCTCCGCGAGCATGTCCCACACTTGGTCGGCGCGCATCAATCTTTTGCAGGCGCGGCAGGTACTCATCGGGTCGGAAAAGGTGTCGAGATGGCCCGACGCCTTCCAGATCGCCGGGTGCATGATGATCGTGGCGTCAAGGCCGACCACATCCTCGCGGTTGCGCACCGTCGTCTTCCACCAATCCTCCTTAACGTTGCGCTTCAATTCACAGCCGAGCGGACCATAATCCCAGAAGCCGTTGATCCCGCCATAGATTTCCGAACTGTGAAAAATAAACCCGCGGCGTTTGCACAGCGACGCGATAACATCCAGACTGCTCGTTTTCGACATAACCATCCTTCACTTGCGAGACGCGAAAATGCGTACTTAAGAAAAATGACATATTCGCCCAAAACCGCTTTCTCGGCAAGGGAAATCCGCTTCATTGTTTCGCTCGGTTTTTTAACGCAGAGACGCGGAGACGCGGGGCTTGGTTTTTAGGGGGCGTAGTTCGACATGAGCCCGCCGCCCGCGCTTCGCACGGGAATGTAAATGAGGACGTGATAGGCAAGGGGTTTTCACCTTCAGAGTTCAGAGTTCGACGTTCAGCGTTCTGAGTTAAAAAACGTTCAACGCTCAACGTTCAACTTTTAACGCTCAAGTTATAGGCAAGTCTAGTTTAACCACGTTAGATTTTTTTCATACGGTAGCCAAACGCCATCATTGCGTATTCGTACCTTTCTGAATTGAATACGGTAGCCGCGACTGGCTAGTGGAGATAGAAATGCAGCATCAACAGTAGCGAGATCATTGCTGATCTGTATCTGACGAATTGTATACATGCTATGTGTGCTGCCACCATCAAGGCCCACTTTGTTTAGTTGCGACTCATAGAGAGGGCCTTCCTGTATCAACTTCAGAGATGCAGTGCGCAATTGCTCCGCATCTGATTGTTCGCTCAATGTTGTAGAGAGGTCCGCATAGTAATAACTGACAAGTACGTCTCCGAATATGTCAGGATGCCTGCTGGCTTGAATTGCCGCATATTGCTGCCAACCTAGATAGGATGACTCGGCCCGCGATTGCTCCTTTTCTGAGTTGAGAAACTCTCCAAAATATTTGTCACCAAGCAGAATCTCGCGTAACCGCATAACTGCATTGCTATCCGCTGATCGAACAATATCGCCAACTAATTCGATGCGTTTGTACGCCCACGTGGCGAAGAGTGTACGATCATGAGAATCATTCGTGGGTCTTGGTGCGGGTGCCACATTCGCGTTCTCACACATATTAGCAGACGCATTAATGTTATCCCATTTTCCATAAGCAAGGCACTGGGAAACTGTACTTGGTGAATCCGGGCATATTGCGCAATCGGTTCTATCGGGGCTCCGTGAAGTATAACCTTTGACTTTGCGGTCCTTTGCCGGGGCGTTGGTGCTGGTGTGGACACCCCACGCTTCGAGATCATTGCCCTTCAGCAACTCGTTGAAGGCGCGTGTCCAGCTCTCTTCCTGTGACAGATCGCGCAGCGTGAGCGGCGCGGACCCCGGCAACGGCGGCGTGTGCGGATCGTCCGGCATTGCGAAAAGGGGACGATCATCCAGCCGCATGCGCACGCCGTAGTCAAATCCCCAGCCGTAGGGGGCGTAACCGTAGCCGTAATAGCCATAGGGACCATTGCGTAACAGACGGTCGCCTCCATCCAATGGAAACAGGATGCCAGCATGCGGCCGCCACGGCCATCCGGCGGATGAGTAGGGGTAGCGGTAGGGGTCGTACCAGCTATAGCCGTACGGCAGCCAACTCCACCCTGCATAGAGGTCCACGGTGGGCGTTTCAATCGCGCAGAGCAGGCGAGCCGTCAGCAAGAGCGTCAGCCTAAGCAGATGCCGGTTCATGGTGCGCGTGGTTATCAGGGTCGTAGTTTGACATTGGACATTTCATTTTTCCAGCACCTTCAGTACGTGCGCCGGCGAGCGATACAAAGCTTGTTGGTTTTCGGCCGAGCTGCCATCCTTCCGTTGCTGCCACAGTTACCTTGCCACGGCGATACATTAGCACACCGCGAAAACGCTTCGCAACCCTTGAATGGTGATCGGTTAGCCCACCGCCCGCGCTTCGCACAGGAATGTAAATGAGGACAACTTTGATCGGTGTAAGCGATAGGCAAGGAGTTTTCACCTTCAGAGTTCAGAGTTCGACGTTCAGCGTTCTGAGTTAAAGAACGTTTAACGGTGAGCGCTTTTTCCGCTGTGGCGAAGTCCAAGCCCCTTTGTGGTTATCGGGGTCGTAGTTTGACATGAGACATTTCATTTTTCCAGCACCCTCGATACGTGCGCAACCGACCGATACAAGACCCGTTGGTTTTCAGCCGAGCCGCTATCATTTCACCGTTCCTTGTCTTCGCCTTTCTGCTGTTTGTCTAATGTCAAACTACGACCCCGTTT
>Ga0209407_1002667_pt1 | contig 16407 bp, 17 predicted proteins | sample AD_JPNHG3_MetaG_FD_184410 | JGI IMG/M metagenome (GOLD analysis project Ga0209407, IMG submission 184410) | Active sludge microbial communities of municipal wastewater-treating anaerobic digesters from Japan - AD_JPNHG3_MetaG (SPAdes) (version 2) | ecosystem: Engineered > Bioreactor > Anaerobic... | reverse complement strand
CAACTCGCATCTATCCGACGGGCCTGTCTGCCATATCGTCGCCGGTGCGAACGGCTCAGGAAAATCCACATTCGCATTGCATTTTTTACCGCGTTACGCGGAGTGTCTGGAGTTTGTCAACCCCGACCTGATCGCATTGGGTCTCTCCCCTTTTGATGCGACACGGGCTGCTGTCAAGGCAGGCCGTCTTGTTCTGGAACGGATCGCCTCCCTGTCGGCAGCGAAAAAGGATTTCGGATTTGAGACCACACTCTCCGGCCTCGGCTATTTGGAATTGCTGAAAAACCTGCGCTCAACCGGTTACCGGCTGCACCTGTACTATCTCTGGACCCCCAGTTGCGAGTTGCTCCTCTCCCGTATCCGACAACGCATTGCGACGGGAGGACACGCGGTTCCCGATCAGGATGTGAGGCGGCGGTATGATCGGTCGCTGAAGAATCTAAAGACCTATACCGCCATCATGGACAAAATCCGCATCTTCGATAATTCGGGAATGAAGCCCGTCTTGGTCTATGAGAAAAACGGTGAGGCCATCGTGTACGATACCGTGCGCTTCGCCCAAATGAAACTGGAGATTGCCCTATGACGACACCCGTGATGTCAGAAGAAACCCGGCTGGTCGTGCAAGCGATGGACGAGGCTACCTGGAAAGCGATCGAGGGATACCGCCAGACCGGCCTCCCCGTGCCGTGCTGGCGCGACGGCAAGGTGGTTTACCTTACCGTGGATGAAGCGCTCGCCAGCCGTTCCGACTATCAAGAACGCATGGGCAAGCCGCCGCCTTCGGAGGAGAAGTGATGACAAAAAGAACCGTTCTGGCCGGAATGATCGCATTGACGGGGGTTGCGGTTTGCGCGTCCGCTGAAGAAAACCCTCTCTCCGGCGTGGACACGTGGGGCTATCGCAAGGCGCTGCCGGCGGTGGTGAATCCTGCTGTGCGGTCGTCGCTGCAGAGCGTGGTGTCGCTGCGCGGCGAATGGGAGTTCGTCGCGCAACCCACCAATGTCCGCCCGCGCCGTCATCCGGGATGGGATCGTTTTTTCAACCGGCCGTGGCCGGATGCCAGAACCATTCAAGTGCCCGGATGTTGGGAGGCGCAGGGCGTGGGCGAACCCGGCATGGGCAACTCGTGGGACTGCAAGTGGGATCACTGCGCCAAGCCGCTGCGCAACATCTTCGAGGGCGAAGGATGGTATCGCAAGACCGTCGAGATTCCCGCCGCCTGGCAAGGCAAGCGGATCTGGATCAAGGTCGGCGGCGTACGCTCGCAGGGCTGGTTCTGGGTCAACCACACGCCTGTCGCTTGGGTGGACAACTACTGCGGCACCTACAAGTATGACATCACCGATCTCGTCCAGGCCGGCACACAAGCCGTCGTGGTGGCTTCGGCCAACAACGTGCTGCCGAGCCGCAAAGGATTGGCCAGTTCAGTCCACCGGTTCGGCGGGCTCTACCGCGATGTCGAGATCGAGGCCACGCCCGACATGCGTATCGACGACGCCTGGGTGCGCGGGGATTTTGACAAGCAGACGGCTGAGGTACATGCGACGATCGCAACTGCCACGGGGGCGGGCAGATTGAAGAACCCCGTGTTGCGCGTGACGATTCAGTCGGCAGTTGGCAGTCGGCAGTCGGCAGTTGGCAAGGAAGTGGTCACGTTCGCTGAAGGACAGAAGAGCGCGAATGTCGTTTGCCGCGTGAAGCTCGACCCTTTTATGCCGTGGTCGCCTGAATCACCGAATCTCTATGTGGCGGAGATCACGCTGTGCGAGGGCGAGACGCCGGTACACGGCTGGACGGAGCGCTTCGGCGTGCGCAAGATCGAGGTGCGCGGCGACCGTTTCTTCTTGAACAACAAGCCGTTTTTCGTGCGCGGCTACGGCGACGATTGCGTGTATCCGCTCACGCTGGTCTCGCCGGCTTCAAAAGAGACGCATCTCAAGCACCTCAAGATCGCGCGGGCTGCCGGGTTCAACTATGTGCGTCTGCACACGCATTGCGAGTTGCCCGAGTATTTCGAGGCTGCAGACGAAGCGGGGATCATGATCCAGCCCGAGCTGCCCTACTACGGCGACTACCCGACCGAAGCATTCACCTTCGATCCGATGCGCGACTTGAAAGAACTCTACACGCATTACCGCCGTTACGTATCGTTCACCACATACTGCACGGGGAACGAAGGGCTTCTCGGCAGTCCGCTGGACAAGGAACTCTACAAACTGGCCAAGCGGTTAGACCCAGACCGCCTCATGCTCCATCAGGACGGAACCTTCAACACGGCCGAGAACTCCGATTTCCGCAACGGCCCTATCAACGTCTGGAAGCCGGGGAGCGTCACTTGCGACGCGCCTTTTGTCGCGCACGAATACCTGAACCTGAGTGTCAAACAGGACCCGCGCTTGGAAGAACGTTTTTCAGGATCGTGGTTGCCGCCCGTGCCGATGGCGAAGCGGGACGAATGGCTCAACACTGCCGGTCTGGATCGGCGCTGGGGCGACGCCTGTCAGGACGCGCAGCACGCCCTACAGCGGTATTATCAGAAGCGCGGTGTCGAAGCCGCGCGGCTGGACCCGGCGTGTGACGGCTATAGTTTCTGGACCATCGTCGATGTGGTCGTCCAGCAAGGAGACACCTACAGCGCACAAGGCTTGTTCGATCCGTTCTGGGGCGTGAAGCGCAACGGCTCGACACCGGAGGATTTCCGCCAGTTCAATAGTGCGACCGCGCTGCTGCTCAAGACTGATCCCGAAACCCGCATCGCCGTGTCCGGCGATGCGGTGAAGGCGGCGTTCTGGGTCACGCATTACGGTGAAGCGCCGCTGGCCGGGGCGCGCGTCAAGTGGGCCTTGCGCTCGGGAGACGCCGTGCTCGCGCAAGGCGCGTGCGACGGCGGCAACGTCGAACTCGGCAGCACGCGGCTGCTTGCCGAAACGTCCATAACCATGCCCAATGTCGCTAAGCCGTTGCATGCCGTCCTTGAGGTCGCCGTGCCCAACGCCCCGGATTCTGTACGCAACATCTGGGACTTTTGGGTGTTCCCCAAACGGGAGAAACAGGATGGTGCAGGCATCGCCGTTTCGCCGGAACTGCTGTCCGCGTTGGAAAAGATGTATGCGGGACTTGCCGTGTCCGGGACGCCTGAAGCAGAGAAAGCCGGACTTCTGATATCGCGCTTCGGGGCACCGGATGTCAGCGCGGCGCTGGCGGCAGGCCGGCGTGTGATTCTGATCAACGGCACAAAAGGTCCGCCGAACGTGAGTCTGGGATGGTGGTGGATGGGGAATCAGGTGGGGACGGCCTTCGCGCGGCATCCGGCGCTCGGCGATTTCCCGCATGATGGGACGCTCTCGCCGCTGTCGTTCCGCATCTTGAAGCAAGGCTGGCCGTTGCCGTTTGCGGGCCTGCTGCCGGATGAGATGATCGTGGTCGGCGAAGGCGGCAAAGGCTACTTCCTGTACGCCGCCGAAACGCGCATAGAGGCGGGACGCGTGTTGATGACATTCGGGCTGGACGTGCTGTCCGGCACACCGGAGGGCACCTGTCTGCTGGACGGAATGATCCGTTACGCGCGTTCTGACGCATTCAATCCCAAAGGCACCGTGAAGATACCGACCGGGGTTCAAAATTGAGTCGTCGGCAGCGAATCAAACAGCCGCCGCTGGTTCGGCGTCTTTCGGACGTGGTGATACTGATGCAGTAAAAGAGGGGTGGGTGAGGGCAAGTTATGTATGCCATAACGGTCGCTGTTGTCTCACTGTGGTGCTTGTGTTGTACGGCCTCTCCCGGCGCAGACGTGTTGGATTTGATCGGCCGCCCGACAGACTTGTGCACATTACAAGAAATGTGGCCTTCGAATAGCGTCTACTGTGCCTATACCAAGGAGACGATATTGCTTGAACACGGGAATGAAGAGGTCGTGTATAAGCGATATGTCGTTGATGAACTTGGGACGAATCCGGGGGTCTTGCCCGGCGAAACTTGCGACTATATCCGTCCGCTTCTGCAATACCACGTCAGGGGTGTCGGCACGAACAGCTTGAGCACCGTCGAGGCGATAGAGGTGTATGAGTACGCTGAAGGACATGCGTTGATTAGGCCGGTGTGCAAGGCTCTCGGAGTGGAGGTTTTGCCGTTTCATAGGGCTGTCGCGATTGCGCCTGACCAAATGTGGAAAGGGATCGAGGACAATTACTTACGGATGGACGCCAGATCCGATAAGCACGGTGACATGACGGTGATCTACCACTATTATGAGACCAATCTGATTTCCATCACGGCTTTCCCAAAAAGAGTGGGCATAGAAAGAAAAGGGAACGCCGGATGTAAACGCAACGCTATGGATTCGCCATGCGAAGAAAACGGCGTGCTTGACCTGCAAGGTATCCGGCTCCATGCAACGAATTTACTTGAGTCGGAGGCGGATAAAACCATGTGCAAGGATTTCCACACATGGAGTGATAAAGGCCAAAAGAGGTTCTTACAGGCCATCGAGAAAATAAAAGAAAGATCAAAGGAGGGAGCACCGATCTATGCACAAATGTCCCGGCTGGGTCTTGCGGCCTCAAAGGAAGTACGGATAAAAAAACGCCCTACATCTTGGGACGAGCGGGTTTGTTCAACCGCTGACAACGGGATACAAGTTGTGACCTTGGTGCACCACGCGTCGATCAATTACGAAACCATATGGGCTCTTTTTATTGACCGGAGCATTTTGGCGGATATCGATGAAGTGATGTTCCCCAACGTAGGGAAGTTGCCAGAATCCGTGCATGACTGCCGGAGGCACATGAAAGTTCTCGGAGAAATCACTAATTTTGCAGGGACGCGTAGTGTAGTGTTTGGTGATCCCAACCTGGCGATCCTGTATGAAAAAGGGAAATTACGTTATGCGTTGTACGGGATGTACTATGGCGATAGGCGGTTGTGGGAAATGCTCAGTATCTCGGGTGAACTTCTCGACATACAGGGCGGACACCAATACGTTAGGTGGCGTCCCTAAACGGCGATGTGGAGTCAAAGCGCTGTAGACATCATGCCTCGGGCTTGGTGTCGCGCGCCATCAATGTCTCGACGGCGGTACGGGCTGAAAAACTCTCGTAGCACAGCGCATGGACGGCATCAGTGATCGGCATCTCTACGCCGTGTGTCTGGGCGAGTGAGTGGATGGCCCTCGCGTTCCAGACGCCCTCAGCCACCATCTTCATGCTGCCGAGGATCGCCTCGATGTTCTCGCCGCGTCCGAGGCGTTCGCCGACCGCGTGGTTGCGGCTGTGGCGGCTGGTGCAGGTGACAATCAAGTCGCCGACGCCGCTCAAGCCGGAAAAGGTCTCGGGACGCGCGCCCAACGCGATACCGAAGCGTGTGATCTCGGCCAGTCCGCGTGTGATGAGTGCGGCCCGCGTGTTGTCGCCGAAACCGAGTCCGTCCGATGCGCCGACCGCGATGGCGATCACATTCTTGACGGCACCGCCGATCTCGACGCCCAGCGTATCGGTCGAGGTATAGACGCGGAAGAGCGGTCCGTTGAAAAGCTGCTGCGCGCGTTGCGCGATTGCCTCGTCATCGGCGGCCGCCACCACGGCGGTCGGGATGCCGCGCGCGACTTCTTCTGCGTGGCTGGGACCCGAGAGCACCGCGATCGTGTCGAGCCCCAACGTCGACCGCGCGATCTCGCTCATGCGGCAGTGTGTTTTTTCGCAGAGACCTTTGGTCAGGCTGACGACCAACGTGCCGGGGGTTGTGATCAGGCCGGCGAAGGACGCGCAGACCGAGGAGTAAAACTTAGAGGGTACAGCCAGCACCACAGCCTCGGCGCCGGCTACCGCGCCAGCCGGATCAGCGATCCAGCGCAGGTCATCGGGCAGGGCGATGCCGGGCAGATAGCGGCTGTTTTCGCGGCTTGCGCGTATCTCGTCGAGATACTCTGCGAAGGGGCCCCACAGCGTGACCCGGTGTCCGTACGAGTGTAGCAGCAGTCCGATGGCGGTCCCCCAGCCGCCGTCTCCGATGATGGTGATGTTCATGCTTTTCTCCTAAAGGTGAACCGTGACTCCGTGCCGGCGCGCAGCCGGGCGATGTTCGAGCGGTGTTTCCAGACGGCCAGCAAGGCGAGCAGGGCCAGGACCCCCGCGAACCAAGTGCCGTGTCGCGCGTGCAGCGCCAGCGGCCACCAGACTGCGATCGCCAGCGAGAGCGCCGCGCCGATCGAGGCGACCGAGACATAACGCGTGGTCAGGAAGAGCACCAGCCAGACGGCGAAGGCGATGCCTACGCCGGCAGGTGTGAGCCCCATCAGCAAACCCGCGCTGGTGGCGATCCCTTTGCCGCCTTTGAATTTCAGAAAGCAGGACCAGTTATGGCCGACGACCGCTAGCGCTCCGCAGAAGACCGCCAGGCCCATGCCTTCCGTAGTGACACCCGTGACACGCGCAGCCAGTACCGGGATCAGCGTTACTCCGCAAAACCCTTTTAAAAAATCGAGCGCGAAGGTCAGCAGGCCCAGCGGCTTGCTGACCGCGCGAAAAACGTTGGTGGCACCGATGTTGCCGCTACCCAGTGTGCGGATGTCGTAGCCCTTGGCTCTTGCGATCAGGAAACCGAAGGGCACGGAACCCAGCAGGTAGGCGACCGCACCGCCGAATAGCCAAGGCCAAAGATTGTGCGTTGTCATGTTTCGTAGTGTAACAAAACAAAGTGCGCATGGAGAGAAGAGTTTTTGAGAAGTGCACGAGTGCGTTATTTTTTGACATGATTTCCCGTTGCGCGGGCGCATATATCCATGATTAACATGATTTGTGTCCAGTCTCCCGCAAGGGAACCTGAGACTATCCTTCCGCACAGCGGAAGGCGGCTCGCGGGGACGCTTGCCCTCCAAAAACCTTCGTGGCCTTCGTGCCTTCGTGTGAGAAAAAACCGAGCAGTGCCGCCCCTCCCAAAAAAAATAGGACAACCACGGGACAGGTGTTTAGACCATGCAAATGGATCAAAAACCAGAAAAAACAAAAATCCTGCTGGACGGAGAGCGGCGAATACAGTATAAACGCGACGTTACTACTTGGAGAAACGAGGGTGCGTTGCGCTCCGTTAGCGCCTTACGCTCGACAAGCGCGATAAAAAACAAGTTGTTTCCTCACACGAAGCCACGAAGGGGGAATGGAATGGGTTGTCATGAAAAAACCTTTGTGTCCTTTGTGCCTTTGTGTGAGATTGAATTGGGTTGCGGGCTCCGCCCGCGTTGGTTGTTCATGCGAAAAAGAAGAAGACACCTATGAAAAGAGTGCTCGGATTGATGGTCTGTATGGGATTAGCGGGCGCGGTGTGTGCCCGCGAGGCAGCACCGGCACCGGCGGGCGGCGCGCAGTCTCCGCAAGTCGTGCAGACAGAGAAGGGTGGCCTGGAATGGGATGGTGGCGCCGATCTTCGCGTACGCCAAGAACTGCACGATAACGTCCCGCAGTATAACGCCAATGGCGCGGTCTCTGGTAACCAGAGCTACCTGCGTATTCGTCCGCGAGTCTGGGGCCAAGTCAAGAACGAGGATTTCCGACTCTACCTGCGCCTCGCCGACGAGTTCCGGGAGTACTTTCAGCCAAGCGAAAGCCGCCACTCCCAGTTTCCGGATGAAGTCATCGTAGATAACCTCTACCTCGATCTCTACGATCTTTTTAACGACCGGGTTGATCTGAGGATCGGGCGTCAGGACTTTCTGGGGCCAGACGGTTATGGCGCAGGCCGCGTGTTGCTTGATGGCACGCAGGGTGACGGATCGCGCACGGCGTTCATGGACGCGATCCGGGCCACCGTCAAGATCGACGAAAAAAACACGCTGGACCTGCTGGCAATCTACAACAAATCCGAAAACGAACTGAGTTGGGGCCATCCTAAGGGGACGAGCGGCAGGGCGCCTAAGGAGCGCGACTTGACCTACAATGTGCCGGGTGCCACCGACATGGATGAGTATGGCGGCGGCCTGTATTTTAAATCGAAAGAGTGGAGCGAGTTTCCTTTCGATCTCTACTATCTGTTCAAGCGCGAGACCAAGGCACGCCTGGCTGGCCGCAAACTGCCGGGGCGCGACACGCATACCTTCGGGACGCGTTTGATGCCGAAACTCACCGAGACGCTCTCGGCCGAATTCGAAGGCGCGGCTCAGGCTGGAGAACGCGATGGCGGTAAGTCTGTCCGAGGCTACATGGGCTATGCCGGACTCACCTACAAGCCCGCCATCGAAAGTCACAAGCCGTTCGCCACCCTCGCGTGCTACTATCTTTCCGGCGACCGCAACCACGGCACGGACGACAACGACACTTCATGGAATCCACTCTGGGCGCGGTGGCCGCAATACAGCGAGATGTTCCCTTATCACGACAGGGGCGTCTGCTATTGGTCCAATTTGATCTACCCGAGCGTTACGGTCGGCACCGCGTTTGCGAACGGGCATAAGGTGAATCTCAATGCCGGCCCGATGTTTGCGGCGGCCGAAGACGGGATGGGTGGTGGCAGCGGCGATTTCCGCGGCTGGTTCGGCATGGCGCGTTATGACTTCCCGTTGCTCCGGAAGATCTTCGGCAAGCGCGGCGATCTCACAGGACATGTGACCGCCGAACTGCTCGATCCCGGCGACTACTATGTTTCCGATACCGTCGCCTATTTCTTGCGGTGGGAGGTCATCGCGCGGTTCTGAGGAACCTCACACGAAGACACAAAGGCACAAAGGTAAGATGATAAGGGGCGGCGTGACTGCCGCCGTGGACAAGTGACACTTGTCCCTCCCGTCGCTCCGCAAGCCTAGTCGCAGGACGGGAGGGACGAGCGTCTGCTCATCCTTGCTCTGCCCTTCCGATGACATCTAAGGCCCTGTAAACACTTTCTCCACTTTGTAGTTCTCTAGTTTCATGGCAGGATCAAAAACAAATTCTGTGGTAATTGAGGCCGTGGTCATCCCCCTCTTCTCAACGTCTCTGAAAATAGCGTAAATCTTGCACTCTTTGGCAACCCAACTGTGCTCGATGTTCTCGGTGGTCAAAAACTTTTTTACATCATCAACATGCATTCCTACAGATATGTTTTTGTCCAACCAAGAGCTTACACGACCGACTGTTATAGGCTGCGTATCAGAACCCTTTTCCGTGCAGCCGCAAAAAAGCATCATGAATGCAAAAAACACCAGCCGCATACTATGACTCATCAGGCTATTATCCCTTCAAAGCGGATTCATTGTTTCATCGCGCATCTTTTACGCTTTCCGCGTGGCATCATTGCGCCGCCGAGAAACAGACGAGAGCATTATTGCATATTCCGAGGCGGGACGGATGGAGAAAATGATATCAGCCCTGAAAGAGGGGGACTGGGAACTAAGAGTGTTTCCGCGCCGCACACGGCACAAACTTTATGCGCCCGCGCAGCGGGAAATCATGTCAATGATGTCAATCATGTCTAAAAAAACACGATCTTCGCGCACCCCCGCCACTAGCCGATTTTCAGGTTTGATCGTGACGACGCGGACGGTGTGATGTACACTCACCAACATTAAACGAAATGAAACGGAGCAAGCAAAAGACAGCCTTGGAGAAGTTCGCGGCCACGGACGCGATCCTTGAGAGCATTTCTGATGGCGTGTTTACGGTGGACGGCGAGTGGCGCGTAAGGTCGTTCAACCGTGCGGCGGAAACAATCACTGGCGTGCCACGCGAGGAAGCAATCGGGCGGCGCTGCGATGAGGTGTTCCGCTCCAGCCTTTGCGGCGCGGAGTGCGCGTTGCAGCAGACCATGCAGACGGGGCGGCCGATCATCGGAAAGTCGGCGTACATCGTCACCGCCGAAGGTGAACGGATACCGATCAGCATTTCCACGGCGGTGCTCAAGGATGCGGACGGGAAGGTGATCGGCGGCGCGGAGGTCTTTCGCGATTTGTCGGAAGTGGATGCGTTGCGCCAAGAGCTTGCGGGACGTTTCCATGCAGGAGATCTTGTCAGTCGCAGTCCGGTGATGCAGCGCTTGTTCGAGGTGTTGCCGGCCATTGCGGCCAGTCCGAGCACGGTGCTGATCCAGGGCGAGACCGGTACGGGCAAGGAACTCGTGGCCCGGACGATACATGAACTGAGCCCGCGCAAGGATGCGCCGTTTGTGGCGGTCAACTGCGGTGCGCTGCCCGATACGCTGCTGGAGTCGGAACTGTTTGGCTACAAGGCGGGCGCGTTCACCGGCGCGACCAAGAACAAGCCGGGACGCTTCGCGCTGGCCAAGGGCGGTACCCTGCTGCTGGACGAGATCGGCGAGGTGAGCCCAGCGCTTCAAGTGCGTCTGCTGCGCGTGCTGCAGGAGCGCGTCTATGAGCCGCTGGGGGCAACACGTTCGGAGAAGGCGGACGTGCGCGTGATTGCGGCTACGAACCGAGATCTTTTGGCACTCAGCCAAGAGGGGACATTTCGCGAAGACCTCTACTACCGCATCAACGTGGTGCGTGTGGAACTGCCGCCGCTGCGTCGGCGTAAAGAGGACATCCCGCTACTGGTGGAGCAGTTCATCGCGCGGTTTAACCGGTTGCAGGGAAGAGATGTGGCGGGCATCAACAATGAGGCGCTCTCCCTCTTGATGGCCTACGATTGGCCGGGCAATGTGCGGGAGTTAGAGAACGCGATTGAGCACGCATTCATCCTTTGTTCATCGGGTCGTGTCGGGCTTGCCCATCTGCCGGAAACACTGACAGGCGCGACGCGCAAGTCGTCTGCCGATGGCGGACTGCGCACTGCCCGTGATGCGCTCGACGTGCAGGCGATCAACGCAGCACTGGAACGCACCGGCGGCAACCGCGCCGCAGCGGCGCGCGAACTCGGCATCCACACGTCTACGCTGTTCCGCAAGATGCGCGCGCTGAATATCCAGCCGCCGGAGCGCGACGGGCGGTCGCGCCGAGAGGCGCGGTGAGGCGCATGCTGGGGGGGGGGCTCTGCGGCGGCGTTTACGCCGCCCCACAGAACGCGGCACTGCGGGACTGGTGACGAGAGACGAGGGACAAGAGACGCGCTGTGTCTGGTGCCGGTCACCCAGCGGCGTTTACGCCGCCCCACGGGCAAGATGCCCGTGCCACACCACCGCTTAATCGCCAGCGTCACTGCAAGATTGCAATGATTAAAAAGCAATAACCATGCAATTATGCGCATATATGCAGGTGGTGTCAAGCGAGTTTTAAAGATGTAACACATTGCTAGGCAATGGGTTAGCTTGATTTATTGCCTAGCCTCTACAGTTGGCACGGATAGTGCGACATAAACTGTCGTGAAAACTGTATTCTCAGTTTGGCAGCAACGCATCGCGCCGGTTTTCGACACGGCGCGGCAGGTCCACTTGGTGGATGCGGCGGTCGGTCGAATCACGGCGGAGTCGGATCACGAAGTGGATGCCGACCTATCGCAGCGGATCGCCTGGCTGAAAGCGCAGGACGTGGGCACGGTAGTCTGCGGCGCGATCTCGCGCCCGTGGCAGGAGCGACTGGAGGCCGCCGGGTTGACAGTTGTTCCGTTCGTGTCGGGCGACCTTGCGGAGGTGATGCAAGCGTGGCTGGACGGTACCTTGCGCGGAACGGCGTTTGCGATGCCGGGATGCTGCGGTCGTCGGCGCATGCGCTGCGGTCGCGGTCGCGGAAGAAGACGATTTTAAACACGAAAGGTTCTTGTAAACCCCTCGTGGCATGGGCGTCTCGCCCATGAAACACGGGCAAGATGCCCGTGCCACACCTGCAAGCAAGGGGGGGTGCAAGAGCCTCACGAAAGAAAGGAGCAAGAAAATGCCGAGAGGAAATGGTAGGGGACCCCAGGGTATGGGACCGATGACGGGACGCGGGGCGGGAGTCTGCGCGGGATTGGGTACGCCGGGGTATGGCAATCGAGCGGGTGGCGGCTTTGGTTTCGGCGGTGGCTTCGGCTGCGGTCGGGGCGGCGGTCGCGGCGGCTTCGGCCGCGGGTTCAGAAACATGTTCTACGCCACCGGTCAGCCGGGCTGGGCGCGTTTCGACGGCGCTGGAGCGGCGGATGAAAAGCAGATCCTGACGAATCAGGCCGACGCGCTGCGCGCGCAACTGGACGGCATCCAGAAGCGGCTGGAGCAACTGGACAGCGACGGCGCGGCACAAGACTGACCAGAGAATGGAGAGTAAAGGTATGAAGATTGCATTTTCGACATCTGGCAACGATCTTAACGCGCCGTTGGACACGCGCTTTGGACGGGCCGCGAAATTTCTGGTTTATGACACCGAGACCCAGGCGTTCACGCTGGTGGACAACACGCAGAACATGAGTGCTGCGCAGGGCGCGGGCATTCAGGCCGCGCAGAATGTTGCGGCGGCTGGTGCGCAGGCGGTAGTGTCTGGCCATTGCGGTCCCAAGGCGTTCCGCATGCTTTCGACGGCGAACATCAAAGTCTACACGTCGAATGCCGCGACTGTGGCGGAGGCGCTGTCGCAGTTTCAGGCCGGCGCGTTGACCGAGCTCACGGCGGCGAATGTGGATGGGCACTGGGCGTAACCGTATGATTATCGCAGTGGCATCCGGAAAAGGCGGGACCGGCAAGACGACCGTGGCGGCCAATCTGGCGCGTGTGCGCGGTGACGTGACGCTGCTGGATTGCGACGTGGAGGAGCCGAACGTCCACCTGTTCATCAGCGGTGAGCCGCAGGGTGAGCCGGAGGTCGTGTCGCTTCTCGTGCCGGAGGTGGATGAAAGCCGCTGTGACGGCTGCGCGGCCTGTTCGAACTTCTGCGCATTCAAGGCGCTGGCTGTGCTGGATAAGCGTGTGCTGGTCTTCGCGGAGATGTGTCACGGATGCGGCGGTTGTGCGCGGGTGTGTCCGCAGGGCGCGATCCGCGAAGTGCCGAAGCGCGTGGGCGTCGTGGAGACGATGGGCGCGGACGGGGTGACCGTGGTGCAGGGCCGGCTTGATGTGGGCGTGGCGATGGCGCCGCCGCTGGTGCGTGCGGTCAAAGCGCATATCCCGAAAACGGGGGATGCGATTCTGGATGCGCCGCCCGGCACCTCGTGTCCGGTTGTCGCCACATTGCGCGAAACCGATTTCGTGGTGCTGGTGACCGAGCCGACGCCCTTCGGGCTGAATGACCTGAAGTTGGCTGTGGAGGTCGTGCGCGAGTTGGGGCTTCCGTTTGGTGTGGTGGTCAACCGCGCTGACAGCAGCGATGACCGCGTGGCGACCTATTGTCGCGAGGCTTCGATTCCGATCCTGGCCGAGATCCCGGATGATCGTCGCGTGGCAGAGGCCTACTCACGCGGCGAACTGATGGTTGACGCGCTGCCGGAATACCGTCCACTCTTTGAACAGCTTTACACCGACATCGTGAGGCTCTTGCAAAACCCTTTGATTGCAGGTGTAGCACGGGCATCTTGCCCGTGTTTCATGGGCGGGACGCCCATGCCACGAGGGGCTCTGCAAGGGCCTCATTGTTAACCAGTGGAATGACGCGAAAGCATTGTGTGGAAGCGAGGTGAGATGATGTCGGCGGCGATTCAAGAGTGTGTGATTATTAGCGGCAAGGGCGGTACAGGCAAGACCAGTGTGACCGCTTCCTTCGCGGTGCTCGCGGCGGGACGTGCCGTGTTGGCCGATTGCGATGTGGACGCGGCAGACCTGCATCTGGTGCTGACGCCCAAGATGATCACGAAGGCAGATTTCAAGAGCGGCAATGAGGCCGTGATCCGCAGTGAAGCCTGTACCGGATGCGGGACGTGCGTTGAGTTGTGTCGCTTTGAGGCGATTCGCTGTGTGAAGCGTCCTGATGGTAAAACCCGCTGTGAGGTTGATCCGATCGCCTGTGAGGGGTGCGGCGTGTGTGTGCGCTTCTGTCCGGAAAAGGCGGTCGATTTCCCCGAGCGGCTTTGTGGCGAATGGATGTTTTCGGAGACGCGCTGCGGCCCTATGGTGCATGCCCGCTTGAGCACTGCGGCGGAAAATTCTGGTAAGCTGGTGGCGACGGTTCGGCAGGAAGCGCGTCGCGTGGCGGAAGAGCGCGGTTTGCCTTTGATCATTACCGATGGCCCTCCCGGCATCGGATGTCCGGTGATTGCCTCTGTAAGCGGCGCGGACCGTGTGCTGGTGGTGACGGAACCGACGGTCTCCGGCGAGCACGATCTGGAGCGTGTGTTGAAGTTGGCGCGACATTTCGCAATACCCGCCTTTGTGTGCGTCAACAAGTGGGACATCAATCCCGAGATGACCGAGCGGATTGAACAGACAGCGCGGAAAATGGGCGCGACGGTTGCCGGACGTATCCGCTACGACCGCGCGGTCACGTCTGCGCAACGCGCGGAACAGGCGGTCGTCGAGATCGACGCGCCGTCGGCTGACGACGTGCGCGCCGTGTGGCGGCAGATGGGTTTCGAGTGAAAGGAAAACAGAACAGACATGAGTAAGACAAGTATCAGAATCGCGATCCCTCTGGCTGAGGGGCAACTGTGCATGCATTTCGGACACTGCGAGCGTTTCGCACTGCTGGACGTGGATCTGGACACGCGCGCCATCACCGCCCGCGAAGACCTCACACCGCCGCCGCATGAGCCCGGGGTGTTGCCGCGCTGGCTGGCCGAGCAGGGCGTCGGTCTAGTCCTGGCGGGCGGCATGGGTCAGCGCGCGATGGCGCTTTTCGCCGAAAAGAATATCCGCGTGGTCGTCGGTCTCACGCCGGATGCCCCAGAGCGGCTGGTAGAGCAGTATCTGGAAGGCACGCTGAAACCGGGCGCGAATGTCTGCGACCACTGAGGACGCAGACGGGGGAGGGAGTGATGCGGGTCAGCGGCGTGGCGATCACTGTGCTGGCGGACAACCGTTCCGCTTACGGGCTTGAATCTGAACACGGGCTGTCATTCTGGATCCAGACGGCAAACCGAACCCTGCTCTTTGACACCGGTCAGGGGGAGGCCATGCCGCGTAACGCAATGGCGCTGGGTATCGATATCGGGCGGGCCGATGCGATCATCCTGAGCCACGGACATTACGATCACACCGGAAACCTCTCGGTTGCGCTGGAACGAGCCGGTCGGGCCGAGTTGCTGTTGCATGCCGATGCGCTCCGGACGCGGTACAGTATCCATGCGTCACCGAAACCCATAGGGATGCCGCCAGACGCGCGCGAGGCCGTGCGAGTTGCGGGCGATGCGCGCCGCCGGTGGGTCACGCAACCGGTTGAACTGGACGTGGGCGTTTGGCTTACGGGACCGGTACCGCGCGAGACGTCTTTTGAAAACACCGGCGGTCCGTTTTATTGGGATGCGGATGGACTGGAGCCGGATCCGATCTTGGATGACCTTTCTCTCTGTGTCCGCACGAATGCGGGATGGGTGGTGTGCCTAGGATGTTGCCACGCCGGGGTTGTCAACACGCTCCAGCATATTTTACGGGAACTCGGAGGCACGAAGATCTTGGCGGTGATCGGCGGCATGCATCTTCGTCACGCGGATTCTGAAAGATTAGAGCGGACAGCCGCCGCGCTCGAGGAGTATGATATCCCCTATCTTTATCCGTGCCACTGCACCGGAGAGGCGGCGACGGCCTTTTTGCAAGAGCGCTTTCCGAAGGCGGTGCAGCCGGTTTTTGCGGGTTTGAAGATCAGTTTTTGATCCACAGATGACACAGATTACGCAGATTTTTTGGAGCATTGCTCGGTTATTTCTCACACGAAGGCACAAAGGGCACGAAGGTTTTTTGGGAGCACTGCTCGGGTTTGTTTAACCACAGAGAACACAGAGGGCACAGAGTTTTTTGGGGGGCATCGTTCGGCTTTTTGGAACCTCCAAGGCGCCAAGAACGCCAAGGCGAGTCCCTGATTTTCATGAAGTTTCATGGTTAGGAATTGGTCTCAAGTTCCTTCGCGGAGTACCGGGAGGGACGAGCGTCGCTCGTCCGCGGGCAAGCAGACGCTTGCCCCTCCCAGCGCTTCGCAAGTCCGATGACAAGAATTGGAGGGCGGCAGCCGGGTGGCGCGCAAAAAGGAAAACTTTGTGGCCTTCGTGGCCTTTGTGTGAGATTGAATTGGTTGCGGGCTCTGTCCGCATTAGTGTTTGAAAGGAATAACATGCAAAACGAAAAAGAGAATAAGACGGACTGCTCACCCGAGCAGTGTGAAAGTTGTGCCGAGGCCTCCTGCGCCTCAAGATCGCATGCGGCTCCGCAACATGCGGCGCCCGTTCAGGATGACACCAGATTGAAGGCGCGTCTGAACCGCATCCGGCGCAAGATCATTGTGATGTCCGGCAAGGGCGGCGTGGGCAAGAGCACGGTGGCGGTGAATCTGGCGATGTCGGCGATGCTCGCCGGGCAGCGCGTGGGATTGCTGGACGTAGACCTGCACGGCCCCAGCGTGCCGACCATGCTGGGCTTGGTGGGGTGCCGCATGGAGGGCGGGGT
>Ga0209407_1002666_pt1 | contig 16425 bp, 20 predicted proteins | sample AD_JPNHG3_MetaG_FD_184410 | JGI IMG/M metagenome (GOLD analysis project Ga0209407, IMG submission 184410) | Active sludge microbial communities of municipal wastewater-treating anaerobic digesters from Japan - AD_JPNHG3_MetaG (SPAdes) (version 2) | ecosystem: Engineered > Bioreactor > Anaerobic... | reverse complement strand
GGTCGAGCGCCTCTCGAACATCGTCAACATCCTCCAGAAGAACGGCTTCGACACGCTGAAGATGTCGGCCGCTGAGCTGGAGGCGGCCTACGAGGGGCTGATCGCCAAGAAGCGCGAGGCGGCCTTCGAGACCGAGAACCTCCAGGCCGCCTACGAGAAGTGGATCGAGAAGACCGGCCTCTCCGAGGAGGCGCTAGCGAAGGCCTCGAAGGAGCTGGAGTTCTTCGCCGCGGAGCTCAAGAAGACGAACGAGGGGATGAGCGACACCGACGTCGCCGTGGCCCTCGGGCGGCAGATCGACCAGCTCGTCGACAAGTACCAGATGCTCGGGGTGGCCGCCCCGGCGAGCATCCTCCGCCTGCAGGAGGCGTGGGAGGAGGCGAGCGAGAAGACCGAGAAGGCGGCCAAGAAGACGAAGAGCGCCGCCGAGGAGCAGCAGGAAGCCATCGCCAAGATGGCCGACGAGATCGTCGAGAAGATCCAGCCCATGGGCGAGAGCCTGGGCGAGCTCGCGGCGGCGTGGGAGCAGGCGCTCGGGAAGATCGACTGGGAACGCCTCTCGGGCGAGGGCCTGGAAAAGGCCCGGGAGATGGTGCAGCAGCTCGTCGAGGAGTACCGGGCGGCGGGCACCGACATCCCGCCGGCGCTGGAGAAGGCCGCCGACGCCACGGGGGTCTTCCTCGCGGGGATCGAGCGCACGATCGACAAGGGCCACGCCTTCTCGGGCGCCGTGGACGACATGGCAGGCGCCGCCCTGCAGATGACGCAGGAGGTGGACGCCGCCGGGAACGTGATCACCCGGATCTCCGAAGCCGCCGGCGAGGCAGCCGGCTCGCTGCAGGAGGCGGGCGATGCCCTCACCGGGTCGGGCGAGGCGGCGAGCGGGGCCTCCTCCGCGATGGAGCAGGTGCAGGCGGAGTGGCGAGCCCTGAAGGAAGCCGCCGGCGACGCGGGCGCGGTGGTGGAGGAGGCGGGCGGGCAGATCGCCGCCGGCTCGCAGGAGGCCGGGTCCGGCGCCGGGGAGATCCAGAAGGCCGCCGACGCGGGCAAGTCGGCCGGCGAGGGGATGAGCACGGCGGCCACGGCGGCGACCTCGCTCGCCGAGGCGATGTCCTCCGCCTCGGCTTCGGCCACCTCCATCGCCGACGTGCTGGCGACGATCCAGGGCCCGAGCGAGGCGGCCGCGCAGGCCATGGGCCAGATCAAGGCCGCCGCCGAGGGTCTCTCCGGCATCAGCCTCGCCGGGCTGGTCACTCAGCTCCAGGCGGTGGCCACGGCGGCGCAGGCGGCGGCGGCGGCGCTCGACCAGGTGGAGGGGGTGGAAGGTGGCACGTAGGACCTTCGCCGTGGCGACCGAGGGGCTCAAGCGGATGTCCGCGGCCCTGAGTGAAGTCTCGATCCAGGCCGACCGCGCCACCGAGTCCGCCGGGAAGGCGGCCACCGCGCTGCGGCAGATCGAGGATGTCGCTCCCCGCGCCGCCACCCAGCTCGACGACCTCTCCGAGCAGATCGACCGCTTCGCCGAGAACGGCAACGTCTGGGCGCAGGAGCTCCAGCTCCAGCTCGAGGCGGTGCGGATCGGGGCGCTCGACCTGGAAGACTTCGTCAACAAGTTCGGCGCCGTGGTGGTGCAGACGGAGGACGGGGCGAAGACGATCCGCGAGGTGCTCGAAGGGCTCGACCTGCGCGGGGTGCAGGAGCAGATCAACGACTTCATCGAAGGGCTCCAGAAGGGCAGCGTGGACATCGGCGAGGTCATGGGCTACCTCACCGAGAACGCGGGCACGCTCGCGGGCCGCCTGGGCGAGATCTTCGACAAGTACCGCGAGGGCAAGGTGACGCTCGAGCGGCTGGTCGAGGTGATCGGCGCGCTCCGCGGCCAGTTCGAGGGGACCGACCTCGACGCCCTGCTCGACGCCCTGCTCGATGCGCTCGCCCGAGGAGACATCTGATGGCTGCATCCCCGACCGGGATTTCCGCCCCGCCGACGCTCGGCGGCTACAACCTCACGGGCGCCAGCGCCTCGGAGGTGGCCGTGCGGTTCCGCGAGCTTAAGACCCTCCGCCTCCCGGCCGACGGCTCCACCCGCGAGCAGCTCGCCTACCTCGGCGAGGGCCTCCCGATCCGCACCCGGAAGCGGACGTTCACGCTGCGCTACGCCCACCTGCGCTCGGTCTACGACCTGGTCGAGGAGATCCTGGCCGAGACGGGCCCGCACACGCTCTGCCTCTGGCGCTTCGAGCACCTGGCCTACGCGGGGGACGGCGCGCGCACGGAGTTCACCCTTCCCTGGCAGCCGGCGATCCACAGCCTCACCCCGCCGAACGGCCAGCCCGAAAGCCGCTACCAGCCGGCGGTGAAGCTCGACATCGGCGGCACGGAGCTCACCTACACCGAGAAGACCGAGGCCGAGTTCGACGCCGGGACCCCGGGCGCCGGGGAGGTCTGGTTCGACACCGAGACGCCGCGCCTCGCCGTCGCCACCGCCCCGGCCGCCGGCGAGACGCTGCACGTCCGCCTCGTGCCGCTCTTCTCCGTGGTGGAGGCCCCGGAGAACGAGAAGCGCCTCGCCTCGGTGTTGCGCGAGCCGCGCGACCTCGTGCTGGTGGAGGTCTGACGGGTGCCGACCGCCTTCTCCGGCCGCCTCTCGGGCTACGTCACCGCCGGCGGCTCCACGGGGATCCTCTCCGGGGTGGTGGTCAACGCCCTGTGGCCGGAGCGCACGCTCGCGGGCACCGTGGCGTTCGGCCGCTGGCACGCCTACGAGGGGGCCTGCATCCACGCCGGGGTGCTCGTGAAGCTCGACGGCGCATGGGTGGACCCCGCCGAGCTCGCCGGGCCGGTGGAGATCCAGGAGACGCTCGACTCGCCCGTCGTGCGCGCGAGCTTCGGCCTGATCGGGCCCGCCTGGAGCGCGCTCGCGACGGAGAAGGTCTGGACCCTCACCCCGGTGGAGATCTGGTGGAACACGGGCGCCCCGGGTGACGTCGTCCTCGAGCAGCGGTTCGACGGCTATGTCAGAACCTGTCAGCAGGCCGAGGGCGGCCCGGCGGTCAAGGTGGAGTGCCAGGACGCGATCACCGCCAAGTACGGCGGCTACGACCTCTGCCACGAGGTGGAGCCGTTCGCCGGGCTAACCCGGGGCGAGATCGTCCGCGAGGTCTGCCTCGACGCTGGGCTCTCGGCGGTGGACTGCCCGGACGGGGCGGTCTGGCAGAAGGGCCTCTTCACCGACTCGAAGAAGCTCTTCGAGTTCCTCCGTGAGTTCATCGCCCCGGAGGGCTGGAAGATGCGGGTCGCCCGGGACGGCTCGGCGCTGGAGCTCTGGCGCCCGGAGCTGCTCGCCCCGCCGATCCCGGCCGACGACGAGTGGGGCCTCACGCGGATCGAGAAAATCCAGATCGAGCCTCCGCGCGACGTGCCGAGCCGCTGGGTGATCCGCGGCCTGGGCGCCGTGACGGTGGACGAGCTCGGGCAGGTGACCACCACCACGGTGACGAAGGTCTACGACATCTACGCCCCGAAGCGGGCGGTCTCGCGCCAGGAGACGAACGGCTCGATCACCGATCTCGGGGTGACCGCCTACCCGTCGAGCCTGCGGCTGGTGACGCAGATCGTGGACGAGAAGACCGAGCGCGGCGGCCGCCCGGTGCGCCAGGTGACCTACGAGTGGGGCTGGTACAACCCTCGGGCGGCGCAGTACCAGGCCAATCCCGCCGGCGGCACCTACGACCCGCTGCAGGTCTACATCGACGAGGACGGGGAGTTCGTCCTGTGGAGCGAGGAGAAGTTCTGCGGCGTGGGCCGCCGCACCCAGGAGTGGGTCTGGAACGACGACCGGGAGAACACCGCCAGCACGGTGACCGTAAAGCGCTGGTTCGGCCGCTTGACCGGCTCCTCCAACCCCACCTACTACCCGCTCCCCTCGAACTACAGCGCCTACGTCTGGGGCGACGGGGAGAGCTACAACGCCGCGGCCGAGGAGTACGGCGACGCCGACGAGGTGGTGGTCACGCGAGAGTTCGACGCCGCGACGGGCGCCGTCTTCCGGGAGACGGAGGAGACCTGGGGCTACTACGCCCGGGGAATGGCGGTGGACGGCACGGTAAATGCCAACATCCGCTACTCCGGCCGCGCGCAGCTCACCTCCCCGGCCAACTGGAACCTCTACCGGCGGAAGATCCTCACGAACCTGATCGCCGCCGACGGCACGCTGGAGGGCCAGATCGAGCAGGTGCGCGGCTACAAGGTCCATCCGAGCCCGGCCGGGGCCTACGACTGGGGCGACTTCCAGTCGAGCGACTGGGTAGAGCAGTGGCGGACGATCTTCTACAAGCTCACCCAGTTCAACGTGATCTCCGAGGACCAGTACGAGGAGGTCACCTGGTCGAGCGAGGGCGGGCGCCAGGCGCGGGTGCTCACCGGCCGGGTGCCGAGCCCCGGCTACCGCGCCTCGGCGTGGACCGAGCTGCGGCAGGCGCCGATCGAGGTCGCCTCGGACGACGCCACGCTGGAGGCCTGGTTCGGCTTCCGCCGCCGGATCCTCCAGAACGACTACGTGCAGACCCTGGAGGAGGCCCGCGACCTGCTCGAGCGGGAGAAGGCTCGCGAGCTCTCCTGGAAGCTCACCATCGACCGCGCCGAAGCGATCGCCGAGGTGGGGCAGACCATCCTCGTCCGCCACCCGGAGCATGGCCTGGCGCGCCGCGGGATGGTGACCGAGGTCCGCGCTCGCCGCGAGCCGCGCACCGGCGAGGCCTCGGCCACCTACCGGATCGAGGTGCCGCTGTGAGCCAGAGCCAGGAGGTGGTCCGCGCGCTCCGCTCGGTGCTCGACGACCGGCGGGACAAGGAAGCCGACGTCCGCCCGGCGAAGGTGGTGGGGCGCAACACGGACGGCACGGCGAAGACCCAGCGGCTCGACGCCGAGTGCGTGGGCCGCGGCGGGGCGAGCGGCTACGGCGGCGAGATCGTGGTGAGCCTGCCCGCGATCATGAACCGCCGGGGCACTTTCGGGGTGGCGGGGGCCACCTCGCGCGGGAGCGGAGACACCCTTTGGGTGGAGTCGATCGACCCGGCCGTCTTCGCCCCGGGCGACACGGCGCTTGCCGTCACCGTGACCGGCCGCGGCTTCACGCCCACCACCCGCTTCGAGTTTCTCTCCCCGGACGGATCCGTGAACGAGGACGTGACGATCGTCACCTCCGTCTACGTGGACTCCGAGACCTACACCCTGACGATCAACGTGGCCGCGGACGCGGCCCTCTTCGAGGCTGCCGCGCTGGCCTACGACCGATGACCGAGACCACCCTCACCCGCCAGAAGCCCCGCGCCTACGGCATCGCGCTCGCCCCGGCGACGCCGGTCTACTACGGCTTCCACTACTCGGCGTCCGGCTTCGGCGCCACGCTCTACGCGGCGGACGGCTCCTGGGTGTCGGACCGCGGCGAGATCTCGACCGGCGACACCCTCGACGCCCGGGCCACCTGCATCCTCGAGGACGCGGGGGCCAAGGTCGGCGCCGGGTCGCTCGTCTGGCCCTCGAACATGCAGAACCTCAACGTCTGGGACGTGGCGGCCGCCGCCACCTACACCTACGCGGTGGCCGACACCTACCTGCTCGACGGCGCCTGCTACCACGGGGGATATCTCTGGTGGATCGAGCGCGACCCGGTGCAGCACGGCACGGCGGGCTCCGGCGCCACCTGGTTCCGGCTGATCCGTGCCCGGTGTGACCTGACCGACGTCACCCAGGTGGGGAGCGACTACGAGGTCGACCACATGCTGGCGGGGATGCTGGGTTCGGTCACCTGGCCGACCGATCCCGTGGAGGGGTGGAACTCGCAAGCATTCGCCACGGCGAACGCCATGAACATCCTGCTCGCCTGGAAAGATGCGATCAACGGTGAGAACGCCGGTCTGCTGCGCGTTCGGATGCCATTCTCCGGGAGCTCTCCGGAGAGTGTTGGCGACTACGGCATGGCGTACGGCCTCGATGGTTTCGTTGGCGTGCGCGCGAACTCTGGGGTCGCGATCATGCCCTACGCCGGGCTCCTCTACTACCCCGATGCGATCTCCCTGGACGCTACCGCTGGCTGGCCGACCGAAGCGCCATGGCCGAGCCCGTCGTACAGCCTCTACTCGCTGGGGTATTCGCCCGCTTCTTCAGAGGCGGTAGTGCTCCAGAGACCCCTCGACGACTCCATCCTCACCCGCCACGCCTACCCGAGCACCGACGGCTCCCCGGGCGTGCAGGTGACCGTGGCCGCGCACGCCGACTGGGCCGAGCCGAACCTGATCTTCCCCATGGAGTGACCGATGCCCACCCTCGACTTCTACCTCGACGACGATCTGACGCTCCTCTCCGATGAGGCGATCCCCGACCTCGAGGCGGGCGCGTATACCGCGCCGATCGAGCTTCACGTCTGGGTCGACAAGGGCGCCGCCTCCCCCCAGCCGGCGAAGAACGTCCGGCTCGTGATCGACACTGAGGACCCGGACACCGCCGGGACGTTCCTGCGCTCCGGCCTCCCGCCCCAGGACGAGCTCTGGGCTTGGATGCGGATCGTCGGCTACACCAACACCGCCGATCCGACCTGGTCCGTCCCCTCCACCGACTGGCAGGCCGTCGGCGCCTACGCGGGGCTGCCGGTGGGCGACATCCCGGGCGACTGCGCCGTCCACGTCGAGGTCCGCTGGCGGCCACCGACGAGCGCCGCGGCGATGGCCTGGCGCTTCCGTCCCGGGGCGATCTACGAGGAGTACGCCTCCCCGGTGCCCCCGGCGGTCACCCTGCTCGACCGCGGGGTGCTCACGGGCGTGGGTGACGCCACCCGCGCGGGCCTGATCTCTGGCCTCGCCGTCACCCCCACCGGCACGCCGGACGACGAGGTCCACGTCGCGGCGGGCACCTGGCTCTACCAGGGGGCGATCTACGCCCAGGTGGCGAGCGACCACGAGCTCGACCAGAACGACGTCACCCCGGCCGCGCTGGCCTCGGGCGAGTCCTACTGGGCGGCGCTGACCGCCGGCGCCGGGTCGGTGACGGTGACCAAGGGCACGAAGGCCGCCTCGCCAGCGAAGCCGGTCCTCCCGGCCGGCGAGCCGCTGCTCGCCTACGTGCAGGTGGCCTACAACGCCGTGGCCTCGGAGATCGACGCGGCGGACATCGACACCGACGCCCGGGTCCACGACCGCTACCTCTGCGAGGTGGACTCCGGGCTCGACGTGGTCATCTCCGCCGGGCAGGCGCTCGGCGGCGGCACCTGGCGCTACCACTACGGTCCGACCACCCTCACCCTAGACGCCTCCGACACCTCCTACATCTGGCAGCTCGCCTCCGGGCTCTTCGAGGTCACGCTCACCGCGGCCCCGCCGGAGTCCACGGCGCTCCTCTTCTGGGAGGTGACGACCGACGCCACCGACGTGACGGCGATCGTGGACCGCCGCCGCTACGCCGGGCGCACCGTCTGCCTCCGGCTCGCCGGCGCCACGCCCGGCTCGCCCGGCACGGTGGACGAGCTCCAGGTGGAGCACGACCTGCTCTACGTGGACGAGGTGGTCTTCCGCGTCTCCGACAACGGCGGCGGCTCCTCCGGCAGCACGGTGGGGGAGTGGTTCGTGGACGGCGTCACCGCCTACACCTCGCAGGCGACCGACGACCAGCGGCCGGAGATCGCCCACGACGCCACGGTGCTCGCCACCCGCGAAGGGGTGGCCGAGCTCCGCGAGCTCCGGCGGGGGCAGGTCGTGAGCTTCGAGACCGCGGCCTACCCGTCGGGAGGGAAGCCCGAACGGGTGGAGCTGATCCTCGTCTGCCGGGAGGCCTGAGCGATGGCCGACCCGATGTTCGACAACTTCGCGCGGATCATCCGGGGGGAGGCCTCCCCGGCCACCATGCGCTTCTGGATGGGCGGCAACCTCCACCTCGACCGGATCTCCGGCTGGTCCTCGGAGAACCTCGCCCTCGCCGCCTGGCTCGCCGAGCTGCGCGCCCGGATGAAGGAGAACGCGCCGGAGCCCCAGCTCGCCGAGATGCGCGGGCTCATCCGCGCCCGGTTCGAGCGGGAGCGCGACGGCAACTACCAGGGCATCGAGGTCTACGGCCGCGTCTATGGCCTCTGGAACTACGTCGTCCGCCTCGCGCTCTACCGCTTCTGCCTCCGCCTCGGCTGGGCGGAGGAGGCGGCGCTCCTGCGCGGCTGGCTCCGCTCTCACGCGGCGGCACTCGTCCTCGCCGCGGGCGACGGGCCCGGGCGGCAGATCACCGACCACCAGGTCGCGGCGGGCGACGCGGACCGCGGCGCGGCGATCCTGGGCGACGGCGCCCTCCTCCCCTGGTGGGATCCGTTCGTCGCCTGGAGCGGCGACCGCGGCTGCCAGCGGACGCGCGACACCGCCGAGTGGGGCCGCTGGCAGCACCTGCAGGAGTCCTCGCTCTCGGCGGTGGTCGTCTCGCTTCTCGGCCTCGACAACCGGACCCGCCAGCAGACCTGGATGGAGTGGTGGGAGTGGGTGGACGCCCTCGACGAGGTGACGCCCAAGGACGGCGCGCCCCTCGGCGTGACCCCGGCGGAGGTGGAGACCCTCCGCGCGGCGTGGGCGAACGATCCGGCCGCGCTCCGCGAGGCGGCGTCGTGGCTCTGGCGCCCGCCGGTGCCGTTCCGCATCGTCCGCACCACCGAGGGCGTCTGGACGCTCTCGCCCGTGGCCCGCGGCAGCTCGACCGCGCACCTCGACGCCTGCGCCTGGTGGCGCGACGGGCGGACCGGCTACCTCTGCGCGGACCCCGGATGGCGGGAGCCGGGCGGGCAGGGCTACGTCCGCCCCGGCACCGCGTGGGTCAAGGACGGCCGCGCCGTGGCCGCCCGCGAGGGGCGGGAGACGGTCTCCATGCCCCTGCCGGGAGGCACCGTCCTCTTCGACGCCACGATCGCGCCAGAGGGCCTACAACTGACGATCCCTTCCGCCGCGGGTGGTGAGTCGCCCCCACCGCCGATCGCCCCTCCTGCCCCGGATTCCGCCCCAGGGCGCCCCGGTTACAGATCCTCCGACCGCCGCCGAAACGTGGCGCTCGGCGCCTGGGTCGCCGCGGTGCTCGGCTCGCTGCTCGGCCGGTGGCTCGGCAGGAAGAAGGAGGAGACGAAGTGATGACCAGGAAGCCGCCGAAGCCGCCCCCGGTCCCCCCGGAGCTGGAGACGGCGATCCGCCGCGACGAGCTGCGCCTGGCGGTCAGCTACCTCAACGCCCTGGCGATGCAGCTCCAGCTCCCGGCGCTCCTGGGCGCCTCGGAGGCGCTCCAGCGGGGTGACCACTACCGCTGGGCGGCAGCGCGCGCCGCCGAGGCCGCGGCGGCGGAGGAGGGCTGGGGATGACCCGCAAGTGGACGGAGATCCTGATCCACCACAGCGCCACCGAAGGCCGCTCCATGCGGACCTGGCAGGCGATCCGGCGCGACCACGTCGAGCGCCGCGGCTGGCGCGACATCGGCTACCACTACGGGATCGGGCTGGCGGACGAGGGCGTGCCCACGATCCTACCCGGCCGGCGGGAGTCGATGATCGGCTCCCACTGCCCGGGGAAGAACTCCACCGCTCTCGGGGTCTGTTTCCTCGGCGACTTCACCACGAAGCCGCCAGAGCCGGAGGTCCTCGCCTTCGGCGCCGCGGTGCTCTCCGAGCTCTGCGACCGGCACCACATCGGCCACCGCTCGATCCACCCCCACCGCAAGTTCCGGGCGACGGAGTGCCCGGGGCTGGCGTTTCCCTTCGACCGCCTCGTGGAGCTCGTGCTCCTCGAGCTGGCGGAGTTCTGACCCGAAAGGAGGAGTCATGCCCTACCAAGCGCTGCTCGCCCTCATCCGCCACGGCCTGACCTGGCTCGGCGGGTGGATGCTCGCCCGTGGGTTCTTCCCCGACGAAGCCACGGCGGCCCTCTTCACCGACGAAGCCATGACCCTGATCGGCGCGGCGATCACCCTGATCGGCCTGGCCTGGAGCCTCTGGCGCAAGCGCACCCAGGCTTTGAAGTACGCCGCCCAGGGCGCGAAGGACCTCGCCCAGGAAGTGAAGGACGCGGAGGAGCGCAAGTGAAGCTCCGCGGCTGCGCCTGGTACGGCCTGGTCGCGCTGGCGCTGGCGGCGCTGCCCTTCCTCGGATGCTCGGGAAACCAGGCGCCCCGCACCGCCGCGGCGGAGGCGTGGGCGACCTGGGGCACGGCGCTCCAGATCTCGAGCATGGTCTACGAGGAGACGATGGTCGCCGTCGGCCGCGCCTCGGCCGCCGGGGCGATCACGCCGGAGCAGAAGGCCAAGCTCCGGGACGCCGGGAAGGCCGTCGAGCTCTCGCTCGAGGCGGCCCGCGCCGCGCTCGCCGCCTACGGCCGCGCCATGGCCGCCGGCGAGACGTCCCCCAGCCCGAGCGAGCTTGTGCTCGCCGCGCACCGCGAGATCCTCGGCCTGCTCGCTCTCGCCTCGAAGTACGGCCTCGACCTGACCTCCGGAGGTGTCTCGTGAGCATCCCGCCCGCCCTGATCCCCTACCTGCCCACCCTGCTGCAGCTCGGCGTGGACACGATCTTTCGCTCCGTCGCCCTCTGGCGCGAAATCCAGGCGGCGAACCCGGACATGGACTGGGACGCCTTCGTCGCTCAGGTGGAAGCGATCGAGATCGGCGACGCCGACGAGCTGATCCAGGAGGGCCAGGGTGGCACGCCCCCGCAGCCCTAAGACGATCGCCTTCGTCGGAGACATCCACGCGGGGAGCTGGTGGGGGCTGTGGCCCCGGGACCTGCTCCCCGAGCGGGGCTTCGTCGGCGTCCGCTACCTGCTCGACTGCTGGGAGGACCTCCTGCGCCGCTGGCCGCGCCGGATCGACCTACTCATTCTCTCGGGCGACCTGATCGACGGCCCGCAGAAAAAATCCGGGGGGACGGGCGTCTTCGCCACCTCGGACCGCGAGCAGATGGAGGGGGCGATCGAGATCCTCCGGCCGCTCGCCAAGCGCGCCGAGCGCATCATCCGCCTCACGGGCACCCCCTACCACGAGGGCTTCGGGGATCCCCTGGTGGCGCTCGACTACGCGCTGGGCGCGGGTGTCGAAGGTGGCCTGGAGGAGCTGCCCGCCGCGCCAGAGGCGCGCGAGCCAGCGCCCGCCGGGGAGCGGATAGACGTTCGGGGTGCGGCGGGCCACGGCCGCCTACGCGCCGGCGGCGACGCCCACGCGCGGCTGGTCGCGCTTGCACTGCGCGCAGACGGTGGCCGCCACGGGGATCCACGTCTGGCAGTGGACGCACTTCTTCTTCCGGTCGCCCGGGGTGAGCCCGGAGACGAGGAAGAGCAGCCACGCGCCGATCGGCCCGAGAGCCGCGCCCGCGAGCGCCCCGCCCGCCGGCGAGAAGCCCTTCTTCGAAGCCGCCCAGAAGCCGATCAGTCCACCGAAGAGAAGCCAGCCGAGGAGTTCCATCGCGTCAACCTCCTGAGCTGGATTCTACACCGTGCGAAGGCTGGGTGGGATCACGCAACCGGCGAACGGCGGCGCGGAGCTGCTCGACGCTGACCGCACCAGACTCGACGGCGGCGCGGAGGACGAGCAGGACGGGCCCAGGGTCTACCGGCTCGCGGACCTCGTCGGGCAGCGGCGCGTCGTACCTGCCGAGGCCGAGGAGCCAATCCGCGCTGCAGTGGGCTTCCCGGCAGACGTCGCGCAGGCGCGACCAGGCGTCGGGCACACCGCCCGCCACCCAGGTCGAGATCGCCCCGTCCGAGACCTTCAGACGGCGCGCGAGATCAGCCTGCGACAGGTGGGTCTCGAGGGCCTCGGCCAGGCGTTCTCCGACACGTTGACCCCACGGGGTCTTCCGGAGAGCACGCCCCACGCGGGGGAGTGTAAGGCCCCCGTGAGGGGGTGTTGACACGGTGCGAAAAGTGGGTGTATGGTTCGCACCGTGCGACAGACACTCAAGCGGTTGAACGTGAAGCAGGCCGACCTCGCCCGGGCTCTTTCCCTGTCCCAGTCGACGGTCAGCCAGAAGCTCAGCGGTTCCCGCCGCTGGCGTAAGGACGAGATCGACGCGGTGCTGGCCCTCCTTCGCGAGCGGCAGCCCGACCTCACCTACGAGCAGTTGTTCGAGTCCGCCGAGGCGCACCGCGTGACCGCGCCCGCCCGCATCGTCGTCGAGAAGCTGCCCCGCCGCCGCCGCCGGGTGGTGGTGGAGGTGGCGACGCGCGGCGTAGGCGGGCTGCTCAACGAGCTCTGGCAGCGCGGCTACCGGCTCACCCCGCAGGGGGAGCTGACGGTGCGCCGCTACGCGGCCAGCCATACATCGCCATCGGAAGCCCGCGTCGAGTGGATCGAGCCGGCCGGTGAGCCGGTCGACCCCCGGCGCTTTCTCGGAAGGGAGGCGTGATGAAGACCGTGGTGTTCGTGTTCAAGGGGAAGGCCGCGACCGTGTTCGCGGCGATGCTGTGATGCGCCGGTTCTCCTGGGTGCGGTTCGTGTGCCTTTGCGCGTGCGGTCTGAACCATCGGCGCGGCGAAGTGGCCTGGCTCGTGAGCCAAGACCACAAGTCGAAGCGGATCAACCGCTGCACGCGGTGCGGGATCGGGGTGCGGAAGGGGATCACGCTGTGACCTACCGCGACTTCCTCGAGCGGAAGCTGCAGATGGGCGCGGACCGCGGTTTCGATCCGACCTACATGCCGGACTTCCTCTTCGACTTTCAGCGTGACCTGGTCGAGTTCGCCTTGCGCAAGGGCCGGGCTGCGATATTCGCGGACTGCGGCCTGGGCAAGACCCCGATGCAGTTGGTCTGGGCCGAGAACGTGGTGCGCCAGACGAACCGCTCAGTGCTGATCCTGACGCCGCTCGCGGTCGGTCACCAGACGGTGCGCGAGGCGCACAAGTTTGGGATCGAGGCGCGGCGATCCTCGGGTGAGATCCAGCCGGGAGCGCACATCGTCGTCACGAACTACGAAAAACTACACCACTTCTCGCCGGCCGATTTTGGCGGCGTGGTCTGCGACGAGTCGAGCGCGATCAAAAGCTTCAACGGCAAGCGGCGGGCGGCGGTGACCGAGTTCATGCGAACCGTACCGTACCGCCTGCTCGCCACCGCGACCGCGGCACCGAACGACTACATCGAACTCGGGACCAGCAGCGAGGCCCTGGGCGAGATGGGCTACATGGACATGCTCGGCCGGTTCTTCAAGAACGACCAGAACACCTGCAAGCCGACGCTTTATCTGCATCGCGGATCGAATCACGCCAAGGTCCGCGAAGCTGCCAAGTGGCGATTCAAGGGCCACGCCGAGACCCCGTTCTGGCGTTGGGTCTGCAGTTGGGCGCGAGCGATCCGCAAGCCGTCCGATCTCGGGTACGACGACTCTGCGTTCGTCCTGCCGGAGCTGATCGAGCGCGAGCATGTGGCCGAGGCCCGCACCCTACCGGACGGGATGCTCTTCTCCCTGCCCGCGCTCGGGCTGCGCGAAGAGCGGGAGGAGCGACGCCGCACGCTGCAGGAGCGGTGCGAGAAGGTGGCCGAGCTGGTCGATCATGGCGACCCGGCCGTCGTCTGGTGCCACCTCAATAGCGAGGGCGATCTGCTCGCCAAGCTGATCGAGGACGGGCGCCAGGTCAAGGGCGGCGACTCCGACGAGGCGAAGGAAGAGGCTTACGAGGACTTCGCCGCCGGGCGCCTCCGGGTGCTGGTGATCAAGCCGAAGATCGGCGCCTGGGGGTTGAACTGGCAGCACTGCGCGCACGTCGTCACGTTCGCATCCCACAGTTACGAGCAGCACTACCAGGCGGTTCGCCGCTGCTGGCGATTCGGCCAGCGCCACCCGGTAACGGTCGACCTGGTCGCGACCGAGGGCGAGAAGGGCATCCGCGAAAACCTCCGGCGCAAGCAGGTGGCCGCGGATCGCATGTTCGAAGAGCTGGTCAATCACATGAACGATGCGCTCCACATGGCGCGCGGAGTGAGCTTCCCTGTCGGGGTGGAGGTGCCGTCATGGGCGTGATTTCCCAAGAGATCACCGACCGCTACGCGGTCTACAACGGAGACTGCATGGAGGTCATGCCGACGCTCTCGGCTGGCTCCGTTCACCTGTCGATCTACTCGCCGCCGTTCGCAGGGCTGTACCACTACAGCTCCAGCGAGCGCGACCTGTCCAACTGCCGCGACTACGCCGAGTTCTTTGCGCACTACGAGTTCGTGGTGCGAGCGCTGCACCGGCTGACGATGCCTGGCCGGATGACCGCCGTCCACTGCATGGACGTGCCCGCGAGTAACACCGGCAAGGGCGACTCGCTCATGGACTTCCCTGGCGACATCATCCGCCTGCACGACCGGCTCGGGTGGAAGTACGTCGCCCGCTATCACGTCTGGAAAGAGCCGCTCACGGTCCGCAACCGGACCATGACCAAGGCTCTCGCGCACAAGAGCATCGTTGACGACTCGTCGCGCTGCACGGTGGCGAGCGCCGACTACCTGCTGATCTTCCGCCGGTCTGGAGAGAATCCCGTGCCGATAGCGCACCCGCACGGGCTGACCGAGTACGCGGGCTCGCGCCAGATCCCGGCCGAGCTGATGAGCTATCGCGGCTGGCGTGGCAAGCAGACCGAGAACCGCTACTCGCACTGGATCTGGCGGCAGTACGCCTCGGCGTTCTGGGATGACGTCCGGCTCGACCGCGTGCTGCCTTTCAAGCCCGCCCGCGACCAGGAAGACGAGAAACACGTTCACCCGCTGCAGCTCGACGTGATCGACCGTGCGCTGGTGCTTTGGAGCAACCCCGGCGAAACGGTGCTCACGCCGTTCATGGGCGTCGGAAGCGAGGTTTACTCGGCCGTTCGGGCCGGGCGCCGCGGCATCGGCATCGAGCTGAAGCCAGCCTACTACCGGCAGGCGCTGATGAACCTGCAGACCATCGAAAACACGGACGGCGAGCAGGCGGATCTCGGACTGTTCGATGCCGTGGAGTCCGCATGACCGACGCCCGCATCGTCGTTGAGAAGCTGCCCCGCCGGCGCCGCCGGGTGGTGGTGGAGGTTGCGACGCGCGGGATCGGGGAGCTGCTCAACGAGCTCTGGCACCGCGGCTACCGGCTCACCCCGCAGGGGAAGCTCACGGTGCGCCGCTACGCGGCCAGCCACACATCGCCATCGGTAGCCCGCGTCGAGTGGATCGAGCCGGCCGGTGAGCCGGTCGATCCCCGGCGCTTTCTCGGAAGGGAGGCGTGAGATGAAGACCGTGGTGTTCGTGTTCAAGGGGAAGGCCGCGACGGTATTCGCGGCGATCGAGCGCCTGGCGGCGCGGGAGAAGAAGTCGTGAAGCGCCTCTACCGCGTGCAGGCGGCGGCGATGACGGTCTCGACGTGCTACGTCGTGGCCGAGTCGGAGGCCGAGGCGGCCGAGCAGGTGCGCTCGTGCCCGCTCGGGCAGCTGCTGCCCGAGGCGACGATCCAGGGCGCGGTCGACCAGATCGAGGCCACGCCCGCCACCTGGGAGCAGGCGGCGAAGGACGGCTGGCTCGGCAACAGCCCGTTCGTCTTCGACGCCTTCCGCAAGGAGCTCTTCTACTTCGCCCTCGACGACGACACCGTCGAGGACTGGCTGATCGCGATCGAAGAGGCCCAGGCCGCCGAGGTGCCCGAGGTCGAGCTGGAGGCGACGGCGTGAGCGGACAGATGCAGGCGCTCCTCTCCGACCTCCAGGCGCACCGGCGGAAGGCGGCCGAGGAGCTCGACATGCGGCAGCGGGAGATCTCGGCGCTCGACGCGGCCATCGCGGCGCTCGAGTCCGGAGCGCCGCCGCGCCGCCCCGCGGGCCGGCGGCCGCTCTCCTCGAAGGCTCCGGGGCGGTGGGCGACTGCCACCCAGCGCGCCAAGGCCGGGGTCGAGCGGCAGCGGAAGCCGGACCCGCCGAAGCGGGCCAAGCGCGAGAAGCCGGGCCCGACGGACGTCACGGCCACGACGGACGCGGAGGTGCGCACCTTCACCGGCCGGCTGCCGAAGAACGTCGCCATCCTCACCTACAGCGGCGCGGACGCGGAGAAGGACGCCAAGACCGCCGCCGTGCGCCTGATCGGGCGCGGCTACGTCCGCCACACGGGGCGGCCGCTCGCGGCCGGGCAGTTCGACCTCCTGAAGAGCCGCCGCTCGGGGCACTGCTACTGCATCTTCGTCGAGCGGAAGACCGACGACCGCGTCGCGGCGAAGGAGCTGGCGTGAGCCTCTACCCCTTCGAGATCGTCTTCGGCCCCCTCTCCGAGCGGGAGGAGGCGATCGCCCGGCTCGGGATTCAGTGCGGCTGGCGGTAAAAATACTTTGAACACTGTCTTGACTTTATTCTTATAGGCGACTAGACTATATTCACCGGTTAGGGAAAGGCCCAAACCGCAAAACTCAGGAGAAAAGACCATGACCGAGAA
>Ga0209407_1002664_pt1 | contig 16429 bp, 10 predicted proteins | sample AD_JPNHG3_MetaG_FD_184410 | JGI IMG/M metagenome (GOLD analysis project Ga0209407, IMG submission 184410) | Active sludge microbial communities of municipal wastewater-treating anaerobic digesters from Japan - AD_JPNHG3_MetaG (SPAdes) (version 2) | ecosystem: Engineered > Bioreactor > Anaerobic... | reverse complement strand
AGGAACTTATTCGGGCACTTGCCGTTGGGCAGCAGTTCTCCCTCCATACACTCGGCAGGGGAGCGGACCTCCTTTTCGAGTGTCCCGTCATCGCTGAATATCCACAGCGCCCCGCTGACCGGATGCACCGCAATTCCCTCCGGCGTAAAGGTATCCTCCCTGCTCCATTCCCCCGCAAGGGCAGGGCAGTGCTCAAAATCCCCATCCCAAACATACATCGCACAGGTGCTTTCTTCGTCCACCGGCCCCGCAAGAATAAAATGCACCTTTCGGCTGGGGTCATATTCCATTCCCCTCAGCCCCCGCTCCTGAAGGTCCCACAGCACAATCTCCCCAAATTTCGCCGCTTGCCCCGCAGCAGTCTCCGCCGGATTCAGCAATTCAAAAGCAATGGCCTTTTTCCTGCTTTTTTTGTCTGCTTTATAGAGCGGATTTCGCAGCCCAATCAGCAGAGAGCCGCGCTCCGGCAGATAAGTCATCGCCTCCATGTTAAGCCCCTTCTTTTTGGGGGCCAGTTTCTCACGCTCTTTTTTTGACAGTTCCGCCCCCATCTGAACGGCCTGCTCCAGATTCAGAAACTCCGCCTTCGGATAAGCCAGCAATTGTTCAATCAGCGTCTTGCACGGATTTCCAAACGGTTCCATGCTCACCGTCCCCTCCGTCGGGTTGTTTCGGATTTTCGTCGCAAAGAACCGATACCGGCTCAACCTCACCTTGCCGTCTTTGTTGCGCCCGTGCGACGTAACCCAGTAAATTGTCTCATCAACCCGTGCCGCCGCCTCAATATCCGCCTCCGGAAATCGGCTCTCTACTGCCAGAAATTCGCTTAAATCAATGCCGGCAACGGGCTTATCGCCTTTACCGATAGAGTAAATCCGTATCACATTGGATTCGTCATTGGCCGTCGCAAAATGGTTCGGGTCCAGAAACACCGCCGCCGAAATATCCGCCGCCCCATAAAAGGTAAACTCGCTTGCCTGTTGCAAATATTCCGAAGATTGCCCCAAAAAGATGCTCAAAAACCCGCAAAAAATCTGAAATGAAGCCGCTGCAGCCATACTCGTTCCTTTCCGTCCGATTCTTCTCCCCACAGGCGCAGCGTATCATCTTTTTCTGCGAACTCCAGCCAAATCTTCAGAAACCTTTGCTTGACAGCGGGCCTTCGACGCGGTACCGTACCGAATATTGGTTTGAGTCCTTCTAACAAAAAGCGGCGCATTAGGGAGAAGATTTATGGATAACCTCAAACAGTTTGAAGTATGGTTTGCCACCGGCAGTCAGCACCTCTACGGCCCCGAGGCCCTCAAGCAGGTCGATCAGGATTCCGAGCAGATTGTCAAATCTTTCAACGCAGACCCGGCAATCCCCTGCAAGGTCGTTTTCAAGCCCGTCCTCACAGGCCCCGACGAAATCGCTCAGTTGTGCCTCGAAGCCAACAGCGCTCCTGCCTGCGTAGGCCTGATTACATGGATGCACACGTTTTCGCCGGCCAAAATGTGGATTAAAGGTCTTGGCCTCCTCAAAAAGCCCATCCTTCACCTCCACACCCAATTCAATCGCAATATCCCCTGGGATAGCATTGATATGGACTATATGAACCTGCACCAGTCCGCGCACGGCTGCCGGGAATACGGCTTTATCCTGACCCGCATGCGCAAAAACCGCAAAGTCGTCGTCGGCCACTGGAAAGACAAAGACGTCATCGAACGGCTGGCCGTCTGGATGCGGGCTGCCTGCGGCTGGAACGAAATGCAGAATCTCAAAGTCTGCCGGTGGGGCGACAATATGCGCCAGGTGGCAGTTACCGAAGGCGACAAAGTCGAAGCTCAAATCCGCCTTGGTGTCTCCGTCAACGGCTACGGTGTCGGCGACCTCGTCGAAAAAATCAATCAGGTTTCCGATGCCCAGGTCAACGCCCTCATTCAGGAATACAAAAACGCCTACCAAATGAACGTCAAACCCGAACAGATGGAATCAGTTCGCATTGCCGCCCGAATCGAAGCAGGCATGCGGGCCTTCCTCGAAGAGGGCGGTTTTAAGGCCTTTACCACTACATTTGAAGACCTTCACGGTCTTATCCAGCTGCCCGGACTGGCCGTGCAGCGGCTGATGGCCGACGGCTACGGTTTCGGTGCCGAAGGCGACTGGAAAACCGCCGCACTCGTGCGGGCGATGAAGGTGATGGCGGCCGGCCTCAAGGGCGGCACCTCGTTTATGGAAGATTACACCTATGATTTCGACCCTCAGGGCGGCAAAGTCCTCGGTGCTCACATGCTCGAGGTCTGCTCCTCTATCGCCGACGGAAAGCCCCGGCTCGAAGTGCACCCCCTCGGCATCGGCGGAAAAGCCGATCCTGTCCGTGTGATTTTCAACACCCCGGCCGGAGACGGCATCAATGCCTCCCTCATCGATATGGGCAATCGCTTCCGGATGATTGTCAATGAAGTCAAAGTCGTCAAGCCCGATGCCGACCTGCCCAAACTCCCCGTCGCACGGGCCCTCTGGATTCCTCAGCCCAATCTGAAGGTGGCCGCCGCCGCCTGGATTCTTGCCGGCGGTGCCCATCATACCGGCTTCAGCATGGCCGTCACCAGCGAGTTTATCGAAGACTTCTGCGAAATGGCGGGTATCGAGTTCGTCCTCATCGACAAGAACACAACTATCCCCGACATCAAAAAAGAACTTCGCTGGAACGAGGTCTATTACGGCATGGCCAAGGGATTCTGAGAAAAACACCCATAAATCGGGCTGCACAGAAAGCAAAAGAAAGGGAATGCTATGAGTCCGCGAGTACTTTTCGTGGGAGTAATGGTCTGTACTATGTCGCTCACCGCCTTTAGCGCCGCTCAATCCGACTCGGCCTATGCCGTTCGTCCGCTTGTGCCTATGCAGGCAGACCCATTTCAGCCATCCCAGGTCCGCTTGCTGCCGGGCCTGTTTCGCGATGCGATGGAACGGGACAAGGCCTACCTGCTTTCTCTCGAACCCGACCGTCTCCTGGCCTGGTTTCGCAAAGAAGCCGGCCTTGAACCCAAAGCCCAGGTGTACGGCGGCTGGGAATCCATGACCATTGCCGGTCATAGTCTCGGCCACTACCTGTCCGCCTGCTCGCTGCTGTATGCCAACGAAAAAGACCAGCAATTGCTCGAACGCGTCGAGTATATTGTGGATGAATTGGCCCTCTGCCAGGAGAAAAACGGCAATGGCTATGTAGCGGCCATTCCCAATGGAAAAAAGGTATTCGAGGAAGTCTCCCGCGGCGAAATCCGCTCCGCCGGCTTTGACCTGAACGGCTGCTGGGTCCCCTGGTACACCATGCACAAAGTGATGGCCGGCCTGCGCGACGCATGCCTCTATTGCGGCAACCGAAAAGCACTCACCGTCCTGACCAAATTGGCCGACTGGGCAGACCGCACCACGGCCAACCTCACCGACGAACAATGGCAGACAATGCTCGATTGCGAACACGGCGGCATGAACGAAGTCCTTGCTGATGTCTATGCCCTCACCGGCGACAGCAAATATCTTCAACTGGCACGCAAGTTTTATCATCGCCGCGTTCTGGACCCCCTCGCCGCCAAAGAGGACCGCTTAGCCGGCCTTCACGCCAACACCCAGATTCCCAAGGTCATCGGAGCCGCACGCATTCACGAGTTCACCCAGGACGACAAATTCAAAACCATCGCTCTGTTCTTCTGGGACCGCGTCGTCCATTACCATACCTATGTCAACGGCGGCCATAGTGCAGATGAACATTTCGGCCCGCCCGGACGGCTCAACGACCGTCTTCACGATACAACCGAGACCTGCAACACCTACAATATGCTCAAACTCACCCGCCATCTGTTTGCCTGGCAGCCCGAAGCCGAAGTAATGGATTATTATGAACGGGCACTCTACAACCATATCCTTGCTCATCAGCATCCCCAGACCGGAATGATGATGTACAAGGGCTTTCTCGATATGCCCGCCCGCAAGACCTTCAGCACACCCTTTGATTCCTTCTGGTGCTGTGTCGGCACGGGCATGGAAAATCACGTCAAATACCACGAAGCCGTCTATGACCAAAGCCGGGATGGACAGTCGCTTTATGTCAATCTTTTCATTGCCTCTGAACTGACCTGGCCCCAAAAAGCCCTCACTGTCCGCCAGCAGACCTCCTTTCCTTACGAGGCAGCAAGCCGTCTGGTCTTTTCCTGCCCGCAGCCCGTCCCCTTGACCGTGCGGATTCGCAAGCCCTTCTGGTGCGAAGGATTCCGCGTCTTTCTTAATGACCAGCCGCAGACGCTTCAGCCCGACGCCGACGGCTATGTTGCCCTCTCATCGACCTTCCGTGACGGCGACACCATCCGCCTCGAACTGCCGATGACCCTCCGGCTGGAATCAATGCCGGACAATCCCGACCGAATCGCATTTTTCTACGGACCCATCCTGCTGGCCGCCGACCTCGATGGCGATCAGCCCCTGCCGGTTCTTATCGGCCGGCGGCAAGCCCTGCTTGCTTCCCTCAAACCTTCCGCCAAAGAACCTCTCGTCTTTGAAGCCCCCCAGGCAGGGCATGTTCTCGGCGGCACCCAGCCCCAGGATTTGACCTTCCGACCCCTCTATAACATTGTTGACCAGAAATACACAGTCTATCTGGATATTTTTACGACTGAGCAGTGGAATCGCCGCAAAGCCGAATACGAAGCCGAGCAGAAACGCCGCCAGGAAATGGAGGCCCGCACCGTCGATGTCCTCGACATCGGCCGGATGCAGCCGGAAAGAGACCATAATCTGGTTGGCGACCGCACACGCACCGGCGAGCATGCCGGCCGGCGATGGCGGGACGCCTACGAAGGCGGCTGGTTTGCTTTTGAAATGAAAGTCCTCCCCGATGCCCCCGTCGATTTGGTGGTTACCTATTGGGGCTCTGAGACCGGCCCGCGGCAGTTCGATATCCTGATCGACGATACCAAAATCGCCGCCGAGACACTCGGAGCCGATAAACCCAACGAATTTTATGAAAAGGTTTATCCGATTCCCGAAGAATTAACCCGCGGCAAGCAAAAAGTTACAGTACGCTTTCAGGCCCATCCCGGCTGCTTGGCAGGGGGCATATTCGGCTGCCGGACTATCCGCCGGTAGATGGCTGACTCCCTCGCCGGCTGACCATTTCCTGATACGAAAGCGGAATAATCAGCACCGAGCACGGTGCCTGCCGGGATACCTTTTCCGTAAGATTCCCGAAAAAGGCCTTCTGCAGTGAACTCTGACTGCGCCGGCCCATCACAATCAAATCCGCCTGTTTTTCACTTGCTGTCGCCAGAATCTCCTGCCAGTCGCGGCCCACTCGAAAAATCGTCTCAAACCGAATAGACGAAGGCACCTGATGCCGATACGTCCGCTCCAGACGCTCTTCTATATCCTGTCTGGCTTTCTCCTCCACATTTTCAACTTCGTAGATATAACTCTTCCAGAATTGAGCATCCGATTCCGGCACAACATGCAGAAGAAACAGCGTGCTTCCCGCTGTCATCTTTGCCAGAGCCAGTGCATACGAAAACGCAAAATCAGCATTGGGCGAAAAGTCCGTGCAGAACAGGATTTTCTCAAACAGGCCTTGCGGATGTTCCGTCTCCATCGTGAGCTCTCCTTTTTAGTGAATGAGATGGGGCAAAAACAGGGTGATTTGCGGAAACAGAATCAGCAAAATCACCGAAGCAATCAGCGCCCATAAAAACGGCAGGGCACCCTCAAAAATCATCTGCAAAGGGATATCCCGCTCAATCCCGCCCACGACATATACATTCACGCCCACCGGCGGCGTAATAACGCCCATTTGGGTCACCGCGACAATAATCACACCGAACCAGATGGGATCAAATCCGAGGTCGAGAACCACCGGATAGAAAATCGGTATCGTCAGCATAATCAGCCCCAGCGCATCAACAAAACACCCGGCCGCCAGATAAAACAGGATGATAAACCCCATGATGACCCACGCCGGCAGCGGCAGAGAAGCCAGAAACGACGCCAGCTCATACGGTATCCGTGTAATCGCCAGAAAACGCCCGAAAATCACCGCCCCCGTCACAATAAACATCACCATACACGACGTCCGCACCGTCTCCTGAAGAGACCGGCTCAGCATCGTCAGCGTCAGTTTCTTCCGACAAAGGGCAATCACAATCGCCCCGGCCGCACCGATCGCCGCCGCCTCAGTCGGCGTAAAGAGACCCCCGAACATCCCTCCAATCACCGCAAAAAAAAGAATCAGCATCTCCGATACACCCGCCAGCGAACGCAGTTTTTCCTTCAGCGGCATACGCGGACCTGCCGGCCCCAGCTGCGGATGTTTTCGGCACAGCATCAGAATAGTCAGACAGAACAGCACCGCCATCAGAATCCCTGGCCCGATGCCTGCAATAAACAGCTGCCCGATCGACTGTTCCGTCAGAATAGCATACACAATAAACACCACCGACGGCGGAATCATCATCCCAAGCGTGCCCCCGGCCGCTACCGTTCCGGCCGCCAGTTTCATATCATACCCATACCGCTTCATCTCCGGCAGCACCACCGATGCCATCGTCGCTGCCGTCGCCGGCCCCGACCCGCAAATCGCCCCGAAAGCCGTACACGCTCCCACCGTCGAAATCGCCATCCCGCCCGGCCAGTGCCCCATCCATTGGTACGCCGTATGAAACAGCCGCCGGCTGATGCCCGTATGAAAGGCCACCTGCCCCATCAGCACAAAAAGAGGAATCACCGTCAGCGAGTACGAAGTAAACGTATCATACACTTCCGCCGTGAGCATGCTCATTGCCGCCGCCGGCGACACAGCCGCCACAAACCCCACCGTGCCGGCCAGCATCATCGCAATCGCCACCGGCATACTGCTCAGCAGCAGCACCAGAAGCAGCAAACACCCCGCCAGCCCGATTTGAAGGACACTCATGGCTGAATCAGCACCTTTCCCGGATGAGTCATATGGTAGAACATCACCAGAACCGTCAGCACCAGGCACACCGCAATAAAATAAGGCAGCCAGAAAATCGGCATTTGCAGCGTTTGAGAGACCTGCCCCGTCTGGTAAAGCATATTCCCGTACCGCACACATTCCTGCACCGCAAGCCCCAGCAGCCCGATGGACAAAACCCGCAGAAAAATATCCATCACCAGCCGCCCGCCCCGCCCCATTCGATGGTACAGAAATTCAATGGCCACATGCCCCTTGACCGCCGTTGTATAAGGCAAAGCCGCTGAAATTGACACCGCCCCCAAAACCATTACAATATCGTATGTCCCCGCAAACGCCCACGGCGTCTTCCGAAGCATCACATCCGTAACGGTGATGCCGGTCATCGCCAGAATCGCCGCACCGGACACCCACGACATCGCAAAAACAATTTTGCGAAGGGCCTCCGCCGCTCCGTCCGCTACTGGTCTCCACTGCACCCTCAATCGGTTCCTTTCCCGCCTGGCTTCTGCGGCTGCTCCAGCATCTTGCGGATATCTTCAATAAAGGTTTTGCCCGGCAGACCTTTTTCAGCCGCCGCCGCAATATACTCTTCCACAATCGGCTCCACCGCCTTCTTCCACGCCTCTTTCTGCTCTTCAGAAAGTTCAATCACCTCGTGATGAAGCCCCTTAATAAAATCCCACCCCTCCTGGTCTGCCTCATCCCACGCCTGCCCGTGCCGGCCGACCCACTGCCGGCTCACCTCCGTGAAAATCTCCTGAATATCCGCCGGCAGCGATTCCCATTTGTTCTTGTTCATCACCACAAACATCGCCGTCGTGTACCCGATTTCTCGGCTGTTGGTTACCGACGAAATCACCTCTCCCTGCTTCCATCCCTTCAGCGTTTCCGCCGGACAAAGGGTCGCTTCCACAACGCCTTTCTGCAGGGCTTCATACGTTTCCCCCTGGCTCATCGCCACCGGCACACCGCCCAGACACGCCACAATCTTGGACGACAGCCCCGTAGCCCGTATCTTCATTCCCTTCACATCCGCCAGCGTCCGCACGGGCTTTTTAGAAGCCAGAATCCCCGGCCCGTGGGCATGCACATAAAGCAGTTTCGTATCCGCCAATTCCGCCGGCTGATACCGCAGCGCCAGCTCATTGGCAATCCGCGTAGCCGTCATACCGTCCGGATAGCCCAGCGGCAAATCCAGACCCTCCAAAAGGGGAAACCGACCCCGCGTATAAGCAAAACAGCTCATCCCGATATCCGAGATTCCGCTGACCACCCCCGCATAGCACTGCTCGGCCTTGCTCAGCGTCCCCGACGGATACAGCGTGATTTTCACCCGTCCGCCGCTTTGCTTGGCAATTTCATCCGCCCATTCCTGAGCCCGAATGCACTGAATATGAGTGGGGGGGAAGAAAACGCTGTAACTCAGCTCAATAACCCTGGCCTGCTGTCCGGCTGCCTTCTCTCCTTCTTTTTTGCTGCATCCCGCACACACCAGCACCGCCGCTATCCCCGCCGCCGCCGCAATCCTGACTATCCGCTTCATCGTTTGGCCTCCTGAATAAGAAGATTTCCTGTTACCCAAACTGCATTTCCGAGCAGACGGAACACTTCACCTCCGACACTCGGCCGTCGGCCGTTCAGACACCACCCAGCCCGCCCGCACTCCTCAGTTTTCGCTCCAGTATATCCCCAACCCCGACTATTGCAAAAAAAACTTCTTTTCCCCCAATTCCCCTACAAAACCACCCCGACCGCATGATTTTTCAATCAATTTTCAACGACAATAGGGACATCCTTGTAGGTTAATCCGACTGTCTATAGTTGAAATCCATTTGCAGCCGGTTCATTTTGATATTGTCCCGGTGAGTGGTTTTCCCCAATCAAAGACGCATGGGAGATTTCCGAATCTCAAGCGTTGGATCTTTTTGAGGATCGTAAGCCGAGCTTACCGGTTTTTCCATAAACAGGTTGTAGATCTTTTTAGAGTAGCCGTTCGGAAAGATTGCCGTTTCGTGTTCAAGACTAAAATAAACAATATAGCAGCTTCCATCGAGAAATGACAAGTACAATTCAGACGTGAGGCCAGTCGTACCTTTTGCGAAGGGTGGTCGTGGCTTGTCAGGAGTTCTCAGACAATCCCAAAAGATCTTATAATCATCATCATCAAATCGTTTATAAATTTGATAATTGGCAGGAAAATTCCCGCCTTCTTTACAGATCTTGGGTCTCAGCCACAACATGGCAGCCATTGTCTTCCCTTCAAATTCGCTTACAGACACGCCATCCCAATACTTAATCCTCATTCCTTTGTCCCAATAAACAGATTCTCGTTCCCCATGCTTTTCTAAGCATCCGCTTGAAATCAGAAGCAGGAATAATGCCAGTTTTGTAATGTTTCTCATTGCGCAGCAGTCCTTTCTATTTATTGGAATATCACACGCCAAAGTTCAGTCTCCGCCGGCCACCACCAAAGTGTATTGTCCGAATAGCCATCTCGGTCTCTGTCTGTCCCCCATAATACCTCTAATTCTGTGGGAGTGAGGTTATTGGTCAGCAAAGCATTCTCAAGATTCACAGTCCGGTGTCGTCGAATAATTTTCGATAACGCACTCGGATATCCTTCTAGCAAATTTCTCGCGCCGCCCAGCATTATCTTAATCCTGTTCCCTATATAAATATGCGTATAATGTCCGCCTATGTCTTTGTAAGCATAAACCCCAACGGCCATTGCCATATCATTCCAGTTTCCCGTTCTCCATTTTACCGCACTTTCGCAGCCAATAGCCCAGAATTCCTTAATGGTTTTTGTTCTCCATAATCCAAGGGAAGTCATGCTGTGTCCGCGAGTATTCCAATCCCCCGGCAAATCAGGTATGGGAACTGGTGTATAAGCACTGTCCGAGTTAAGCCAAGAAAATACACAGGATTTCTTATCAAACCACCAACCTTTTTTATCCCAACACATAAATCCCGTTCGCTGGGCCATATCTTCACCAATACCCACTTGACTGCTCATATGGCCAATCCAATAGACATAATTCAAGTTAGGGGCGGTCAATGCTATTTTGATATTGTCCCAATTGGCGTTTCTCCCAATCAATTGTTCATAGGGAATATGAGTTGCTTCCAAGGTTTCCCGGATGGCCGTAAGGAGACGATTATTCGGAAGAATGCTATCCTCTACCGCTCGGTTAACATCTGCACAAGGTGCTATAATTACAGCCCGCCAGCAATTTGGATCTTTCTTGGACATATCCACTGTTGCGGTAAGGGCAAATGTTTGTGTCTGAAAAGCCGGACCGTTCTGATACCTTAGCGTCGCTGCGGAACTTATGGGATTACTGATAATAGAAACATGTCGAATATATCCACTATCATAGATTATGCTTACATTCGGTTCGGTTGAAATCTCCACCGTTCCACCGTCAAGGAACCCTGTGATTTCATACGGCACATTTGGCTCATACATATCCGGAATTGATGCAAAGTAGATAAAGTTAGCAAATGCAACCGGAAACCCTTTCATCCAGCAGCCGCCCCCAGCGGTATAGCCGCCTACCGTCAGTCCATGGCTTCCGTTGCTGAACTCATAGGTAGGAATCTCAAAAACAGGCGGAATACTTCCGTCAGAATAGGTTTCTCCCACAAGAGTTCCATCAATCTGGGCAAAGACCCATGTGGACACTGGAGACCCTTCCACCTGAACAGATACAACTCCGAACAGTTGGCTTGGGTCGGCGGGCTGGCCGTTGGGCTCATAAAAGGATACGGAAGGATTCAGCACAATCCCCTTCCCCCACTCTGCCATCAAGAAATCTCTGTCTCGCTCATCAATAATATGACTGCCGTCTGCCGCCGCCGGCTCATTCGGTTCCACACCCGTATGCAGATTGCAAGCCCTGCAAAACCGCTCCTCGTCAAACACCGGCATCAGCCAATTGTCCGCCAGAATCGCCAAATCCTCCAAATCCACTCCTCCATCCCAATTGAAGTCTGACCGGGCGCTATTGGGATCATGATGGCCGGGCAGATTCGGATCGGCCGTATATCCAAAATCCCACGATAAGATCCCATAATCCGGCATGTTGATCCAACTGTCATAATTGAAATCCATCCGCACAAGATTAGGATCATCCGTAGCCCCCATACATGCGTTCATCAGGGCCAGATCCTGCCCGTCCACAATCCCATCCGAATTCAAGTCGGCCGGGCTGCTCTGGATTCCAAATCCCCCGCTGAGCCCAAGCGGAAAATGACACCCAATGTCCACAACCCCCGTATCCGGCCAGTCAGGACAAGTCCCCGTCCCATCGGTTGCTGTCCCGCAGCCGGCATCCACCAGCGCCGAACTCGGCAGGACATAGATCTTTTCCCAATCCTCCGGCCGGTTATAAAACGGATTTTGAGCCAGCCCGATGCAGCCAGCGAAAGGCATACTCACATTGGTATCATACCAGTTGTCCCCAAATGCGCAATAGGATAAATCCGCAAATACGCCGTTTGATGATTGATAGAATCCGAAAAAATAACTCGTCACAAAGCAGCTGTTGATAATGTTTATACGCGGAATAAGCGGATAGATGATCCCATTGGGCTCCGGAACGTTCGGCTCAATCAAAGCAGATTCAGCAACAATTCCGGCATCTCCATCATAGACTAGGGTTCTTTCGATAAACACCTCAGGAAAAGGATAGGCCTGACCGTCCAGACAAATATAAATCCCCGCCCCCGCATCAGGATAAATCATATCAAACAATGTCCCATTCATATATTCGTCAAGATGAGACCAAATCATATCGCTCATCCAATCAAACACAGAACCATTATACCAAAATTGGCAGTCAGAAATCATAGCCGGCGCATACAGATGAATCCCGTCGTAACAGCCAAACGTGATGACCCCTCGAATGGGATTCTCCAGAGCTTCATCCACCACAATCCCTATCGAACAGTTCTTAACGATGGTATTTTCAATCCGGCTCCGGCGGTCAGCCCCGCGGTGAATATAAATCCCGATCTGATTAGGAGTGAATAATTGATTTGGATCGGAGGGCACAATTTCCACACAGGGCAGCACCGCCGGATACTCCTCTGGTCCATAAAATGCCGCTCTCCCCATATCCAGTCGCCCGCCGGGCATAACTTCAACAATGTTGGAATTGGGCTCATAAGGGGCGATCAGACGCGTACCGGCCGGGATCACCACATGTCCTTCTATTTCCAATGGAAGTGTTTGGATAAGATAGGTCCCCGGCGCCAGAATACAGGAATCAAGCGGTCCCGAAAGTGTGGCAGCTGACATACTTCTCATAGTCATCCGGGCTGTAGGGATCTTCATAACAGCAAACGAATCAGTCTTTATAGTGTTCTCAGGAGAAACACACACGGCCGTTTTGGGTTGTTCTATGTCCGGGTAAACCGATATGTTTTTATCAATAGGTCTTGAATTCGGGTCTAATCCATAGCGAATCAGTTTAAAAATCTCCCATGCCACGAGGTCACGAGGGTCTGAGGAGGTTTTCAAAGCCAGAATCTCATTGGGTTCATCTGGGATCAGGGAACTGTCGTAATGATAAATTGCATAAAGAACCTCAAATAGAGTGGAAAGGGAAGGTTGCTGTTCCGCAGATAGCGATGATACGGCAATGACGAAAAAAACTACCCAAAGGGAAAACTTCCTCCGATACCCCATTCTTTTTTCTCCTCTTTAATTTATTTCCTTCCGATTTTTCAATGTCTTTTCAAAGCAGCCGTTTCGCCCCCATTATACCTCGCCGATTTCGGCCGGCAAGTCATTCGCCCATTTTCCGCTTATTTTTTACCAAAAACCCAATCCCCCTTCCTCGACAACCACGCCGAACAACACCCCCATTTCCCCATTCTTCATTCATTCTCGACCCAGGCAGTCGAACTCAACCAATTTCCGCAACACCCCCGACCCCTCAAATCCCCCCATATCAAAAAATTCTTACCCCCTCTCTCTTTCCAGCACTTCCAGCCGCCGTCCTCGCCCAAAGCCCCCGCATTTTCAGCCCATTCCCGCACCCCCGCCCCAAGGTAGAGAGCCGATCACTCAACGGAGGAACCAGACCAATGCAGGCAGCCGCCCACAACGGCAACTCCGACGTCGTCCGTCAGGCCGGCATGGACCTGGTCAAAATCCATCACGACCTCGAAAATGAAAAGCCGCCCCAGCCAATGGCTCAAAAATCCGCGCCTCCATTAGATTATCAGCAATTTTCCCCGAAACCTCTCCGCAGCCATTCCCAACCAGCTCAACACCTCGCCTCTCCATTGGATTTTTACCAATTGCCCCCGCAACCCCTCAACCCTTCCCCTCTGGCTCAAGGATCCCCGTCTCCCTTGGATTATCAGCAATTGCCCCTCAATCCTTTTTATCTGGCTCAAAAATCTGTGCTTCAATTAGATTATCAGCAATTTCCCCCAAACCTCCTCAGCAGGCCTTTTTATCTGGCTCAAAAATGCGCGCCGACGCCTCGGCAGGTCCAAAATCCGGCTTTAAAATGCGCACGGCCGTTTTTAACTGGCTTTAAAATGCGCGCCGCCTGCGCGCCGCGGTGCGCAAATTTCCCCAAAAACCCCATTTTCAGGGTTAAAAACCGGCTTTTGCCCTTTTCCGCTCCCTGTGTGGGTTCTGGAGATTCCGACCTTTTCCTCCTCAAAAAGATGGCCTTTTCTTTGCCCCCCGATACAATGGCTCCTGTCGCAGCACATTTTTAGAGAGGTCAGAAATGATTACCAAAACAAGGATTGTCGCAACGCTCGGGCCGGCCTCCGCCGCTCCGCAAACCATCAGCCGTCTTATCGAAGCCGGCGTAAGAGTCTTCCGCCTGAATTTCTCGCACGGCGAACTTTCCGCTCACCAGGCCATGCTCGCCGCCGTCCGCAACGCAGCTCAGAAGGTCCCCTTTGCCGTCTCGGTGATGGGCGACCTGTGCGGCCCCAAAATCCGGCTCTGCCCCATCCAGCCGGACGGCGGCACCATTGAGCCGGGCCAAACCGTCCGCATCCTGCGTCAATTGGACGCAGGCCGCCCCGACTGCTTTGCGACCACACTGCCGGAACTCGTCGATCGCGTCCGGCTCGGCCAGCGCGTCCTGCTCGATGACGGCGCCATCGTCCTCCAGGCCGAGAGCAAAACAGACGACGCCCTCCTCTGCCGCGTCCTGGTCGGCGGCCCCGTCCGAAGCCGCAAAGGCGTCAATCTTCCGGATACCGATTTGGGCATCCCCGCCATTACCCCCCGCGATTGGCAGTGGGCGGATTGGGCTGTTCAGAATCAGCTCGATTATCTGGCCCTCAGTTTTGTCCAGCAGGCCGATGAAATTGTCCAGCTCAAGCAGGCCCTCCAGCAGAAACATTCGCCCATCAAGGTCGTTGCCAAGATTGAAAAACCCCGCGCCGTGGACAATTTGGAGGCGATTGTCCGCACCGCCGATGCCATTCTGGTTGCACGCGGTGATTTGGGTGTGGAAATGCCCGCTGCGGAAGTCCCCCTCATTCAGAAACGCATTACCCTGCTGGGCCGTCGATTCGGCAAGCCCGTCATTGTCGCCACCCAGGTCCTCCAGTCCATGATTGAAAACCCTTCGCCTACCCGTGCCGAAGTATCCGATATTGCCAACGCCGTCATGGATTATGCAGATGCGATTATGCTTTCCGGCGAGACAGCCGTCGGCAAATATCCTGTGGAGTCCGCCCAGGTCATCAGCCAGGTCTGCGCCAGGACCGAAGAATATCTCGATGCACAGAAACTGCCGCGTCCCCCCATTGAAACCGACCCGGATTTGCATTCTTTATCCGTCATTGCCCGCTGTGTTGCCCAGATGCTCGACGAAATCCCTTGTGCGCTGGTGCTGGTTGCCGCAAAAACCGGAACCACCGCACGGCTGCTCAGCAAGGCCCGCATTGATGTGCCGATTATTTCCTTCTGCCCTGATGAACGCATCAATCAGCAGATGGGGCTGCACTATGGTGTTAGCGGGGTCGTTTGCCCGATGATGGCCTCTCTTGAGGAGTTTACCGCCTATGCCCAGAAAGCGGTTTTGAAGCACGGCTGGGCCAAGCCGGGCCAGCAGGTACTTCTTCTGCCCGGCCGAGACCTCCTGGCCGGACGAGACAGCCAGGCCATCGTCCTTCATTCCCTTCAGCAGCCGACGGATGCCCCTGTTTCTTAAGGCAGCGCTGCTGTCAGCCACTGTTCGGCCAGCAGGTTCAAATCTGCCAGGTCCACCTGCCCGCTGCCGGCAAGGTCCGCCGCAGAATTCCAGCCGCTCTGGCCGCTTTGACTCAGCCAGCTGCTGCTGAAGGCCGCCAGGTCCAGCATATCCACCTTGCCGTCTCCCCCTTCCGGCGCAATATCCCCCTTCAGCGGCAGGGTAATTCGCGAAAACTCAAGCGACGGGTCTTCTCCCAAAAACAGCCCGCCTCCGCGCAAAATCAGATTATACTCCGTAAACAGATTCATCCCGATAACCCCATCCAGCTTGCCGCCTTCCGGCGACGAAATCTCCAGCCAGACCACCGGAACATTCCTGAATTCAAGCCATTCTCCAATAGCCGGAATACTCAAAGAATCAAGGTAATAGCCGGGTGCATCAATCGTCTCACCGGTGACCCCCTGGATGGGGACCTGAAACTCCCACCCGTCCGGGTCCAGTCCCAGCCGCGCAGCAACCCGGTCGCCGATAACCGTGATTTGGGCTCCGGTATCGAGCATAAACCGGCTTCGGTCAATAGCCGACCGTGCTCCTTCCGTCAGGTCCACACTGTGGACAAAAAACAAACTCTGCGAACCAGTCCCAATGAGGACCGACGGACTGGACGGATTAAAGTCAAAACTGAAAAGATCATCTATATCATAGGGAATATACTGGACGGCTATCGCCCCCAGCGGCCGCAGTTCCAGCGGAACCCGATTCCGGTAGCTCGGTGCGGACTCCTCTTCAGAATAAAAACTCAACGCAGGGCCGGTATAAACCTCCCCTTTATGAACCGCCATGATCGGAAGGTCATTTTGAATCAAGGTTGTCCAGAAGACACTCATCGGCGTTCCTACCGCTGTAACCAAATCCGGGTTTTGACCTGGGTACTGTCCCACCAGCACGGAAACGTTGTATTCTCCCACCATTCCGTTGACGGAACTGAGTTTCGCTTCCCGATCCGGTGTTTGGTTGGGTTCAAGCAGATTCAGCCCGCCCATAAACAGTCCCAACGGATAACTCACGTAAGCATCCACAGAACCCGTAACCCCAGCTATTGTGATTGTATTGTCGGTCAGATAAGCGCTGTTGTTCAGCCGCAGATCAACCGCGGCAGCGTAGCTGAGCACATGAGCACTGGCACCGGTATCGAAAATACCGATGGCAAAATCCTTCTGCCAATTGGACGTGGTAAACTGTCCCACCACAGACGTAGATGGTACCGCATCCACTTCGCCTTCGT
>Ga0209407_1002624_pt1 | contig 16618 bp, 25 predicted proteins | sample AD_JPNHG3_MetaG_FD_184410 | JGI IMG/M metagenome (GOLD analysis project Ga0209407, IMG submission 184410) | Active sludge microbial communities of municipal wastewater-treating anaerobic digesters from Japan - AD_JPNHG3_MetaG (SPAdes) (version 2) | ecosystem: Engineered > Bioreactor > Anaerobic... | reverse complement strand
ATATCGAATACAGTATTATTCCAAAATATCGTGATGATGGATTAAAAGCTGCCCTGTATAGTAGAAGTGAGATATCTTTCAAGTGTAGTAAGTATTATATGGTTGATGATGTTATGTTCAATTTCGGTCTTAAAGAATTGATATATGGGGATTGATAAATAGTAATATGAGATTATTGAAATTTCTACAGGAAGAGTATGTTGCCGCCTACGGAACCTATGGAATGGATACCGAAGGGTATAACTACATCTATAGAAATCCGACAGCAAAAGAAATTTCTAATCTTGTATCGGCATTTATTGAACGTATGGGAAAAAGTTATGGTTTGGAAGAAATTGATATTCGATGGGTGGCTTATGAACCCAAGAAAAGTCTTTTTATTTGGCTTGATGATGTCGATATTCACGAAGATGTGGTAGAATTTCTTATAAGGAAAGGACATACGAAACCCCCCGGTGTCAAAACACTCAATGCGGTAAGCTGGGGAACAGGAAACTATGCCGGTGGATATGCCAAGGTATCATCATTTGATGGTAAGCTGATAATAAAGAAGACGTATTCTCTCAATCCAAAAAAGAAATGGAATTTTCTGAAAAAATATTTTATCAATTATAACGACTTCTTTGGCCCAAGTGGTAAATGGTATAAAGAAGGATGGGAATTGGAGACTGAAGACTGATGGGTTTTCGTGATTACATATTATCCGAAGCGGAACAAGTCTCACAATGGAAGGACTATGTAAGAACCGATAGTGAGCTACAGTCCGCTGTGAAGATACTGGAAAAGATTTCTGATAAGGGATATCGTGCATATATCGTTGGCGGTGCGGTTCGTGACATCGTGATGGGCAAGAAACCCAAGGATATTGATATTGCGACGAATATGCCGATGGAAGAACTTGCGAAACTCTGGAAGATATACGATATCGGTAAGTCAAAGGACTTTGGTATCGTGGTGGTCAAGGAAGGTGGGTATAGCTTTGAAATTGCCCAATTTCGTCAAGATTCTTATCAAAAAATAAAAGGAGTAAGGAAAATTATAGAGAAATAATTTGGTATTGGTGTATGATTATTTATGCGGCTAAAAATAAAAAAAATAATAAAATGTATATAGGACAAACAACAGTTTCTCTTGAACAAAGAATAAAAGGACATATAGTAAAAGAACCGAAGAGTTTGTTTCATAAAGCAATAAAGAAGAATGGTATTGATGGTTTTGATTGGTTTATTATTTGTGAATGTTTATCAAAAGAAGAAATGGATGAGAAAGAAAAATATTATATAAAAAAGTTTAACCATGTAGTTGGTAAAACTGGGGAAGGAACAGCCCTTAGAGCGTGGGTAAACTTGCTCCGATAGGAGTATTGACCACGAAGCCCACACCTCTATAGGTGGGGGTAGTTCACTAGGAATGAATACTGTTATAAGAAAAATTGATGAATTCGGACTTGAGAGAAGGAGAAAAAAATGAAACTTGGCCCACTTGAGCCATATGATCCAAATAATCCAGATCATAAGAATCCAGAAAAATATATTATAATATACGATTCAACTGGAAGACGACCAGAAAGTATAACCATCACGGGTTCTTTTGAGAAGGATGCGGAGAGAAGGGATTTCACCATCAATGCGATGGGTATCGACAGGGATGGAAACATCATTGACTATTTCGATGGAACGAGGGATATCAAGGACAAGGTTCTTCGAACCGTGGGAAATCCAAAGGAACGGTTTGGTGAGGACTATCTTCGTATGTTGAGAGCTGCAAGGTTTTCTGCAAAGCTCGGATTTGATATAGAACCGGAAACGAAACAGGCGGCCAAGGAACTTTCTTCTAACGTAAAGAAACTTGCACCGGAAAGAATAAAAGACGAGATTTTCAAAGCGGCTTCCGACTCCGGTGACAGGTTTGCCAAGTTTCTTGTGGAGCTGGATGATATGGGTATTCTGGAATTGATACTTCCAGAAGTTACCAAGCTGAAAGAGTTTGAACACAATCTTGAACATCATCCAGAGGGGGGAGTTTGGGACCATACATTAGCGGCATTGAGAGCGAATAAAGTTGCTGATCCTCTTGTAAATCTCGCCATCCTTCTTCACGATGTAGGGAAGGGAGTGACATTTGATAGAAGGCCCGATGGAACTCCCACCTATTTCGGGCACGCAGAGGAAGGTGTAAAACTGGTAGAAACTATTGCAGACAGATTACGAATGTCGAATAAGGAAAAAGAGTCTCTTCTCTATGCTGTCGCAAATCATATGAGATTCCATCTTATTCTTGGTATGAAACCAAGTAAAATAGCAAAGCTCGTAAATGATGATAATTGGGATGTCTTGGTTGCGGTTGCTCGAGCAGACGAGTTTTCCCGTGGTCACAAGTTTATGACCGATGAGGATTTTGAGGCTATTGTCAACAAGGCAATCGAGATAAAGGAGAAATGGGGTTCGAAAACTGTTGATAAAATTATGAAGGTTGTTGATGGTAAAAGGGTTATGGAGCTTACTGGATTAAAGCCAGGTAAGGAAATTGGAAAAATCATCAAGAAGGTTACTGAACTGGTCATTGACAATAATATTACAGACCCCGAAGTTATAGATGAACTAATTTTAAGGGTTCATCGTGGTGAGATATAGGATTTGGTGAAGCTGATGAAACTATTTAATTTCTTGAACAACATCAAGCTCATGGAATTTCCAGAGCTTCGACAGTCATACTCTTATGACTGTGGAGCATCCGCACTACAGGGTGTTTTCTTCTATTATGGTTTTGAACCAAGAGAAGTAGACCTTGTAAAGGAACTGAATGTAGACCCCGAAATTGGTGCTGAGCCTGCTGACATCGTGAGAGTTTGTAAGAAATATGGTCTTCGTGCTGAAACCAGAGAAAATATGACGATTGATGATCTCAAGAAGAACGTTGATGCTGGTGTTCCCACTCTTCTGATTGTTCAGGCGTGGCCAGACAAGCCAGTGGATTGGGAAATGGAGTATGATTGGGGACACTATGTCGTTGCCATTGGATATGATGACAAGAGGGTTTATTTTGAAGACCCAGCATCGACTGTTCGAACTTGGCTGACATATGATGAGTTGAACAAGAGATGGCATGCCTACGAAGACCAAGAGAAGAAATCAGACCATTTCGGTATTGAGATATATGGAAAACCTTCCGGTTTCCATCATCAAAAAGTGGAGCATATGGACTAATGGGAAGATTTGACAGATTTATAAACGAACAGAAGGCAGTAGTAGAGAAGACGCCTTCACGATTTGAGAACTTTATCCAACCTCTCAATGAAGGTTCCTTGAATGCAAAGGACAAGTCGATGATAAAGACCATCCTTCGTGTTCCCCGTAGTCATACCTTTGTTCTTGACACATATTCCAAGGATTATGAGGATTATGAGAGGGAAATTGATGTTCAATGGAACTCAGCGAAGGGAAAGCTCACCTTGGAATATAATGCTGACTTTTACGAACTGACTAATTATCTGGTTGACCTCTGCGACGAGATGGGCTTGAGGTTCGATTCGGATAAGGAACGATATGTGAACACACAATACTTTACTATCTGGAAGGAGAAGGAATGTTTTTCAAGAACTTGTTAGAACTCGAAGGTATTTGTCAAGGGGATTGTGTCAAGGCTGACCGATATCGGGGAATTTTTATAGCCAGAATTTCAGAAAGGGAAGCAATAATCGCCACATACAACAATTCAAAACCTGACTATCTCAAGGTTCCTGTCAATGAGATAATCCCTTCTGATAAAAAAGACGGTCGGTTGATTGAGTTTGCTCAGAAGCACGTTCTCTGGCATCATAAACAGAGGAAAGAAGGAAAGAATGTTTTCATAAACGGGAAAAGAAAGAATGAAGCTAAGAGAAATTCTGACAGAAAAGATAACTGACGATCCGATAAAATTAGCAGACATACTACATCGGGATTGTGAGATGTTTCTCAATGAAACGAAACCTCAAAGGAGTGAAGGTTCCAAGAGTGGATATCTTCCTGTATTTTATCGTGGACATAAAATAAAAAATGACAGTATTCTCAAAAGAAGACCTCGTAAAGAGAAAAGAGAATAGAAGGCCAAAGGACACACCACAAGAACTTCACGATATGTTGAACGAGATGTTTGTGAAGAAGTTTGGATGGCCTGTGAGAAACGGTGTTTTTGCCACGACGAACTATGAACAAGCCAAGGAATATGGTGATGTAAGTGTTTTCATGCCCATCGGGGAATATAAGTATGCATGGTCGCCAAAAGTAACAGACTTGTATATGGACTTGAATGACACTTTCATCGGCGAGTATACTATTCCTGATTTTTATTCGGAAGATATGAAGTCTGAATGGCAAGTTGATATGATGGACTATCTTGATTATGTTTTATCTGCTGGTGGTATAGGTGTTACTGCTGTAGACAGTAAGGGAAATAAAGTCAATATTCAAAGATTATTAGCTGGTGATGAAGAAGATGATGAAGAAGTGAATGCACTTGTTGAGTATGACGGGAAAGTGAAGAGATTCTTTGCTTATCTGACGAGGGGAAATAAAAAACTAGGCAAGTATTATATCCTGAAGGCTCCAAAATTACAATCCTTTGAGGAGTGGCGTGAAGAAATGGGAGCTGAAAAGTTTGAAAAGAAGGTTCAATCCTTTGTTGACAGTTATCGTTCAGATGGTCTTGGTATCACATTATCAAAGGCAAAGGAAGTTTCATTCTGGTGTGATGAATATTATCTTATCAATACAGGTCTAATGAGAAAGATCAAATTATGAAGATAAACGAGTTTATGGCCATTCCCCGGTTTGGGAAGAAAAAGCTGAGCGTTGCATTGTTCCTGACAGACGGTCACGTCTTTCTTGCCGTTACTCCCACGGGTTCTGGTCACTATGACCTACCGAAAGGAACAAATGCTGCCGGGGAATCGTTGAAGGATACCTTGGTTCGTGAGATAGAGGAAGAGACAGGTCTTGACATCTCCAAGTATAAGTCTCATCTTGAAGGTGTGGGAAGATTTGCTTACAGACCCGACAAGGAGATATATATCTACTATCTGAAACTTGACAAACTTCCACCAACATCCACGATGAAATGCACATCAATGTTTGATTTCAAGGGCTCTCGACTTCCAGAAGTTGATGGATATTTCTACGTTCCATATGATAATCTTCATAACTTTTTACCAGAGATGAGAAGAATAATTCAGTCCGTTCTGGTATGGAGTGCAATCAAATGAGATTGATGAAGTATATCAAAGAGGATGTTGGAGATTTCATTTCCATTCAAGAATTTCTTGAGAAAGATTGTTCTGAAATTCTCGACTTCTATTTTGACTTGGCAAGAAAAGCTCCCGGTGATTGGAACTTGATGTTTCGTTCAGTCAAACACTCTGTCTCTGATATAAAGATGTTTACACCAAGAACGGACAGAAAGCCGCTGGATATGGACCCAAAGTTTCACGAAGTGTTTGATAAATTGTTTTACAAGAAGTTTGGTTGGAAAGCGAGAAGTGAAGGAACCTTTGCATCCTTTTTTGTTCCTGCGCACGAATATGGAACGCCTTATTTTTTCTTTCCTTTCGATGGATATAAATTTTTATATAATCCAAAAATAACTGACTTGTGGGTGAAAATACCCTTGGCTTACAATGAAGAAGATACGGATGAAGAACTGGAAAGAAGGTTCAAAAAATTTGTTGATGGATACAAAGACGATGACCTGTTTGAGGCGTGGAGAACAGGTTGTGAGATTATGTTCAAGTGCAGGCATTACTATCTTGTCAATACCCGTTGGTCACGCGAGCTGAAAGAGTTTATATACGAAAAATCCCGTCGATGACATCTCCTTCCTGAACTACGATGTCTCTGACATCGAAACCTTCCTTGTGATAATGTCTTTCTCTCTTGATGCCGTGGTCGTAGAGATATTTCACATCATCGAAGATGTCGAAGATATAAGCACCGTCCTTTTTGGTTTCATGCTGTCGAAGACCTCTACCAATGGATTGAAGAACTCGAATCTTACTCTTGTATGGACTCGCAAGGACGATATACTTGAGTGACGGAATGTTGATTCCCTGCTGGAATATGCCATAGGTAGCGATGAGGACGACATCTTTCCTGACCTCACACTCCTTTCGCCAGAACTCTCTTTCCTCGACTTTCGATGCTCCATACAGAAAGATGATATCTTTTCTCTCTATGTTCTTTTGAAGATAATCTTTCAGAACTTCCCCTTCCCTTTCTACCATACCGACGAGAAATAGAATGTTTCCATCAACCGATGATGCGATTTCTTTCAGGACGTTGAGCCGGAAAGGATTCTGGAATATCAGTTCCTTGACCTCATCGTAGGTTCCAGAGTATTCATTCTGATACTTGACATCAACAACGATGATATTTGCCTTACTGATATATCCTTCGTTTCCGAGCTGTCCAGCACCATACTCACGAATGACAGGTCCGATGAATGACTTTACATTCCAGTTATCCACCTTGGAATCTGGAAGTGTTCCGGTGAACCCCAACCTGTAGGTTGCGTTTGTTGTCTTCTCAAGAATTTTCTTGACCTCATAAGCCTTTGCACCGTGGGTTTCATCGCAGACGACGCAATCAAACTCCGGTAGTATCCTATGATTCTTACTCAAGGTCTGCCAAGTCGAGATGACAACCATACGGTCAAAGTCTTTATATTTTTCATATACTCTTCCCAACATTGATTCCTTGAAGTATCCATACTCCAACATATCGTTGTAGAACTGTTCGACAAGGCTGATGGTGGGAACGATGATGAGGGCTTTTTTACAGACGTGATTCTCAAATAGGGTCTTTATGATGTAGGATATAATCAGAGATTTTCCACTTGCAGTGGCTGCACGAATGATACCTTTCGTATAATGAAGTGCGGATTGAATACAGTCGTCCTGATAGTAGTGGGGAACATGCTTCAGGTTGTATACTGGATGAAGCTCTTTTCCTTTCAACATACGGAGAACATCTTCCTCTATTTTGAGTTCAAGGTTTTGATATTCTCTTTTGTGGAACCGTATCAGGTCAAGAAGAAGTCCGTAGGGTAGGGTTCTCTTTGAGAGGTTCAACATTGACACTTTTCCATCCCAGCCCGTGTTTTTGAAGGCCGGCATGTGCATGAATCCCTCTACATAGTCAGAGAAATAATCCCTCACATCACGAAGATATTGGATATTGTCGGTGTTTATTTGGATATGTAGAGAATCGTATTTACAAATTTTTATCATTTTTTCTTTTCTGCCACCACAATTTTATAGCCTTACTTGTTATCTCATTTTGTTCTTTTGTATGTTTTCTGCCTTTCAATGACCTTCTTATTTTATCTTTTTGTTCTTCAGATAATTTTTTACCTATATGTGACATACTCATTTTCATTCTTTGCTCGACGGTTCTTTTTCCTGTTGATTTTCCTCTCAGCTTTGAAACTCTTTTTTCTATTGTTTCTGGTGATTGTTTTCTTCCAATAGCTTTTTGTCTCATTATCTCTTTTGATTTTTCAGATACAACCTTTCCTTTTGCTCCTTCACCACCGATGGTAAAGTTATAACCAAATGGATGTTTCGTATTATAATACCAAATGTAAAATTTTTCTTGTTCATCCATTTGTTTTTTTTGATGCGCATTTACATAATATGATATACTCAAAATTCTCAACACCATATTTTTTTATGGTGTTTGTTATATATCTATTTTTATTTTTAGTAGATATGTGAGAAGAAATTCTTTGTTCTAGAGATTTTGATGTTTGCCCAATATATGATTTGTTTGTTATTTTATTTGTTATCTTATAGATAATCATTGTTTACTTTTATATGCAAGTATGTTATAGTAACCCTTGTTTGGTACTTTCAAGGAAGGCTTTTATTTGCCAGCCCATATTGCTGATAGAATCGGAGCAAAGTTTGAAGAAATCGACTCTCCATTGTTGTTTACGGAGTTTCTTCTTAGCTTCCAGTAATGTCGGGTCTTTGGGAAGATAGAATTTTTCTATCTCATACTTTGTAAGTTCCCTGTCATAGTTGAATCGGTAATGGTCGTAACGGATGCCCTGAATTTTCTCAACCGCTTCCAACATTCGGTCATATCGGGCCTTTTCCTTGTAGAATAAATCGTCGTATTGGACTTTCAGAAAGGGCAACATGCTAAGTTTTTGTGTAACATCAAATTCATTGAAACGGACTTGCTGGTCGATTGGATATAGCTCATATAGGCTCTTCCAAACCTCGTCCCTTTCTTGTTCTTCGGATGATGTGATGATTTCGTCTGGCATCTTGACATTTCTCCGTGAGTTATTTATAATTATTATATCAGCAGGAAACGGAAGTGTAAACATAGATGTTTACATTTCCCATAAATTGTGTTATAATGTAAACAATCAGAATTGTGGAGGTTTTTTTATGGGCGTTGTAAACATCAATGCTAAAGCTGTTATTCGTGATAAAAGTGGGGAATGGTTCGCAGGGGTTCTCAAGAAGAACAGGTTCATTCCTATCAAGAAGATTGAAAAACTTGAAGATGTTGAGGATGTGAAGAAGTATGTCACCCTGAAGCAATACTTGAGGATTCAGTCAAGGGACATCAACAAGGCACAGGCCATTCTCGACTATCTTGGTATAGAGAAGGCGTTTATTCTTCCGAAGTCTGACACATCGAATCTACTATTTCTTCCACAGAAAAAGAACGGTAGTCTCTGTAACTCTTGCGCCAAAGAGTGTTCGGGGATAGGTGATACGGTCATCTATACCTGTAGTGAGTTTGTCCAGAGGAGTATCCAGTAATGGATAGTAGACAGCTTGAGAAGTTGATAGTCAAGGCTTGTTTGTTGGACAAGTCTTTTCTTGTTACAATTGCAACCGTCTTTCATAGACAATACTTCGACAATCCGGTTATTGCTGAAGTGTTTACATTTATGAAAGACCACGTTGAGAAGTATGGAAATATTGCTCCACGGGAAGCCATAATCAGTAGTCTTGACAAGAAATATGAGGAAGATGTAAAGGAGCTTTTTCTTGAGATTGATTCGATAGATTTCGATGTTCCGAAGAATTATGACTATCTGTTTGACCAGACGAATGAATATCTCAAGGAGAAGGCAATCAAGTCAGCTATTCTCGAATCAGTTGATGTCATCAATCGTAAAGATGAGGAGAGAACGAAAATTCGTTCCATTATAGAAGCCGCGCTCTGTAAAGACCTTCGTATTGATATCGGTCTGGACTACTTTGAGATGTTGGGGGAAAGGCTGAAAAGAATTTTACATACATCCGTTGTTCGGGTTCCGACCTATTTCCCACAATTTGATGAATATCTGAATGGCGGATTTCCACCCTTTACCTTCTCTGTTATCGTTTCAAGAGTTCACGGGTTCAAGTGTGTGGGGGGAAATACTGTTATATCTGTAAAAGATGATAAAAATAATATCTTTTGTATAGAGATACAAGACTTTTATAAATATATTGAAACCGTGAACAAATATAAAAGTGGGGAAGTATGTGAAATGCCGTCAATTGAATCTTTTATCAGAAAGTATGGTGAAGAAGGAAAGGAGAAATATCTATCTTGGAAAGAAAATGTTGGAAAGGCAAGTAAGAATAGAAATACTATAGATTTCTTTATATCAAAATACGGTGAAGATGTTGGTAGAGAAAGATATAATTTATATATTGAAAGACAGAGAATTTCCCATTCTGAGCAAGTGAGAGGTAAAGAAAAACATAAAGAAATATCATCAAGAAGCGGTAATAATCGACTGTCTTATATAAAGAAATATGGTGAAGAGGATGGTATAAAGAGGTGGGAAGAAAGACAAAAGAAGTGGTTGCTAAAGATGCAATCAAAAACAGATGAAGAAAAGAAAATAATAAATGAAAAAAAGAAAACTACCTTGAATAATTTTATTGCTAGGTATGGTGAGACAGAAGGAAAACACCGTTATAGAAAAATGCTGGAAAGGAGAATGGATACTTTCAATAGTATGTATCCATCAATGTCGTGTAAGGGTTGCCTTGATGAAATAGAAAGAAGATTGAATATCGTTATAGATAGAGAATGTTTTGTTGATAGATTTGTTGTAGATGGTTTATATAAAAATAACGTAATTGAATTTTATGGGGATTATTTTCATTGTAATCCTATTCTATATGAGGAAAATTTTTATAATCCTTATATAAAAAAAATGGCCACGGATAAATGGAAAGATGATAATGAGAGAATTGATATAATTCGTAAATGTGGATATAACGTTTATATAATATGGGAAAGTGATTGGAATTCTGATAAAAATCGTATTATAGAGGAATTGAAAAATGTTATTCGATAATATATCGAAAAATCATTATAGTGTTGATGGTTACCAAGTTTATACTGATATTGGATTTGTTGACATTGATTATCTCATAGAGACAATCCCGTTTCGTAAGATGATTGTTTTGTTTGAGTCTGGTATTGAGCTTGAGTGTGCTGATAACCATGTTTTTATTACATCTGATGATAAGGAAATCTTTGCAAAAGATGTTTTCCCCGGTTGCAAAATAAAGGGAATTGATTGTGTTGAAACAATTTTTGATGTTTTTGATACAGGGGAAATTGTAGAGATGTATGACGTTTCTTTACCATACCATCATAAGTTTTATACAAACGGCGTTTTATCTCATAACTCAAATACTCTTGCTAATTTTGCTTCTCGTCAGGTTCTTCGTGGACATAATCCGATTATTTGCTCTCTTGAAATGTCGGAAGATGCTTTTGCACAGAGGTTCGACTCTATTTTCACGAACCTTGACATCAACAAGATTTATACTCTCAAGAGTATGTCAGACCAGTTAGTCAAGGAATTGAAGAAGGTTAAGGCAACAACCGGACGAGGTTCCCTGTTCATCAAACAATTTCCTACGGGAGAGGCGTCAGTTCAGGATATTCAGAGATATCTTCGTGAGTTGATTATGAGAGGCATCAAGCCGAGTATTCTTTATGTTGACTATATCAACATTATGAAACCATCCTATTCTAGCCGTGGAGACATGTATTCTGATGTGAAGAGGATTGCAGAAGAGCTGAGGGCGTTATCCTTCCGGTTCGAAATACCTGTTATATCAGTATCACAATTGAACCGTGAGGGGTCTATGGTTGCCTTCAACGAAGTGGATTTCGTATACATTTCGGAGAGTATGGGTGTTCCTGCCACCGCAGACTTTATGGCCATCTATGGTGTGGATGATGAGTTACTGATATATGAGAGTGAGTTACACTATAAGATAGTCAAGAATAGGTTAGGTGGTAGAGTGGGTGAGGTGGACAAGTTCTACTATGATGCAAGAACCTTGAAGATGTATGATGCAACGGAGCTTGACCCTTGGGTGCTCGATGCCCAAAAAACTGGCGATGAAAGAAAAACAGTAGAATTGAGAACGACTCCACAAACAGGAGAGAGAAGGAGAAGACAATGAACAACAATAGCTGGGCAGGATTTGGTCTGATAATTTTGGGGCTTATAATGGTCATTCTCAAGGTGACGGGATGGTTGGATTGGTCTTGGTGGATTATCTTTCTACCGTTTTATTTCCCGTTTGCCGTTGCTCTTGGTTTGCTCGCATTATTCCTGATAGGCGGTGCAATAGCCCTGTTTTTCATTTGTGTAGTTGGCGTTATTATGGGGATATATGAATGGATAAAAAAACAGTAAGAATGTTACAGCTTCTCGACAAACAGGTTCAATCCTGTGAGAGGTGTATTCTGTATAAGAACGGACGGGCCAAACCGTATTGGACGGAGAAGGCCCGTTTTGCCATTCTTGGAGAAGCTCCCGGTAGAGATGAGGTTGTGAACAATACACCTTTCATTGGTAAGGCCGGTGAAAAGTTCTGGTCTGCGATGGAAAGTTTTGGTCTGTATCGGGAAGACTTTCTCATCATCAATTCTGTCAATTGCAGACCTGTCAAGGACGGGAAGAACGGAAAACCGACAGATGAACAAATGGATGTTTGTAGAATGTGGTTTCGAAAGTATTTGAAAGTCCTGAAACCTTCGAAGATTCTTACGCTGGGTTCCTATGCCTACTTTACATTGACGGGAAACCGTAGTATAATGAAAGATATCAATGGGGTATTGGATTACAATGAAGAGTTTGGCACACAGGTAGTATATTCTGTTCATCCCGCATATGTGATTTATAATCCAGAGGAAGGACAGAAAATGTTATGTGAAAGTATAAAATGTTTCAAGGGAGTATAGAATGAAAGCAGAGGAAGTAAAAAAAATACTGGAAGAAAATATCAAGAAAGTGAAACAGATGTCCGTTGAGGAATATACACTCTACAGGAAGTGGCTGGAAATCAACGAGACAAAATGGAGTCAGAAGGAACTGGCACGAATTTGGGAAATCAAGAACACGATATGGGTTCCAGACGACCCGATGGATTATCTCAAGTTGGAACCCATCGTCATTCATGCTGATTCTCCCGACAGGCAGTTGACTTGGAACATCTTGAGAGTGTTCACGTCTACATTACAATGGTCGCAGAATTTGGGTAGGAGCGCCAAGTTCTACATCATTGACAATATCACGAAGAAACACCTTGGTGTCATCTCCTTGGGTTCTGACTTTATAACCATTGGTGGACGGGACAGATATATCGGATGGACACTTGACCAAAGACTGAAAGAGAATATGTTGAATTATACTGCGATGGGAAACTCAATTGTTCCCACCCAACCTCTTGGTTTCAATTACACGGGTGGGAAACTGGTGGCACTTCTGGTTCTCTCCGATACCGTGGAGAGAGTGTGGAATACAAAATATCCCGATGAGAAACTCGTTGCGGTTACTACCACCTCTGTCTATGGTGGACTTTCACAATATAATCGGTTGAAGTATTGGAGACAATGTGAGTCTACGGAAGGAAAAATTCCCATAGAACCTTCTGACGAGGCGTATGAGATTGTCAAGAATTGGGTGAGAGATACCTATCCAGACGAATACAGGAAGATGATATCAAAAAGGGAAGACGGCACATTACCCACAAGACCGAAAACAAAGGTTTTGAGTTTTGCCTATTCTACATTGAAGGTGAAGCCGGAAGAGAACAATGCACCCCGTGGTGTGTATTTTGCTGAATTATATAAGAACACAAAAGAGTTTCTCCGAAGGGAAACGGATGTCTTGGGTGAAAAGGCCTTTGACAATTCCTGTAAGGCACTATCTGACCTGTGGAAGGAACGATATGCAACACCAAGGATAAAGAATGTTCTTGAAACGAAGAGATACAACAGGGATAAATTGTTCTACGATGACCTCATTGGGCTGTCTTGGGAAGAGACAAAGAATAAATATTTGGAGAGCGTTGGTAGATAGAAAGGAGAAAAACAATGTCAACAAGAGAAGAAATAAGGGTTGTGTTGAATGGAGTGTTCTATGGTTCCTGTGCGTCCCTGAAAGAAGCTCTTGGTCTGGTTTTGGGCATCCGGTTGGAAAAGATTGACTATATGTCCGATGATGCGATACGAGCAAATATAGATGAGGCGATTTCGTTGGTTGAAGAGTTGTCGAAAGAGAAGAGTGATGCAAGACTGAAAAGGATGATAACGAACTCAAGGAAATATTTGAGTAGGGAATTGTCAAGAGAACAGTTGATACGGTTTTATACTGATATGATTATGGCAGGTGAGGGTCTTTCCACCCTGTCTGGATTTGGTATGTCAAAAATCACCAAGACATGTGGAAAGAGAAGGTCAACATCAGCCATTCGGCTAAATCCAGAGAGGATGTCTATATATGGAGAATGAGTTACGGTTTGTCGGAGAACATCATCCTTTATCAAATTTCTACCTTTGTAAAGTCAATATAGACGGGAGAGAGTATAAGACCGTCGAACATTACTATCAATCAGAAAAGGCACTCAACCCTGTTGACAAGGCAAGAATTATGTTAGCTGAGTCTCCCGCCAAGGCCCGAAGGCTAGGAAGACAGGTCAAGATGAGGTCTGATTGGGATGATGTAAAAGACCAAATAATGTATAAGGGGGTAAAGGCAAAGTTCACACAAAATCCAGAAGCAAGGGCTTATCTTCTTGCAACTGGTGACAGATATCTTGTAGAGGATGCATCATTCAGCCCATATTGGGGTTCAGGCCACGATGGAATGGGCAAGAACAAGATGGGTAAATTGTTGATGCAAATTCGTGATGAGCTTCGTCAGGAAAGGACGTGAAGGAAGAAAGAAGACCGTGGGGAAAGTTTGAGATTTTGCTGGATGACAAGACACACAAGGTAAAGAGAATTACCGTCAAGCCTACCCATAAATTGAGTTTACAAAAACATAAGAAAAGAAATGAACATTGGTTCATCGTGGAAGGTCGTGCCCTTGTTACTATTGGGGACGATTTCTTTGATATGGAGCCGGGAGAGTGTGTGGATATTCGAAAGGAGCTGTTTCATCGGATAGAAAACATTGGTAACGATGACCTTGTTTTTATAGAAGTTCAAACTGGTGAATACTTCGGTGAAGACGACATTGTGAGAGTGGTTGATGAATACGGACGAGTATAAATGGATTGAGATTATTGATATGTATACGGAGTCTTGGTATAAGATAGGGGAGAGGTATGAGGTTAAACCATATCGACATAATCCAATCACATTCTATGAAGTGAGAGGATGGAACGGTATAATCAATAGCGTGAATGGTGAGACAGGAGACAATACAAATCACCGTTTCTGGATATATATAGAACATACCAAAGAAATAGAACCACCTGTTATAGACGATAAATTATTTGTGATAGAATAATGTTCAAGAATATACATTACAACACGAAGACCTCTACCATTCATTTGTGGGAGCAAATCAATGGAGAGGACTTTTATTCTGACATACCTTGGGTTCCGTATGTCTACTTTCCTTATGAGAGAGGAGAGGTCAAGACAATTTACGGTCAACCCGTCACAAGGCGGAATTTCCGTTCCTACTCCGATTATTTCAGCTTCATCAAGGACAAGAAGGACATATTCGAGGACAGAGTAAGACCGGAAATTCAGTTCCTTGCTGAAAGATACTATTCAATTCCAGACGAGGAACTTACCGTTCCGAAGCTGAGAGTATATTCCCTTGATATCGAATGTGAGCTTCGTGTCGGATATCCAAGTGTCGATGACCCGAAAGACCCTATCAATCTTGTTTCCATCTACGATAACAAGACAGACACGACCACGGTGTTTGGTTTGAAGGATTATACCGGCGGAAAATTCTTCAACGAGAAATATGTTCGATACTTCAAGTGTGACAATGAAAGGATGTTGTTGAACCGCCTTCTCAATTTTCTGAACAAGTTTCCGCCGGATGTCATTACAGGATGGTCTGTCTATGACTTTGATATACCCTATATTATCAATCGTTCCAAGAGGGTGTTCAGCGACCCGAATGAGTATATGAGACTGTCGCCCATCAAGGATGTTCAGGTGTGGGAGGCGAAGAACGGAAAGATGAATGTCAACATTTCCGGTGTTTCCATACTTGACTATATCGACTTATATAAGTGGTATGCACCGACCAAACTGGAAAGATATTCTCTCGACTATGTGTCCAATTACGAGTTGGAAAAGGGCAAGGTTGATTACTCTCAATATAAAGACCTGAAAGAATTGTGTGAGAAAGATTGGAACCTGTTTGTCGATTATAACATTACGGACGCACTTCGTGTTCATCAGTTGGAAAAGAAGTTGGGCTATATCAATATGGTTCAATCCCTGTCTCTCCTGACCAAATGCCCGATGAGATATTATGACACGATGACACAGCTCATAGAAGGTCTTCTGTTGGTTTATTTCCGCAGACATCGGTTGTGTGCCCCGAAGTTTTATGGTGGAACACAAGAGACATTTGAAGCGGCATATGTCAAGGAACCACAGACAGGAAAGCATAATTGGGTTATTGACCTTGATATTGCCTCGTCGTATCCGACTGCAATCATCACCCTGAATATGTCACCGGAGACATATTATGGCAGGATACTTGACATTACGGAAGACACGGTTGTCCAGTATGTCAGACAAAAGAAGTTTCCTGCCTTCAATCTTCTCAAGGATGGTAAGAAGGTGACATTTGATGGACAGAGGTTGATGGTGTTCAACTCTGCTCTGGAAAAGAGGGCTATCACGATAGCCCCCTGTGGTTCCGTATTTTCAACAAAGAACAAGGGAGTTCTCGCTCAGGTCGAGGAAGAGGTTTTTCATAAGAGGATTGATATCAAGGGAAAAATGATAAAGATGAAAAAGTCTCTTCCACAATTGAGGGATGATGTCTTGAAAAAGACCGAAGAGAAGGTCAGCCAGTTCAACGGGTTACAGCATGCACTCAAGATTATTCTCAATGCCATGTTCGGTGTTACGAGTGTTCCATATTCTCGGTATTTCAATGTGAACATATCAGAGGCCATTACATCCTGTGGTAGACAGACTATCAAGGCAGGGGAGAGATATGTAAACGATTTATTGAACAATCCAGATAAAAATGACGAATTAAGAGCTTTTATTGAAAAGTATAAATAGATTATATACCATATATTCTTTTTATAGGAGATAGGAGTGGCGAT
>Ga0209407_1002620_pt1 | contig 16631 bp, 12 predicted proteins | sample AD_JPNHG3_MetaG_FD_184410 | JGI IMG/M metagenome (GOLD analysis project Ga0209407, IMG submission 184410) | Active sludge microbial communities of municipal wastewater-treating anaerobic digesters from Japan - AD_JPNHG3_MetaG (SPAdes) (version 2) | ecosystem: Engineered > Bioreactor > Anaerobic... | reverse complement strand
CGTCAACCGGCCCGTGCGAATAAGGACGTCTTTTGAACCGTCAACCTTCGCACACATTAAATTGCAGCTCTGTGCCCCGCAAGGGGCCCCGGCAGCAAGCCCCACCCTTTAGGGTGGGGTAGTTGACGTGATATATAGTCCGCCCTCCCTTTTCGACCTGCTAAATCCGCGCGCTTATATGAACGAGTGGCTGGGGGCCTGAACTGTGGATTATGACTCCTGTTCTCGCCTGCCCGCTGGTGGTCCCCCCAATTGGATTCCGTACAGGTGTCGCCATCCACAGCCCCCCCGCCCTGGAGGATGATACTGCAGCAGCGGCGCCGGGCGGCTGGGATCTCTCTGATAAGTGATCCAGGTGCGGGTTCCGCATGGGGTTCTACTCTGCTGCGGTAAGCGCGAGTTTGAAAATGGCTGCAGTCCCGTTCTTTCAAGCCCAGAACAGGGGCTTTAACCCCCTTAAACAGGTATCACACATAATGATATTTCTTTTTATACGGTCAAATACAACGATAAAAAAGAATGAGAGATGCTGAGATCCTGATGAACCCGAACAGGCTGGTACGCTTTCTCAAGAAAGATCCGGCTGAGTTTACAAAAGAGGATATTATCTGTTTTTGCGAGGCGAACGGCGTTGAGATGGTCAACTTCCGCTACGCCGCAGAGGATGGCAAACTAAAGACCCTCAACTTCGTAATCACCTCGCGAGACCACCTTGATACCATCCTCTCTGACGGTGAGCGCGTCGACGGCAGTAACCTCTTCTCTTTTATTGAGGCGGGGAGCAGCGACCTCTACGTGATCCCGCGCTACCGCACGGCGTTCGTGAGCCCGTTTTCCGAAGTGCCGACGCTTGAGGTCCTCTGTTCTTTCTACGATGTTGATGGGAAACCACTGGAGAGTTCGCCAGGCTACGTGCTTCGCAAGGCGAACGAAGAGTTCACCCGTCGCACCGGTTACACCTTCATGACCATGGGCGAGCTTGAGTACTATGTCATCAGCCCGCGCGATGACCTATACCCCGCCACCGATCAGAAGGGTTATCACTCATCCGGGCCTTTTGTCAAGTTTGCTGACCTGCGGGATGAGGCGATGCGGTTGATAGCGTGTGCCGGGGGCAGGGTAAAATACGGTCATTCGGAGGTTGGATGCTTCTACGACGGTGACACCTACTACGAGCAGCATGAGATCGAATTCCTGCCGATGCCGGTGGAGCAGGCGGTCGAGCAGCTGATCATTGCCAAATGGGTTTTACGGATGCTGGGTGACCGCTACGGTGTCGAGATCAGTTTTGCCCCGAAGATCACCGTTGGCAAGGCCGGTAGCGGGATGCATTTCCACATGCTCGTCGAGAAAGACGGCCGGAACCTTCTGGTCGAGGAGGGCAGGTTAAGCCCGCTTGCCAGAAAGATGATTGCCGGAATTCTTGACGTATCCGATGCCCTGACGGCGTTCGGGAACACCATCCCCCTCTCCTATCTCCGTCTCGTCCCCCACCAGGAAGCACCTACGACGGTCTGCTGGGGCGACCGCAATCGTTCGGTCGTGATCAGGGTGCCTCTTGGCTGGATCGGTGCCGACGGCATGACACGTGACGCCAACCCCGCTGAGAAAGGTCATGTTCGCGACCGCCCTTCAAAACAGACCTTCGAGTACCGCGTTGCTGACGGTTCGGCCGACCTCTACCTTACCGTCGCCGGTCTGATTGTGGCGTCGCTGCACGGGATCGAGATGCCCGATGCGCTCGAGGCTGCGGAGAGGCTCTACGTCAGCGGGAACATCTTCAGCCCGGCGTTTAAGGAGCGGCTTGCGGAATTCCGGCAGCTCCCCGCCTCATGCGTTGAGTCTGCCGGGGCGCTTGAGGCGAAACGGGCGATCTTCGAGAAATATGGCATCTTTCCGCCGGGAATGATCGATAGCCGTATCGCCGCACTGAAAGCCTTCGATGACCTTGGGCTGAGTGAGAGGCTTTACGGAAACAAAGAAGCGATCCGGGAACTGGTCAACAAGTTTCTTCACGTGGCGTGAGACCAGTTCTACTTACTTTCCTCTCCCCCCCTGTAAACTTGTTTTGATGTCAGCTGGCCCTGCTCTGGAGCCTGCGCCGAATCCCTGGAGGGTGCAGATATATCTACCACCCCATGCCACCTGTCAGGATGTATGGCGTTAGAAGATAATTTTAGTCTTAGCACGCCTGCTTCGCTCTCCAGTATCACACCCGAGAGCGTTGTTCTCGCGTTGATCGTTGCGGTTATAGGGTTGATCGTGGTGAGGGTGATCAGGTCAGCCTTCAAAACGATGCTCTCCCGGGCATCCAAACTATCCGGGTTGGTCGTTGAGTTCCTGGTACGCTTCTTCTCGATCCTGCTCTACGTTATCCTCATACTCGTCGTCATGGCGACGCTGGGGTTTGATGTCTCCTCTGTGGTTCTCGGTCTCTCGGCGGTGATCGGGCTTATACTGGGGTTAGGGCTCCAGGACACCATCACCAATCTGGCCGCGGGGGTCTGGGTGGCGGCATTCCGCCCCATCGATAAGGGGGAGTTTGCCGAGGTCAACGGGATATCCGGGACGGTCATGGGTGTAGGAATCATGATGACTGAGATGCTGAAGCCCGACAACACCTACATCACAATCCCGAACTCCCAGGTCTGGAGTAACCCCGTGATCAATTACAGCCGGATGGAGACCCGGCGTCTTGATGTTACTGTGGGTGTGGCCTACGACACCGACCTGAATAAGGCGATCAGGGTTGCCACTGACCTGATGAAGTCTCATGAGGGGGTGCTTCCCTCACCTGAACCCGTGACGGTCGTAACCGAGCTGGCGGACTCCTCGGTGAACCTCTCCCTGCGGGCGTGGACGAAGACGGAAGACCTCTGGGGAGTGAAGTGGGATCTGACCCGAGAGATCGTCGGGGCTTTCAGGGATGCCGGTATAGAGATCCCATTCCCACAGGTGGATGTCCATCTGGATAGGTGATCTAAACCTTTTTTCTTCACCTGGTATACCCGAAATCGATGTAACCCTTATAGGGGTCGACCGCCAGCAGGCGGACACGTATCCTCTGGCCAACCCGCAGCCCCCGCTCTCCGATGACCACCCTTCCTTCGGCCGGCGGATCGATCAGGCGGACATATGTCCCCTTATCCGAGGCGCCGGTGACAAACGCCTCGAAGGTCTCACCGATCCGATCCCTGAGGAGGACCGCCGCTGCCGCCTTCCGGACGAACCGCTCGACCTTCTGGGCTGCCTTGTCCCGACCCGTGAGCCAGGAGGCGAGTTCGTCGAGTTCTTCGGGTGCGTAGGGCGGTTCGGGTTCACCGGCGAGCACCGATTTTACCAGCCGCTGGATGATGATGTCGACGTAACGCCGGTTTGGAGCTGTGCCGTGGGTGTAGTCGGTGACAGCGAGGGCGAAGTGACCGACAGGTTCCTCTCCCGGCCGGAACGCCACGTACTCACCTGCCCCCATGAGTTTTATGACGGTAAGTGAGAGGTCGGGGAAGCGTTCTGGGTCGGCCGCTTTCTGCCGTATGAGGAAACGGGTGAGCGCCTCCGCGTCCGGCTCTTCGGGCAGTGCCGTGCCGCGCTCCGCCGCCACGGCAACGATCTCCTCCCAGTATTTTGGTTTGCGGACGACCCTGTGGATCATGGGGAGACCAGCGCCATTCAGAAAACCTGTTAGCGTCCTGTTCGCCGCGACCATAAACTCCTCGATCAGACAGCGGGCGCGGTTCTGCCGCTGGATGACAAGAGCCACTACCCGATCATCCTCCACGAGCGGTTCGGGTTCGATGGTCTCAAGCACGAGCGCCCCTCTCTCCGTCCGATAACTCTTCATCCGTGTTGCGGCCTGATCCTGGAGCAGGATCTGTCTCATGAGATCTGGTCTCTCCCGGATCATATCGGGTACGGGGCCGCTCCCCTCCAGCCAGTCGCCGACCTCTTCGTAGACTAACTTCGCCTGGTTTGCAACTACTGCCCGGTATACATCGCCGGGCATCACACTCCCGTCAGGGAGGACGGTATACTCGATGACGACTGCCAGTCGTTCCTGGCCGGGAAGGAGCGATGTCAGGCCGGCAGAGAGGCGGTCGGGCAGCATCGGGAAGGTTGTAACCCCGGTGTAGACCGCCGTCCCGTTCCGGGCGGCATGGCGATCAGTCTCAGATCCCTTCGGGACGTAGGCGTCTACATCCGCGATCGCGACCCGGATACGGATCTCTCCGCCAGGCCCCTCTTCACAGACCTCGATCTGGTCCAGGTCTTTGGAGTCGTAATTGTCGATCGATGACCAGGGGAGCGTTCGGAGGTCACGAGGGTCGTCGATGATCGCCGGGAAGACCTTCGGTTTGAGCCTTTCGACCTCGCGGAGGACGGATGGGGGGAAGGCCGGGACGAAACCGTACTGCTGCATCGCCGTCCAGGCGATGCCCTTGAGGTTGACGGGCTGTTGGTCCTGCATCTCTTGAGAAATTTGTCTCAGGGTATAAATAATGGCCTGTGAAACTCTCGCAGGCCACACTTGATTATGGCAGGCTATCAAACGAGTTCCTTCAGGCACCGCCCCGGAGGGGATGTGCGCAATCGCCGCGGGCCGCTCGCCCGCATCCGGATCTCGATGGGACCCAGGTTTTGCAAGAGATTTCTTTTCGTGACCCCTCCCCGTCAGCCCCTCCCAAATGGTGATATTCTCCCGATAAAGTGCCAGGAAACGGTTTATACTTCGGTTCGCGGTAGGGTCGGCAGAGATCGCATCTGCGTCCCGGCCACGGCGGCTCCCCACCGGCTATCGCCACCTACTGTCCGCCCACCCCTGATGGCGGGGTGGTCGGCGGGAGAGGTTCACCGGATCTCGACCCGCTCGCCGGTCACCATGTAATGAACCTTCTCGGCGATCTTGCAGGCGTGGTCGCCACAGCGTTCGAGGTAGCGGGCGATCATGATACAGTCCGTGCACCATGTGATCCTTCCAGGGTCATCCACCATACGGGAGAGAGACTCCCGGAGGACGTCATACCTGAGGGCATCGACCTCCTCCTCCCTCGCCAGGATATCGTCTATCACGGAGAGGTCTTCCCGTTCGAACGCGGTCAGCGCATCGGTGACCATCCCGATGACGAGATCCGCCATCACTGGAATGCCGTCGAGGCAGTCTGATGACACCGGGGCATCGGCGAGATCGGGCACCAGGATAGCGATATCTTTTCCGTATCGCCCGATACGGTAGAGGTAGGTGTTCATCTTAAGCGCTGTTGCGATCGTCCGCAGGTCTTTTGCCACCGGCTGATACAGCGCGATGAGCCTGAGGCACTCCTGCTCGATCTCGTGATCCTGATCCGCGAGTCTCTTCTTGTCGCGGTCAAACGATTTGACTGCACCCACATCCCTGGTCTCCAGCGCTTTTACCGCCCGCTGCAGCATATCAAGTGCGAGATCCCCCATCTCCACGACTTCCCCTTTCAGGGACCTCAGTTCGGCACGAAATTTCTCAACCATGAATCATCCTACCCGAACCGCCCGGTGATGTAGTTCTCCGTCAGTTCTTCCGTCGGGTCCTCAAAGATCCGCTGCGTCCTATCGAATTCGACCAGCCTGCCCATATACATGAACCCCGTATACTCGCTGACCCGCGCCGCCTGCTGCATGTTGTGAGTGACTATGACGACGGTGTAGTCCCGGGCGAGCCTGATGATAAGGTCCTCGATCTTTGCCGTGGCGATGGGGTCGAGGGCGGAACAGGGTTCATCCATCAGGATGACCCGCGGTTCGACCGCGAGCGATCGGGCGATGCAGAGCCTCTGTTGCTGCCCGCCGGAGAGGGCGAGCGCGGGTTCGTGGAGCCGGTCTTCCACCTCCTCCCAGAGCGCGGCGCGTTTCAGGCTGGTCTCGACGACATCGTCGAGCACCTCTTTGCGCCGCACCCCATGGATCCTGGGGCCGTAGGCAACGTTTTCGTAGATGCTCTTTGGGAAGGGATTTGGTTTCTGGAACACCATACCGATCTTCTCGCGGATCGTGTATACATCCGTGTGATCGGCGTAGATGTCATCCCCCTCAAAGAGGATCCGGCCGGTAATTCGTGCCGAGTCGATCAGGTCGTTCATCCGGTTGAAACACCGGAGAAGTGTCGATTTACCGCACCCCGAAGGACCGATCAGCGCCGTGACCGTGTTTTTAGGGATGCGTATCGAGATATCGAGGAGGGCCTGTTTCGGGCCATACCAGAGGTTGAGGTCTCTTGTCTCAAGAATCGTTGAGTCATCCATTGTCTATACCACCGTTGCCCGGTTGTATCTGTGGCGAACGAGTATTGCGATGAGGTATATCGAGAGCACCATCATCAGGAGCACAAGCGCCGTCCCGAACTTCTGGTCGTCCGCCCCCGCTACACTCGTCGTCAGGATGAATAGGTGGTAGGGGAGCGACATCACCGGTTCGAAGAGCGAGGACGGAAGATACCTGCTGCTGAAGACCGCCGCGGTGAACATGATGGGCGCGGTCTCCCCGGCGGCGCGGCCTATCGAGAGGATCGCCCCCGTGATGATCCCGGGGAGGGCAGGGGGGAGCACCACCCGCCAGACAGTCTGCCACTTCGAGGCCCCGAGCGCGTAACTCCCTTCCCGAAGGGATTTTGGGATCGCCCTGAGCGACTCCTCGGTCGTCCTTATTATGGTGGGGAGGACCATCAGGCCCAGAGTTATCTGCCCGGCGATAAGCGAGACCCCAAAGTTCAGGAAGAGGACCAGAAACGCAAACCCGAACAGCCCGAACACGATGGATGGTGTCCCGTTCAGCAGATCGACCGCAGCACGGATCCCCCGCGTCAGCCAGGTATCGGCCGTGTACTCGATCAGGTATATGGCGGTTGCGATGCCGAGGGGGAGCGCTACTGCCAGAGCCCCTGCAACAAGGTAGAGCGTCCCGACGATCGCAGGGAATATCCCTCCCGCTCTCCCGAGGTCGCTCGGCGGGGCGGTCAGGAACTCCAGACTGATCGCACCGGCCCCCTTGACGATGATCTCGAGCAGGATCACCCCGAGAGCCGCAAGCACGATCACGACCCCCATTGAGATCAGCAGAAACGCAAACTTCTGTGTGGTTTTCGGGTGAATAATCCTCCTTCTGGCTCGGTGGGGGAGGGAAAGCGGGATGAGGCCGTGGACGGCCTGCATCAACGGCCCCGGCGCCCTGGAACGTGCCGGTGTTCTCTGCATCCGGCGTATGATGAGCCTTGACAGGCCGTTGACGGCAAGTGTGATCGCCAGCAGGACAACCGCGACGCCGAAGAGCGCGTGGTAGTGCAGGCTTCCGAACGCCACTTCGCCCATCTCTATCCCGAGCGTCCCCGTGAGTGTCCGCACCGGGGAGAAGACGTTGGTTATCGGGTCAGGGATGACGGCGGCGTTCCCGGTGACCATGAGTACCGCCATAGTTTCGCCGATGGCACGCCCCATCCCCAGTATGACCGCCGCACTGATCCCGGAGACGGCGCCGGGCACGATAACGCTCCTGATGGTCTGCCACCGGGTTGCCCCGAGTGCAAGGCTGCCCTCCCTGAACTCACGGGGGACAGAACTGAGGGCGTCCTCCGCGACGCTTGTGATGGTCGGAATGGCCATGATCGCAAGCAGGATCGAGCCTGCAAGCCAGCTCGACCCGGACGGGCGGTCAAAGAGGATCCGGATCCAGTCAGTCAGGAGTATCAGCCCGAAGAACCCGTAGACAACCGAGGGGATGCCTGCCAGCAACTCGACAGCGGGTTTTACGACCGCTTTAGTTCCGGGACCGGCGATCTCGGCGATGTAGATGGCAGTGGCCATGCTGAGCGGGACGGCTATCGCCATCGCGAGCGCCGTCACCAGAATGGTGCCGACGATGAGCGGGAGTATCCCGAACGATGGCGGCGACCCGGCGGGGTTCCAGTCCACGCCGCCCAGGAAGTTCCAGATACCGGTCTCGAGAACTATCTGGTAGCCGTCGCGAAGCAGGAAACCGATGATGAAGAAGACGACGAGGATCGCGAGCACCGCGACGATGAAGAGGAGTTTACCGACGATGAGATCGGTGAGGTGGCGGTTTCTCCTGGCAAATGGAGCCTCAGGCCCTCTCCAGGAGTGTCCGGGCCACCCAGGATAGCCGGACTGAACTGCCGTTGCTTCTTCTCTCTTCATAGTTGGTCACGGTCAGGGCGGTAAGAGGGGGAGGTTACCCCTGCACTGGTATGTAATCGGCGCTCGCAACGATCTGCTGCCCTTCCTCGCTCATGATGAAGTCCAGGAACTCTTTTACAGCACCCCCGGGCTCGCCGTTCGTCAGCATGTAGAGCGGTCGGGTGATCGGATACCTCTTGCTGGTGATGTTCTCAAGAGTGGGCTCGATGGGATCTCCGTTGACCACAACCTTCAGCGGTTTCACGCCGTCGGTGTAGCCAAGACCCACGTAGCCGATCGCGCCCGGGGTTTGGGAGACTTTCTGCTGGACACCGCCGTTTGAGTTGAACTCCTCCTGATTTTTGGTGAAGTCTTCTTTATTCATCACGTACTCAGCAAAGAACTCACGGGTTCCTGATGCGCTGTCCCTGCCGACAACGACTATATCCAGGTCTGGCCCGCCCACCTGGTTCCAGTTCGTGTAGGTGCCGTTGTATATGCCGCGCACCTGATCCAGGGTTAGACTCTCGATGCTGTTTTCTGGGTGGACGATGAGAATTACTGCATCGTCGGCGATGTGGTGCGTCACGAGTCCCGGATACATCCCGGTCTCTTCGGGTTTCAGGTCACGCGAGGACATCCCTATATCCGCGGTCCCTTCACCCACGGCCCTGACACCGACGCTTGAACCGCCGCCGCTTACCAGGACACTGGTGGAGGGGTAGAGGTCTTCGAAGGCTTCCCTTGCTTTCTCGGCGATGGGAAGCACCGTTGTCGATCCGGTTGCCGTGATCTGCTGCGGCGGTGATGCCGGTGACCCGGACGGCTGGCTGCCGAGACACCCGGCTGCCATCAGAACTACCATAAGTGTGCCGGCGAGAGCAACCGCCGTCACACCCGACAGATGTTTTCCTGTCATGATAATACGTGGATGGTAAAACAGTATAGTGATTTTCGACATTAAATATGGTAACGTCTATACGGTAAATACTGGTATATTCAATATTGTGACAACAGTTAATTATTTCTACTTCTATAGAAACACCTCTCTTATGGAGTTTCGGAAGGTCCAGAGGACGGGCGGGTCTTCATACGTTATCTCCCTCCCCAAAGAGTGGGTTCAATCTATGAACATCAAGAAAAACGAACCTCTTCCTGTTAAGGTCCAGGCCGACGGAAGCCTTCTCATCCTCCCCCGCCCATCGGAGGATAAAAAATCGTGGGAGAAGGAGTTTCAGGTCGACTCCATCAAGGACCCCGTCTTTCTCTTCCGGTGCCTTGTGGGCTCCTACATCGCCGGGTATACGGCCATCCGCATATCCGCGTCCACCAGGCTCTCCCCCGCCATCCGCAAGGCCGTCCGTGACTTCAGTTCGATGACCATCGGCCAGCAGATCGTCGAGGAGACTGATTCATTCATCCTCATCCGGGACATCCTGAATCCGGCGGAGATGCCGTTTGAGAACAGCATCAGACGGGTGTTCGTTATAATCGGGACGATGTATAACGACGCCATGACCGCACTCGAGGCGAGGGACCCGGGGCTGGCAGAGGATATCATCAACCGGGATGTTGAGGTGGACAAACTCCAGTGGCTGGTCTCGCGCCAGTATCACCTCATGTTCAGGGACGCGACACTCCCCGAAAAACTACATGTGACCGTTGAAGGCGCATCAAGTTATTATACCGTCAGTCGAAGCCTGGAGCGGATCGGCGACCACGGTGTCCGAATTGCATCCCATGTTCCCGTCCTGCTCAAGCACAAGGTCGGTGATGAGGTTGTCCACGCTATGAAGGCGGCCACGGAGACCGCAATGGCGATACTGGATTCAAGTATGCGGTCTCTCTTCTCATCCGATATAGTCGATGCCAACCGCACCATCGACATGGTTGGGGATCTTACCAGGATGACTGATGGTATAAGCGCTCTTGCGCACGAAAAAACCGGCGAGGTTGCCCTCTCGATCGGCTACATCGCTGAGAGCATCCGGCGGGCAGGGGAGTACTCCGCCGACATCTCTGAAGCGATCATCAACCAGATCATCCGGGATTGAATGGGTCACCCTCTATCTGCCCTCTTTCTCCCACCAGACCGCCGCTGTGGGGCGTCGCGTCGTCTCGACATACTTCCCGGCCTCGTCTCTGTAAAGCACCCTGGCAAAGTAGTCCCTGACCGGAGAGAGATCCTCCATACGGGGGTTGTGCATCGCCACCCATGTCCGGGCGGCCTCTTCTGGAGAGTCGTAGACGGTCTCCCAGACGGCGTTGTAGATTCTGACGTTTGGGTATATACCGGCATCATGGAGAATGTTTACCGGGAAGATGTAGTCGGGGTAGCCCTTTCTCATGGTAGCTTCTTCTCCGAAGACTGCACGATAGAGCGCCATCTCCTCCGGGCCGCGCCACTCCCCCGCATGCCAGAAGAGGTGGACCGCCCGGGTTGCAGCGGAGTCGAGTTTTTCCAGGGCGGCGGCAAGGTCGTAGAACCCAAGCGAGAATGCAGCGATGACAAGGTCGTGGGGCTCGATATCTCTCCCTATCACGGCATCCTCCCAGCGCATCTTAACGCAGGAGTAGTTCGTGAGTCCTTCTGCTGCCATCCGCTCCCGGAGGACGTTGAGCATGCCTTCGGATGGGTCGAGGGCCGTTACGTGGGCTGCGGTCATCGCAATCGGCACCGCAAGTCTACCTGTGCCTGCACCAACGTCGAGCACGGTCTCCCCGCCCTGGAGGTTAAGGATCTCAAGTTCCAGCCTGGTTGCTTCTTTCTCACCGCGGGTGACGCGTCTGTAGGCAGCGGCACGTCTGTCCCAGGCGGCAGCGGGATCACGGCTCTTATCGAGCCGTTCGGGTGAGTTTATGTAGATTGCTTTCCAGAGTTCGTTCCAATTGATGATCCGGTGCATACTGTTTTGCTCGTTCTGCGATTGTATATACTGTCCGCATCTTCGGCGTGGTGCGCACAACGTATTTATCGTGACAGATCGATGTTTATAAGGGAGTTGTAGGGCCCGTAGCTTAGTCCGGTTAGAGCGCTCGGCTCATAACCGAGCGGTCGTGGGTTCAAATCCCTCCGGGCCCATTATTTTAGCCGGGTCGCCCTGAGGGTGCAGCCTCTTTTGTGGTATCTTTTCAAACAATATATCCTCCCCTCACTGCTCAATCGGCAATGAATAGGGGACTTTTAGCTCTTTCACGATAACCCGATTTTCAGTGGGTGGCGGCTTTCATAGAAAACCCACACCGTCCGGTTTTTGTATCCCCACCCCTCTCCTCAAGGGATGGCGGGCGGTGCATGGCAAATCCTCCTGAAGCCTGTATCCAGGAGCTCACGGATGAGGTGGTTACCACCCCGGATGAGGCAGAGACGTCACCACCATTGTTCATGCCTCTGGATGTTGCTCATACCTGCCGCCCCATCTCTTCAGGTCACCAGGGGTGAAAATGAGCGGCTGTTTTGCCCTGCAACCTAACCGGCATCTTTGTGTGTGGTGAATCAGCAGGTGCACCGCTGCTGCCCACAATCGTCCCTGGAGGTTTGGCTCTGTGCGGTTCGGTTGCTTCCAGGTCGGGGTGGCCAGGCGCCCCGGATCGACTCCTGGCACGCGATCGCCTGTAATGAAAAGGTGGAATCGCTCACCCGGATGGCTCCTGCTCCGCGTCCTTCTTCCGGTAGCCCTCAAGCAGGATCGTCGTCAGGTTCTTCACCGGAACATCGGTGCAGTCGGCGATATGGAACTCGCAGAACGGGCAGACCGTCACCACCACGTCCGCTCCGGTTGCCTTCACCGCCTCACCGCGCATCGCCCCGAGGGCCATCGCCTCCTCCGGCACCCCCGAACGGACGCCGCCACCGGCGCCGCAGCACTGCACCGGCATCTCCACAAACTCCTTCACGGCCTGCCGGAGCAGTTCCCGCGGCTGTTCGCGGATCCCCTGGCCCCGGAGGAGGTGGCAGGGATCGTGGTAGGTCGCACGGATATCGAGCTTCGCCGGGGGCTCGATCCCGTACTCGGTCAGGATCTCTGTGACGTCTTTTACCACAAACGGGGTCTCATAATCGTTCTTCAGCGTCGCCCCGCAGCCGGCACAGATCGTCATCACGGTCTCTATCCCACGGCTGGCGAATGCCTCAATGTTTCTCTCTTTCAGGCCGTCCACGATCGATGTCTGCCCGGTCCTTATCAGCGGTGACCCGCAGCAGACCTGCTCGTGGGGTATGATCACCCTGATCCCGTTACGCTTCATGACCTCCATCGCGTCAAGCGCCGTCTGCGGCACCCGGCCGTTGAACATGCACCCGACAAAGAACCCAACCTCGCCGCGGATCGGCCCATCGGGCTCGATCACCTCCGGCACCTGCTCAAGAAACGTGACCCCCGTTCGCTCGACGCTCCGTCCCGTCTCCTGCACCAGCCGGGCCACCTCCCTGTGGCGTGGGAGAGTCAGCCCGCGCCGGTTCGCGAGTTCCCGGAGTTTCTCGATGGCTTTGCCCGGGATATCGATATCCTTCGGGCAGACCTCCACGCAGCGCTTGCAGGTCGTGCAGTAGAAGAGCCCTTTCTTGACGGCATCGGTGATCCGGTCGCCGGAATCCCTGGGGTCGAGGGCGAGCCGCATCTCCTGGCGGATCACCGTCGGCCCGGCGAACTCCGTCACCAGGAGCGCCGGGCAGGCGGAGACGCAGCAGAGACACTCGATGCAGTCCCGGAGCGGTTTTATCTCCTCGATAACCTCTTTTGGTGGGAGTTCCCCGTCCGGTCTCGGGCATATCCTGGCGATCTTAGCGATCACAGGCTCCATATCAACCGCCAGGTCTTTAAGGACGGGGAGCGCCAGCGGTTCGACTATCATCCCGTCGCGCGCCTCCTCCATACAGGCAAGGACAGGCTCCCCATCGACGCGGACGGCGCAGGTCCCGCACTGCCCGGCCCCGCAGCAGTAGCGGTAGGCTAGCGTCGGGTCGAGGTCGTCGTGGATAGCGTGGAGTGCGTGGAGCACCCTCGCGCCCTCGTTGACCTGGACGGTATATTCTTCAATGTGCGGTTCCGCATCCTCTGCCGGGTTGAAACGCGAGACCCTGACTCTGATCTCTCTCATGCTGCCACCTCACGCCGCTCGATCCCCTCCCGCGTGAGCGAGATGTATGTATGTCCAAAAGGCGACTTCGCCGGCTCCGTCCTGACATCGGCGTCCAGCCTCATGTGGGCACCACGGCTCTCCGGTCGCAACAGTGCGCAACGGATTATCAGGGAGGCTGTGGTGCACATGTTCCGGATGGTGCAGCACTCAGCGAGGTTGTCGCTAGATGCCGCGTAGAGCCGCCGGTCAGAGAGCCGGCGGACCTGCATAAGGGCCGTCCGGAGATCGGCGGCATTTCGAAAGATTCCAGCCTGGTTCCACATCGTGAGTTTCAGGTCTTTCCGAACATCCGCCGGGTTTATCACCCCGTCATAGAAACCGTCCAGCATCCCGAGGATCTCATCGGCTCTCTTCTCGTCGATCCGGCCGCTCCGCGCCGCTGCCTTCCCGGCGAACTCACCTGCACGTTTCCCGAAGACCTGTGTGTCGGCAAGCGCGTTCCCGCCCAGGCGGTTTGCGCCATGCACCCCGCCGGCAACCTCCCCGCATGCGAAGAGGCCCGGCAGGGTTGTCCGGCACTCAGGGGTGATCCGGAGCCCGCCCATGATATGGTGGGCGGTGGGCGCCACCTCCATCGGCTCCCTCCTGATATCAATGCCGAATGCGAGGAACTGCTCGAGCATCACCGGGAGTCGTGTCTCAATCGTCTCAGCTGGAAGGTGGGTCACGTCCAGGTAGACCCCGCCGCGGGCCGTCCCGCGCCCCTCCAGCACCTCGGTTGCGATCGCCCTTGCAACCACGTCCCGGGTGGAGAGTTCCATCCGCTCCGGGTCGTAGCGTCTCATGAACCGTTCACGCCGGGCGTTCAGAAGTAGACCTCCTTCTCCCCGGACTGCCTCGGTCACAAGGCGTCCCCTGGCATCGTAGGGGTAGACCGCGCCCGTCGGGTGGAACTGGACCATCTCCATATCGATCACCTCCGCACCGGCGCGGTAGGCCATGGCGAACCCGTCTCCCGTCCCGGCGGCGGAGTTTGTGGAGATGTCGTAGACCTGAGTCCCACCGCCGGTTGCAAGCACCGTTGCGTCGGCCCGAAAGAGCATGACCTCTCCATCCCGATCGAGGGCGATCGCGCCGGCAACCGCCCCGTTTTCATCGGTTACAAGGTCGATTACGGTGACCTCCTGGTAGATGTGCGTATCCGTTGCATCCAGTCGTTCAAGGAGTGTCATGATGATCTCGTGACCTGTCCGGTCGCCGGCGTAGCACGTCCGGGGGAAACGCTGGCCACCGAACGGTCTCTGCGCGACCTGACACTCGGCAGTCACGTCAAAGACCGCGCCCCACCGGATGAGGTCGGTCATCCGCTCCGGGGCCTCGCGAACCAGGACGTCCACGAGTTCGGGGTCGTTGAGGTATGCCCCGCCTGCAAGCGTATCCTCGCGGTGGACATCGATCGAGTCCTGGTCGCGCAGCACTGCGTTGTAGCCACCCTCCGCCATCGGTGTGCACCCCCCTTTACCGGCGATAGTCTTGGAGACCATGACCACATCGCCGTAGCGGGACGCCTCGATGGCAGCCCGGATACCAGCGCCGCCGCTTCCGACAACCAGCACGTGCGCGTCCACAATCTCGTCTACAAGCATCTTATTAGTCGGTGCGTTGTATACTATCATAAAGTAATTGCAGGGGATAAGTGAGCCAGAATGAGGCTTTTGATGAAATTTGGCGGTAGTTCTGTCGGGGAAGCGGCATGTATCCAGCGGGTCGCAGATATAGTTGAATCACACCATGCGGCAGGAGATGAGGTTGCGGTGGTGGTATCCGCATGCTCCGGGATCACCGACCGGATCATCGCGGCTGCCGATGAGGCCGCAACGAGCAGTGAAGAGCCAGCGATCGAGGAATTCATCTCAGCGATGCGGGAGCGCCACATCAGGCTCCTGGAAGCAACAGCCCCGGACCACACCCGTGAGGTGACGGAGATGATCGACGATCTGCTGCTCCGGCTGCAGAACATCCTCACTGCGGTTCACACCCTGAAGGAGCTGACACCTCGCTCTCGCGATTACATCATCTCCTTTGGGGAACGACTCTCTGCCCCTATTGTTAGCGCAGCCCTCAGGCAGCGGGGTATACCTTCAGTCGTCCTTGACGGCGCCGAGGCCGGGATCGTCACGACTGCAAACCACGGCGATGCCCGTGCTCTCCCGGTGAGCGAGGAGAGAATCCGTGCCCGGGTAGCCCCGCTGCTCGGTGAGAGTGTTCCTGTTATCATGGGGTTCATGGGGGCGACCGAGCAGGGGGTCATCACCACCCTGGGCCGGAGCGGGTCTGACTACTCGGCCGCTGTCATCGGTGCCGGGATCGGTGCCGACGAGATCTGGATCTGGACAGACGTCGACGGCGTGATGACCTCTGACCCAAGAATCATCGAGGACGCACGGGTGCTCGACGAGATCTCCTACCTGGAGGTGATGGAGCTCTCCTACTTTGGTGCAAAGGTGCTCCACCCACGGTCGATCGAGCCCGCGATGCAGAAGGATATCCCCATCCGGGTCAAGAACTCTTTCAGGCCAGATGCCCCTGGCACCATTATCCGCCGGGACAGGCACCTGGAGAAGCGCGTAGTAAAAGCCATAGCCCTCATCGAGAAGGTGGCCCTGGTAAATGTCAACGGTGCCCAGATGATCGGCCGGCCAGGGGTCGCAAAGATGATCTTCGAAGCGCTTGCGGAGCGGGAGGTGAACATCATGATGATCTCCCAGGGTTCAAGCGAGGCGAACATATCCCTCATCATCGATGAGTCGCATCTCGACGCCGCTCTCGCCGCCCTTAACCCCATCGTAAAGCAGGGGATCGTGCGCGAGGTCACCCATGACCGTGATGTGGCCGCACTTGCGGTTGTGGGTGCCGGGATGGCCGGCTCCCCCGGAACCGGCGGGCGGATCTTCTCCGCGCTCGGCCGTGCCGGAATCAACGTAATGATGATCTCCCAGGGTTCAAGCGAGGTGAACGTTTCATTCGTTGTGAAAGCCCGGGATGGCAAGCGCGCCCTGCGGGTGCTGCACGATGAGTTCCGCCTATCGGAAAATTCGGATGAGACAGAAGATGCCGCTGTATCGTCCCCTCATGCACGAGATGGAGGGTTCGGCCGTGCCGGAACATACCTACCGTGATGCCGGTGTCGACATCGATCTCGAGGCCCGGGCTGTGCGGGCGCTGATCGATAAACTCACCTACCGCAGAACCGGTGCGTTCTCAATGCTTGGGGAGGTCGGGCACTTCGCCGGGCTGATCGACTGCGGGTCATACGTCCTTGCGCTCGCGGTCGACGGTGTCGGCACCAAGATGCTTGTTGCCGACGCGCTGCAGGACTGGCGGACGGTCGGGATC
>Ga0209407_1002617_pt1 | contig 16648 bp, 13 predicted proteins | sample AD_JPNHG3_MetaG_FD_184410 | JGI IMG/M metagenome (GOLD analysis project Ga0209407, IMG submission 184410) | Active sludge microbial communities of municipal wastewater-treating anaerobic digesters from Japan - AD_JPNHG3_MetaG (SPAdes) (version 2) | ecosystem: Engineered > Bioreactor > Anaerobic... | reverse complement strand
AATTTTCTTAACTTTTCTATTGAAAAACGTTTTTCTATATATCAAGAATGTCTCGGTCGGTTTCGTCCAACTGCGGATGATTAATGATGTCCGCAATAAACTTTACGAGCGTTTGCATGACCTTTCATTGTCATATTTTAACCGCAAACGAAGCGGCGAAATTACCTCAATAATAATGAACGATGTCAACGCGATGCGTAATTCCTTTACGATCAGTTTTGATAAACTACTGGTCGAGCCGATTAATATTCTGGTTTTTATGGTATTGCTTTTCATTATTTCCTGGCAATTGGCATTGCTGGCGGTGGTTATTTTGCCAGTTAGTGGTTTTATTATTTCCAAAATCGGCAAGAGTATTCGACGCAAATCACTGCGATCTTCCCGTCAAATTGCCGGCATTATGGCGATTTTGGATGAGACTCTCCAAGGTATGCGCGTGGTGAAAGCTTTTGCTATGGAAAAATTTGAGATTGAGCGTTTTCGTAGTGAAAACCGTAAATACTTTAACCTTGTCTTCCGACGCAAGAAACTGCGTGAATTCTCTTCGCCTATTAATGAGGTTTTTGGCGTATTTATTGGTGTTCTTTTGCTCTGGTTCGGTGGTAGTCTGGTTTTGACTGGGAAAGGTATTGATGCCGAAGATTTTGTCCGGTTCGCCGTTATGCTGTTTGCCATTATGAATCCGATCAAAAGCTTGACCAATGTTTCGATGGAAATGCAAGAAGGCTTGGCGTCAGCTCAGCGGGTTTTTTCCTTGCTTGACGAAAAACCGGACGTAGTAGAAAAACCGAATGCGATCGAGATTAAAGACTTTAACGACAAGATAGTTTATGACAACGTCTCTTTTAAATATGAAACTTCGCGGACTGAGGTTCTCAGCGGCGTAAATCTGGAAATCAAGAAGGGCGAGATCGTCGCCATCGTTGGCCATAGTGGTGCCGGTAAATCCACTCTGGTTGATCTTCTGCCGCGCTTTTATGATCCCACAGGTGGCCGCATTCTGATTGATGACCACGATATTCGCGACTTGACTTTTGCCAGCTTGCGTTCATTAATGGGAATCGTTACCCAGCATACGATTTTGTTTAACGATACAATTTTCAACAACATCGCTTACGGTATGCAAGATTTCGATCCAGAAAAAGTGCGTGCCGCGGCGGAAGCCGCCAACGCCTTGGAATTTATCGAAGAATTTCCCGAAAAATTTGAAACTATGATCGGTGATAAAGGCTTGCGACTTTCCGGCGGCCAGCGCCAGCGTTTGGCAATTGCTCGAGCTCTACTGAAAAATCCACCAATCTTGATTCTCGACGAAGCCACTTCATCCCTCGATTCTGAATCCGAGCAAAAAGTTCAAGCCGCGATCGAAAATTTGATGAAAAACCGTACCGTTCTGGTGATCGCCCATCGGCTTTCTACCATTCATAATGCCGATAAAATTGTTGTCTTAGAGCACGGGCGAATCGTCGAAACCGGCACACATAGCGGACTATTGAGTCGCGAAGAAAGCATTTACCGCACTTTCTATGAAACCCAATTTGCAAAAAATGAATAAGGGCGAAACTTTTGGCGGGTAGAGAAAACTATCCGAACGATCTAATGCGGTTACCGTCGGTCCAAAAAGTCCTTGACCGTCTGGCACAATCGGCGTCGCCAATTAAACCTGCTGTCCTGACAACACTCGTCCGCCAGGAGCTCAATGAACTGCGCGCGGCTATCCGTACTGGAAATTTCATTTCCCCCAAGAGTGACGACCTGATAGAAGTCGTTGCCGAAAAAGTTGCCAGTCGGATTAATTCGCTGACTAATTGTTGTTTAAAAAAAGTAATCAACGCCACTGGAATCGTTCTGCATACTGGACTGGGACGTGCGCCTTTCGGGAATGAAATTTTACCCAAAATGGCTGAATTACTTTCCGGATATGTAAATCTGGAATTCGATCTGGATTCCGGCGAACGCGGCGAACGGCTTAATCTTACCAATGAAAAAATTTGTTTACTGACTGGCGCCGAGTCATCAGCGGTAGTCAATAACAACGCTGCGGCTGTCTGGCTGGCTTTGAATTCTCTGGCAGATAGTCGGGAGGTCATTGTCTCGCGCGGCGAATTAATTGAGATCGGCGGTAGTTTTCGTTTACCGGATATAATGGCAAAAAGTGGGGCTCGGCTGGTTGAGGTTGGCACGACCAATCGCACTTATCTCCAGGATTATCAAAAGGCTCGCACGCGGAAAACCGGCGCGATTTTGCGAGCGCATTCCTCTAATTATCGCATCGAAGGCTTTACCACCAAGCCGACCGCATCCGAGATCATTACCTGGGCGCATTTTCAAAACCTGCCGGTCATTTTCGACCTTGGTAGTGGCGCGCTATTTCCTATGGAAAATGTAGAATTGCCCTCCGAGCCGGTCGTAGCCGAGGTAGTCAAACAAGGATTCGATCTGATTACTTTTAGCGGCGATAAATTGCTGGGCGGACCACAAGCGGGGATAATCGTTGGTCGGGAAAAATATGTCAGCTGTCTTCGCCAAAACCCGCTGATGCGCATTTTACGTTGTGATAAGACAACATTTTTTCTGCTCGATTATACTCTTAGTAAATATTTGCTTGACAAACCGTTTCCGGAAATTGAGACTTATCGATTGCTGACAACTAAGCCTGCTCAGCTAAAAGCCCAAGCTATCCAGATCCTAAATGCTATTGAGCCAGAAATTATTAAAACGCTCAATCTGACGGTGTGTGAAATACCGACTGAGGCTGGGAGTGGTGCTATGCCAACCGCCCAAATTCCCAGCGTTGCCATAGTAGCCATCCCTCAATGCATTTCCGAGACCCAATTGGCGCAAAAATTTCGCAGTTACACGCCGCCGATTGTCGGCTATTGCCGGAACGGAGAATTTCGCCTGGATTTGAAAGCCGTTCAATCTGATGATTTGCCGTTTATTCAATCCGCCTTACAGGCGATCGGTCGTTCCTTATTAAATTAATTATAAAGAAAATGCAATCTCTCATTATCGGCACCGCCGGACACATTGATCATGGGAAAACGGCGCTGGTCAAAGCCCTTACCGGTACCGACCCTGATCGTCTGGCAGAAGAACAGGAACGCGGAATGACCATTGACATCGGTTTCGCCTTTTTAACTGAAAATATTGCGTTCATTGATGTACCCGGCCATGAACGTTTTATCAAAAATATGGTGACTGGCGCCAGTACTATTGATGTCGCTATGCTTGTAATTGCCGCTAATGACGGCGTGATGCCACAGACGCGCGAGCATTTTGAAATTCTCAAACTGCTGGGAATTCAGCACGGGATCGTCGTCGTGAACAAAGTAGACCTCGTTCAGCCCGATTGGCTGGAAATGGTCGTAGAGGATATTCGACAATTAGTCAAAGGTTCTTTTCTGGAAAATGCGCCGCTTTTTAAAACTTCGATAGTCAGCGGTGCCGGAATTGCGGAATTGCGCCGCTTTTTGATTGAATTACCAAACCAAATTCCCGAAGTGCATTCCACCGGTTTGTTTCGCCTGCCGGTAGATCGCGTTTTTGCGATCAAAGGTTTCGGCACAGTTGTCACAGGGACGGTGCTTTCCGGTGAAATTAAGGTTGGAGAAGAGGTCGAGATTTTGCCGTCCGGTCAGCGCTCGAAAATTCGCAGCCTGCAATCGCATAATCAACCTCTTGATTCCGTTGCCCGCGGTCAACGTGCGGCGCTTAATCTGGTTGGAGTAAGTAAAGAACAAATCGAACGTGGAATGATTATCGCAACGCCCGGTGCTTTCGTGAAAACGAATTTGCTGACGGTTTATATAGAATCTTTACCATCGGCGCCGCCGATTGAATACCATGATCAGTTGCGATTGCATCTCGGCACTGGTGAGTATATTGTGCGTATCAGATTGATTGGTCGTGATCGCCTCTTCCCGGGAAAGCAAGGAGTCGCGCAAATAGTTCTCGATCAGCCGATTAGCGCCGGATTTCGTGATCATTTTATTCTCCGCTCGTATTCACCTTTGGTAACGATTGGCGGTGGAATTGTGCTGGAAAATTCTCCAGAACCATTACGCAAGAAGAACAAAGAGACTGCCGCAGAACTTGAACGGTTGGTTTTTGCCGCTGATGAGGAATGGTTGAAGTGGTCAATATTCCGCCGTGGTGAAAAACTAACTACGATCGAAAAACTGGCGCAAGTTCTGACCGTTACTGTGGCTGAAATTTCGCCGCTATTGGCGAAATTGGTTAAGGAAAATGTCATTCGAGAGCGCGAGGGCAAAATTATCGCCGCCGAACGATTGGCTGAATGCGCTGAAAAAATTACCGCAACTTTAGCTGAATTTCACCGACAGAATCCCCTCCTTCCCGGTTTAGAAAAAGCCACATTATTCGGCAATTTGCATCTTGATGAAACGCTGGGCGATTGGTTGACTGAGGATTTGACTCAGGCAGGCAAAATCAGGGTCATCGGCGATAAATTAGCTATTGCCGGTTTTACTCCGCAATTAAGCGAGTGGCAAACTACTCGGCAAGAACAAATTCTGGCTGAAATCACAAAATCAGCTTTGACGCCGCCTACTTTAGCCGAACTGGCTGAGAAATTACAGACTGATCTCGCCGAAATACGTCAATTGATAAACCTCTTAGTCAATCAACAAGAAGTAGTTTTAATTGACAGAATATATCCGTTCAGCGCGGCGGCAGTTGACGAGGCGGAAATAAAGTTGATAGAATTCCTACGAGGAAAAAGCGGCGCTACCGTCAGCGAGTTGAAAGATGTCCTCGGTATATCACGCAAATTTGCCTTGCCGCTGTTGAATTACTTCGACCAAAAAGGGGTGACGGCGCGGAGCGGAGATAGGCGCAGGCTGGGGTCTATTGACTAAGGAAATAGTATGAGTGTAAAGGTATTAATAAAGAAAGATCGTGAAAAATCGCTCCTGCGTCACCATCCGTGGCTCTTTTCAGGTGCGATTGAAAGAATTGAAGGTAAACCGCAGTTGGGTGAGACCGTCGAGTTACGGGCGCATAACGGTCGTTTTCTAGGATTGGGCGCCTGGTCGCCTAAGTCTCAAATCGCTGTGCGTATCTGGAGCTTCAATCCGGAAGAGGAAATCAACGCTGACTTTTTTCGACGCAAATTAAGTTTGGCGGTCAAACGGCGCGAGTCGCTTTTTGAGCCGAACAAAACTGACGCAGTACGCTTGGTCAATGCCGAATCCGACGGTTTACCAGGACTGATTACTGATCGTTATAACGATTATTTGGTAGTTCAATTTCTTTCCACTGGAGCCGAATTCTGGCGCGAAACAATCATCACGGCGCTGGCAGAAATCTGCCCGGTTACCGGAATTTATGAGCGCTCGGATGTAGAGGTGCGCGAAAAAGAAGGTTTGGAACTTCGCAAAGGTTTACTACTGGGAAGCGAACCGTTGGAATTAATCGAAATTTGCGAAAATTCGCGGCGTTTTTTAGTTAATATTCGCAATGGTCACAAGACCGGTTTTTACCTCGACCAGCGCGACAACCGACAAAAAATCGCCGAGTTCTCAGCTGGGTGCGAAGTGCTGAATTGTTTCGCTTATACCGGCGGATTCGCGATCGCGGCTTTGTCAGCCGGGGCGGCTAAAGTAACGAATATTGAAGCCTCCGCCGAAGCTCTCGAATTACTGAACCGCAACGTTGCCCTGAATGGTTTCGATCCAGCTAAAGTCGAGAACCTGACTGATGATGTTTTTCAAGTTCTGCGAAAGTTTCGTGATCAGGGGCGGTCATTCGATTTAATTATCCTCGATCCTCCCAAATTTGCCGAGTCGAAAAGTCAAATTGAACGTGCTAGTCGCGGTTACAAGGACATTAACCTACTGGCATTTAAACTTTTACGGCCGAACGGCATACTTTTTACCTTCTCTTGTTCAGGCCAGATATCGCCGGAATTATTTCAGAAAATCGTGGCTGATTCTGCCCTTGATGCTGGAAAATCAGCCCAAATCTTGGCCTGGCTCAATCAGTCGGCCGATCACCCGACGGCTTTAAACTTCCCCGAAGGTCATTATCTCAAGGGATTGGTCTGCGTTGTTGAATGATAAATGTAAATCTCCGTCGTAATATGGGGAAAAGAATAACACCAGTTAATGGGATGAAATTATTTTTATCCTGATTCGGATAATAATCGCGATTGATTCGCAGATTATAAATAGTGGGTATTATCCTTTAATCATTGTAAGTAACATCTTAAACCGTTTGACGGCTTTTACGGCGTGCGGCTGATTAGCAGGCATAATAATCATTTCATCGGCTTGGATACTGAACGGCTGACCGGCGATCGTGATTTCGGCTTCGCCGTCGAGAATGTGTACCAGCGCATCGAACGGCGCAGTGTGTTCGCTCAGCCGTTGACCTTCGTCAAAGGCAAAGAAGGTCACATTTCCAACTGGCTTATCAATCAATGTCCGACTAACGATTGCCCCGGTCTGATAATTACCCAGTTCAGTCGTTTTTAATATTCGAGACCAATATTGATCTTGTTCTGAATTTTTCTCTTCGGTTTTCATTTTCGTTACCTCTTCAATTATTAGCTGTATTGATAATGGTTGCCAACAAGGCGAGACTATATAATTGGAAGGAATAAGCATGCATTTTAATAGCTCCAAAAAAATATCTGATAAACCTAAATAATCTATCCCATATTACAAAGGAAATTGAGATCTAAGTTCATTAATTTGCGTATAATCAAGAGCTAACATTTACATTTAGATGCAGAATGTAAAGATGTTTTCAGTGAGGCAAGTAGCGTTTTTCTCCCGATATTGGCAGATGCCGCTATTCCAAAATTTATCCTGGAATATTTCATATCTGAAGAACTCTATTTGTCTGGTCATCAATCTTGATTACCTGATTGCGAAAAACCGCCTGGCGTTCATAGACTATTTCGAATAAGTCGGCTTTCTTTTTAGCCGCCGTAATTTCATTGCGCAGTTCACCGTAATGATAAATGGTAAAAATCACTTTTTCAGGTTCGATAATGGTATGGATTCTAAAAACCAAACTGCGGTGACTGCGGTCAAGCCCGTCAGCTATCCTGAGCAAAGCCGCCAGCTTGCAAACTATTACGCGCGCATTTGAATTAAGCTTAGCAAAATAAGGATGGTTTTCTGAAGGTAGTGATTTGCGGTGATAGCGAGCGACATTGGCGATAATTTCTGTTTCGGTTGGATTGAAGCTCGGCAAGGCTGGTGTGCTGGTTTCCAGAATTATGCGCAGGCTATTTTTATGATGGCCACTAGCATTTTGAAGTGCATATCCGATGTCATGCAACAGGGCAGAGGCTTCGAGTAAAAGCCGTTCGGAGACAGAAAGTTTGTGGAGAGGGATAAGTTCATCAAATAATTGTAGAGCCAGTTTGGCAACTTGGTTGGAATGAAGTGGTTCTGGATCATATTTCATCTGGAGGTTTTTAACGAAGGACAGCCGATTATCAGAACTCATGATTTGATCTCGGTTAAGCCTCTTTAGTCTCGGGATAAAAGCTAGGATGCTCAGGCTTTATGACTATTTTGACAGAATTCGCTAACATATAACTATAATGATTGCTCTTACAAATAACAACAAATTAGTATATTATGCAAAAGAATTTTTCAGATGAAAATCAATTAAGCTCAGTGACGAAAATATTAGAGACATTCGAACGAATCCGGCTTGTCTCCGGTGATATTACTCGGGAAAAATGCGACGCTATCGTCAATGCCGCCAACCATTCGCTTTTGGGTGGCGGGGGAGTGGACGGTGCTATTCATCGTGCGGCTGGTCCGCGCCTTTTGGAAGAATGCCGTCGCATTAGGGAGCAAGTATTGCCAGACGGTTTACCAACCGGTGAAGCGATTTTGACGGTAGGCTACGATTTGTCGGCTCGCTTTGTGATTCACACTGTCGGTCCGGTTTGGCACGGTGGCGAACACGGTGAGGATGAACTCTTAGCCGCCTGTTATCGAAATGTTTTGCGCATTGCGGCTGAGAATAAATTTGATGTTATTGCCATCCCAGCCATTAGCACCGGTGCTTACCGATTCCCAGCAGGAAGGGCGGCTGAAATCGCGCTGGAGTCCATCTTACAGCATTTAGCGAACAACGAATTTCCGCGAACCGTGCGATGTATTCTTATCGGCGATAACTACCGGATTTACGAACGATTGCTGAATCAAATGCGTTCGTCAACTGTAAGGTAATTCCACGAGTACAATTGTTCAATTTTTGGGGTGAATTATTGGATTCGGGTAATTTTTTTTGTAATCTTGAGTGTTTAATGACAGGAGAAAATTAAAATGTTACCTTCAGTCAATCCGACTACCACTTCTGCCTGGCAAAAGCTGTCAGCTCATTATCAAGAAATAAAAAAAATATCACTGCGAAATTTATTCAATGAAGACCCGGAGCGGTTTCAGCGTTTTTCAATTAATTTAGTTCTCGATGATACGAGTCGAGACGAAATTTTGCTCGATTATAGTAAAAATCTAATTACACCTGAAACTTTTCGACTTTTACTCAAACTGGCGCGAGAATGCGGCGTCGCCGAGGCGATTGAATTGATGTTCACCGGGGCGGCGATTAACGTCACTGAAAATCGCGCGGTCCTGCACACGGCATTGCGAAATCTCGATGATAATCCGATTTACGTCGATGGTCAGAATGTAATGCCGCCAATAAAGGCTGTCCAGGAACAAATGCGTGAATTCAGCGCCAAAGTTATCAATGGCGAGTGGCGTGGTTATGATGGTCAGCCGATCAAAGACGTGGTTAATATTGGTATTGGCGGCAGTGATCTGGGACCGGCGATGGTGACCGAAGCCTTAAAACCTTACCACATTCCGCATCTAAAATTACATTTTGTTTCCAATGTGGATGGCACCGACATCTGGGAAACTTTGAAATGTTTAAACCCGGCGACTACGCTTTTTATCATTGCTTCCAAGACTTTTACTACCCAGGAAACGATGACCAATGCCCAGACAGCGCGCAATTGGTTTCTGACTACAGTCGGCGAACCCGGTTTTATCAAATCGCATTTTGTGGCAGTTTCGACTAATCGGGCAAAAGTAATCGAATTTGGAATTGATCCGGAAAATATGTTCGTGTTCTGGGATTGGGTCGGCGGTCGCTACTCGCTCTGGTCGGCAATTGGTTTATCAATTACGCTGGCGGTCGGATTTGATAATTTTAGGGAATTGCTGGCTGGCGCCTATGCTATGGATAACCATTTTCGCCGGACGCCTTTTGAAAAAAATATTCCGGTGATTCTGGCATTGCTGGGAATTTGGTATAACAATTTTTTCGGAGCGGAAACACTGGCTATTTTGCCTTATGATCAATATTTAAGGCGCCTGCCAGCCTATCTCCAACAGGCGGATATGGAAAGTAACGGCAAGCGAGTCGATCGCAACGGCAAAGTAGTCAATTATCAGACCGGGCCAATTGTCTGGGGCGAACCAGGTACGAACGGACAGCACGCTTTTTATCAACTTATCCATCAAGGGACCAAGCTTATCCCCTGTGATTTTCTAGCGCCAGCCATTTCGCATAATCCGGTTGGAGAACATCATAATATTCTATTATCGAATTATTTCGCTCAGACCGAAGCCTTGATGAACGGCAAAAGCGAGGAAGAAGTTGCCCAGGAATTGAAATCCAAAGGTTTGACTGAGGCTGAAATTCAGCGCCAGTTGCCCTATCGTGTTTTTCCTGGAAATAAGCCGAGCAATTCATTACTTTTTAAAAAATTAACTCCGCGAACGCTGGGTGCTCTAATTGCTATGTACGAGCATAAGATTTTCACCCAGGGAATAATCTGGAATATTTATAGTTTCGATCAATGGGGTGTCGAACTTGGTAAGCAATTGGCGGGACGGATTCTGCCGGAACTTGCGGATGATCAGCCGATTACCAGTCACGATAGCTCAACTAATGGATTGATTAATGCCTGGAAGAGACTCCGTAAGTAATCGCCTTAACGAGGATATTTATGGAATGGTTTAGTGAATTAAGTCCCGTTTTTCAAGCATTTCTGGCAACCTGTTTTACTTGGTTGGTGACGGCTGGCGGCGCTGGGTTAGTGATTTTTTTCAAGGAAGTCAGTCAACGCCTATTAGATGCCGCACTGGGTTTTGCGGCCGGAGTGATGATTGCCGCCAGTTATTGGTCGCTTTTGGCTCCGGCAATAGAAATGGCTGGTGCATCGGGTAGTCCGGCTTGGATTCCGGCGGCGGTCGGATTTTTATTAGGTGGCGCTTTTTTGAAATTGGTTGATCGTCTGCTTCCCCATTTGCATTTAGGTTTGCCGATTGATCAGGCGGAAGGTATTAAAACTAACTGGCAAAGGACGGTGCTTTTAGTGCTGGCGGTCACGATCCACAACGTTCCGGAGGGTTTGGCAGTAGGAGTGGCTTTCGGTGCGGCGGGAGTCGGCTTGCCTTCGGCTTCACTATCTGGTGCAGTCGCTCTGGCTCTGGGCATTGGTATTCAAAATTTCCCAGAAGGTGTGGCGGTTACAGTACCACTGCGGCGCGAAGGACTTTCAACCGGCAAGAGTTTTTTTTACGGTCAACTTTCCGGTTTTGTGGAAGTCATTTCCGGAGTTATCGGTGCTTACCTGGTTCTGACGATTCAGGCTTTGTTGCCCTATGCCTTGTCGTTTGCAGCGGGGGCGATGATTTATGTTGTAGTCGAAGAATTAATTCCCGAATCTCAGAAAGATATTAGTACCGATGTCGCGACTCTGGGAGCGATGCTGGGTTTTACCATTATGATGATTTTAGATGTAGCCTTGGGCTAAAATCTTCAAGACTACAACAATTAAAAAACCTTATAGAAATTGAAATTTGTTGCATTCATAACTTTATAAAAGCTATATGATTGCAAAATAGAGAATCATCCAATTAATTGGGATTTGGACTTAGAATGTCGCCAAGGTTGCGATAGTCTAATGTGATTTGTAAACGGTTTAGTTTTATTCACGTCCCATATGCGCGGCTTTTGCGCGAATCTGGGGGATGCCTTCTGTCATAATGCTTTTTACGTCGGCGTACCGGAAAGTCCGCTCCTCAAAGGAGCGCGTCTCGAGGGCTTTCAGGAAGCGATTTTGGAATTCGTCAAAATAAGAACCGTAGAGGTGATAGCTATCCGCTTGATGGACATAGCGACCGATGTTGATTTTAGCGCCGAGTGATTGCTCGATTCGATTAGCGATTTCAACCTGGAGCTGGGTCAGCGCAAACATATTCATAAAGGCGGCTTTATAAGCATCGTTAGAGCGAAAGCGGACATTCGTATTGAGAGTCCAGGCCGAATTATCGTCTTTCAGCAAACGGCACCAAACGCTTTGCAAGCAAGGCGGGTCGTAGCAATCGTTGTCTTCCCATACTTTCCAAGTGATTGCTTGGGCGCGGCGCGTATGAGGGACTTTGGTTAATTTTTCGACCATAATCGCAATCTGGTCGTAAACTTTTGCGGAACCAGGTACCTGATAATTGAATAAACGTTGGTGATAAGTATATTCCCAGCGGGCATCGGCAGGATTTTCAGCCGACCGGATGCAATGGTCTTTGATTCCTTCCAGCACTTCCAGAACATATTCTTGAAGGTCTGTCAATCCACCTGGGAAGTCACAATGAATCATTGGTTCGGCTAAAGGGTTTTGGACGACGATCATCATAGTACAATCTTTGCTAGGCGGATCAGAAGGTTTGTCGTACTCGGTCTTGATATCGCAACCTTTTTGGTATAGTTCGACTAATGATTTTTCCCAGGCGGCGGCGAGCGATTCGCCGTTAACCATAAGCACGGGAATTTGACCGTTCATAAGTTCTTAACCTCATTTTGATTATTTTCATAATGTAGCGCGTTTGGCAAGAAGGAGTTGACATTGTTTTAGAAATTAAAAAGCCGAAATGAATATAAAGAAAAAATCGGAGTAATCATATTACGAATCCATTAGACCTCAACTACAGCTTTGATTTACCAATAAATTATTTGTTCGGGAAACCTTGTTTAGCTTCTAATATAAGGCCGTTTCAGATATTGCTCAGCCAGGCTGACAGCTGCCGTGCGATTATTAAGCTGGACGGCTTTACGATAGCAAGCGACAGCCTCGGATCGGCGTTTTTGTAGATCGTACACATTACCCAATCTCACAAGAGCATTGCCTAGGTCATAATCCAGTTCATAATCGTAGGATTTGATGAATTCGATCAAATTCGATCCGGCTTCATCGAGCCGACCTTGGGCAAGCGCCAAACTGCCATAGAGGAGGCGGAGTATTCCTCGATAGTCCTTTTGGGTTTTGGGAGGTAGAGTTGGAAGCAAAGCTTCAATCAGTTTTAGGTAATAATTAGCCTGATCGAGCTGGCCAATCTGGATCGCGGCGTCGGCAGTTAATGCGGCATAATAGGGATTTTTAGGGAAATCTTCAGCCATTTTGCACGCATATTCATAAGCGCCGCTATAATTCGATTCAAAATAAAAGGAGAGGTAAGCTAGAAGCGATCGGGCTTCATAGCGCCCGTAGTTGCCGTGATCGGCGGCGGCTTTGATGGCTTGGAGGCCTTCACTGCGCGAGCCAGATTCGCGCATTAGGCGACTGGCAATTTTCATATAAGGGGCTGAGATGCTGACATAGTAGTTAAATAGACCGACCGGCAATTGGAAATCCGGTTGGTCAGGATAGAGTTTCTCGGTCTTTTTGATAAATCGGATAGCATTATAACCGCTAGTTAGCACGCCGAAGTAATTTTTTTCTGCCAATTGAATGCGGGCTCGCAAGCCCATAACAGTTCCATAGAAAAAGAAGTATTCCGAATGCGATGGGTTTTGTTTAATCTGTTCCGAATAAATTTGCAAAGCCTGTTCAATATCCACAAGAAATTGTTGATTACGTTGGTGATAACCGATTAATCCTTCGTTTTGATAATATTCGACTGCTAATGCTCCCAGTGGACCCATAGGATGAAAGGGAGTGGAATTTAATACTTCGTGGAAAAGACTGGCGGCGCGTTTGTATTCCCGATTGTACATTGCTTTAAGAGCGATTTGAACTCTCTCTTCCTGTTGTTCAAAAGTGTCAGATTTCAGGTTAGCAAAACCACCGAGTAGCAGGGTGATTAATAAGGTCTTAATAATTTTCATAAGGTAGTGTTTTTAAATAGATGGTATAGATTATCAAATTAGTATTAAAAAAGCCCCAGCGCGGGGCTTTTTTGTTATTTATTAAAACTATTACTCAATAAAGTCGGTATCCATAAAATCTTCGAGATTGAAGCGTCCTTCTTTTTCGAGTTCGCGTAATTTTTCGACAATTTTTTTCTGAGCGGCTTCGACTTTACGCCGTGGTTGTGGCCCTTCTAATAGCTTCATTTCATCTTCCAGAATGATCTGGGAACGTTGGGGTAATAAGCTTTTAAAGAGGTCGCGTATTTCATCCGGTTGACCTTTTAAAGCATAAGCTATTTCCGAAATTTCGACCGATTTTAGCACTTCGGCCAGGATGTTTGGTGGTAATTTGGGAAGGTCTTCGAAACTGAAGTAATAGCGTTTTATCTGATCAACCAGTTCGGGTGCTTCTTTAGATAAAAACTCGAGGAAGCGTTTTTCATCACGGGGCGGTATTTTACTTAAAATGCCAGCTACGTCTTGGCCGCCGCCGCGTTTAAATTCGGAAGCTCGTGGAATAAAAGCCGATTTGTCTTTAAGATTATTGGCTATACTGACCACGCCTTCCAGCGGAATTTCCGTGAGATGTCCCATTTCAGTTAATACTTTGGGTTGGACGGTGGGATCGAGTTTTTGCAAAACGTTGACCTGGCGTTCGACCGGCAGCTGGGCGATTGCCAGAGCCATAATGATTGGTGGCTCGCTGGCAATCAAATAGGCAATTTGTTCGTCGGTCAGTTTCAACATAAACTCAAATGGCTTTTTGGTCTCCTCCTCGGCGGGGATAAATTTTTCGGAAACGAAGCTGAAATAGAATTCCTCGAGGACGGCTTTTTTGACATCGAACGGGATATTGGCAATTTTAGCCATATTTTCACGGATTTTTTGCATTTGGCTACGACTTAGTCCTTTGAAAAGCTGGACTGATAAGTCGGGACCAAGGGCTTTAAAGAGAATAGTGGCTTTGTCCAGTCCACTCAAGTTCTTGGCGTCTATCATTTTCTTACTCCTTTAACTCTCAGTTTCGGATTTGCCTGGCTGTATATCCTGACTTATCCAGGCATTGATGATTCGTAAAGCTGTTTCAGGTTGACCAACTGACATTGAAATTACCGATTGCCGCATACTTTTTATTTCTTCTTTCTGGGCTTCAAAGTCAACGGGTGGTGCAGAGGGTTGGGCGGGTTGAGCTGATTCTACTGGTGGAGTAGGTGTTGCGATGGGTTGAGTAATCGGGGGTACTGGCGGTTGGGGCTTGGGAGTTACCTCTGGCTGGCGGGTTAAAATTGGCTGAGCCGGACGCGGTCCCATTGGGATTTGGGAACCATAACCCCACTCCAGTTCCTGTCTTTTGACCTGCTTGCGATGATTGACTAATAAGACGATTAGGAGAATTATCAATAGCACTATCGCCGCGATAATCGCGTACCACATACCATAATTGCGAACTCTTAACATACTGGGCGGAGTGGTTTCGAGAGAACTTAATTCCAGTTCTTGCAGGCGGCGATTGCTTTCTCGTAATTGCTCGCGCAGGCTTTCCAGTTCGGCTTCGCGGGTCGTAGTTTGTCGTTCGGTAACCTGACGTTGGTCTTCGGTTATCTGGGGAGCCTGTAATTGTGCCTGTAGCTCAGCTACTTGCTTTTTGAGTTCATCAATTTTTAATGAATCTCGCAAAATGGCTTGGCGTTCGAGTTGCTTTTGCTGTTCGAGGCGGGCATTATATTCGGCGGTTGTTTGACGACGTTCAATGTCGTCAATTTTTTCGGCTATGTTTTTGAGGATAATGGTTTCGGTCGCATCTTTATCGGGGCTTTTTTTGAAATTGGCGGTCATAATACTGATGACATCGCCTCGCGCCCGATCATAATGAGCGGCGACCGCCACGACCTGTCTGACGTTTTCTATGATTTCAGGAGAAATACCATCTTCGAGAATGACATTGATTTCCTGACGTTTTATAACCGGAACGGATATAGCGACTTTTTTTTCGGTAGTAGAAGTCGATTTAGCCGTACCTGGAGCTGATTGTGGTAAGGCATCGAGCTGCGTTTGAGACTGTATTCGTTGCTGGGATTGAATTACAGAAGTTGGAATATCAAAGCCCGGAAGGGGTAGAACGTATTCAGTAGCTCTCGGGCGTGATTCCTGAGGAGTAGCGCCTGCAAGTGGGGTTTCGGTCGGTTCAGCCTGTTCAACGGGCGCGAAATCAATTTCGGCTTTGACATTGACCACGAATTTGACATCATCGAGTAATTTTTCTAAGGCTTCGGTTATGCGGTCTTTGATGCTATTTTCGAGCGACATTTTTTGAGAGAGATATGATAAATTTTCCTGGGCAATTAATAAAGTAAATAAGCCGAGGCTAAAAATTAAAATCAACTGTTTTACTTTAAAATGTGACATAATAAAATCCTCTTTTTAACCAATGGTTAAGAAAAATATTTCGAAACGACGATTTTGTGCTCTCTGCTCCTCGGTCTGGTTTGCCTCTTCGATTGTCCGACCAGTTGCGCGCGGACGGGTATCGGCATATCCAATTGCCCGAAAACGATCGGACGGCAGTCCTAGCCCAACGAAGTAGCGAACCACCTGCGCGGCTCTGGCGGATGATAACTCCCAATTAGATGGAAAAACGTCGGATTTAATGGGAATATTGTCAGTATGTCCTTCGATAGCGATGGGAAATTTAGACTGCGCAATCATGGGAGCTAACTTATTCAGAATCGGGAAAATGCGTGGATCCAAATCGGCTTTGCCGGAGGCGAAGGAAATTTCACTGGGGATTTTAATTGAAACTCCGCGAGAACTGGTTTCCACCTCAATGACTCCTTTTAATTGTTCCTGTTCGATGACATCTACGACCTTATCATAGATTTCTTTAATTGAAAAATGCTCGGTGGGTTTAGGTTTGGCGCCTCCGAGGGCTTTCTCGACGGAATTACCAATTTGTTCCAGTTTGACCGGGTCAATAGTGGAAATAGAAAACATTAAGATGAAAAAAGTCAGTAGTATTGACATCATATCCGAATAGGTTATCAGCCACGGCTCTTCATCGCCAGTGTCCTGGTGAGAAAATATTTTGTGCCTTGGATTCTGCTCGTCAGCCATCACTATTTAATCTCTTCAGGGTTCTTCCAATCACGCGGTCGTAAGTAAGAATTGAGTTTTTCACGAATGATAAGCGGGTGTTTGCGAGCCTGCAGTAATAGTATTCCTTCAATTAGCATCATTTGTAGGATGTTTTGTTTCTGAATACGAGTCTCGAATTTGACTGCCATAGGATTAAAAATTAAGTTGGCTAATATTACACCATAAAAAGTAGTAATAATAGCGGCGCCCATGCCTTCGCCGAGCACTTGCATCGGATCTAAGCCAGCGGAACTAATCTGAGCCATTCCATAGAGCATAACTACCAACCCAATCAAAGTTCCGATCATTCCAAAAGCCGGTGAAT
>Ga0209407_1002606_pt1 | contig 16693 bp, 15 predicted proteins | sample AD_JPNHG3_MetaG_FD_184410 | JGI IMG/M metagenome (GOLD analysis project Ga0209407, IMG submission 184410) | Active sludge microbial communities of municipal wastewater-treating anaerobic digesters from Japan - AD_JPNHG3_MetaG (SPAdes) (version 2) | ecosystem: Engineered > Bioreactor > Anaerobic... | reverse complement strand
TTTGCCCGGGACTATGACCAGGTTCTCCGAGACTTCCAGATCCGCTGGTGTCTCGAGCACCGTGGGCAGTTACATTGTCCCCGCTGCGGCAGCGCGGCCCTGATCCGCAAGGGATGGCGGCCTCGGGTGCTGCGGAGCTCGCACGGCCGTTTGCCTCTGCAGGTGCAGCAGATGCGCTGTAAGAGCTGCGGCAGGACGTTCCGGCCGGTCAATGCGGTGCTGGGGCTTCCCTTTGGGCGTCTGTCCCTTCTCACAATAAACTGACAGGAAAGGGTATCTTTTTCTTACGTTCTTTTGTAAGAGAGGAGGACTCTGGCAGATTGATCTGATCCAAAAAAACAGAAGGAAAAAGAAGAGGGTCACCCGGGGATCAAAATGGTTTGGCAGCCAAATCCCTTTGGGAAACCCTCTCGACAAGCACGTTCTTGGTACTACACTTCCCTGCGGATGTAAAGCAATTGTCCGAGGCAGGCAAAGCGTATGCCTGGCCCAAGCCGTCGCGGTGCCCGAGATGCGGAAGTGCGCGGCTCTGGGGGCACGGGTATGTTGACCGGTACTTCGAGGGGTTTTGCGTTGCCTTGTGGCTGAAGCGGCTCCGGTGCCCGGAGTGCGGGGCCGTTCACACCTTGCGGCCCGCGGCGGTCCTGCGGGGGCTGCGGTATCCCGCGGCGGTCGTCGTATCGGCGCTGCGGGAGAAGATCGCGGGGAAGACGTGGCTGCCCTCGGTGAGCCGGCAGGCGCAGCAGTACCGGCACCGCAGCCTGCGTCGGTTTTGTTCCGGCGTTGCCACGCGCTGGAGTCTTTCGCTGGACGATCTTGGGCGGTTTTGCCGATCTCGCCTTCTTCCCATGACCGGACAATGTGCACCGCTTCGCCTCTGAGCGCCTCCCCACCGTGTTTTTGCGTCGATTGCGCCGGGGGCACCTGCTAAGAGGGGCCAAATCCCCGGGAGGAGGCAACGGCGATGGACGAAGAGGCAAAGCGGCGGGTGGCGCAGTTTCGGTTTGGGGTGATCCATGATCTGACGGGCGATCGCAAGCTCGGCCGCGGCGAGCAGAAGCGGCTCCTGAAGGAGAAGTCGGCCTGCGTGTGGGAGATCCCCTTTTCGGGGCGAACCCACATCAGCCCGACGACGATCCTCGCCTGGGTTCGGCGCGACGAGCAGGGGGGCCGCCGCATCGAGAGCCTTTATCCCACGCCCCGAAGCGATCGGGGCCGGCCGCGGGCGCTGGACGAGGAGACGCTGCTTTCGCTTGTGGAACTGAAACGCCAGTTCAAAGGGGCATCCCTTCCGGTGGTGCTTCGGGAGGCGCGGCAGCGAAAGATCCTCACGCCGGAGGCCCCGGTGAGCCCCTCGACGATCTATCGTCTGTTCAAGCAGCGGGGCCTGATGCGCAAAGACGAGATCCTCGAGGATCGGCGCCGCTACGAGGCCGAGCTGCCCAACGACGTCTGGCAGTCCGATGCCATGCACGGGCCGCGGGTGGACGTGGACGGCAAGGCCCGCAAGAGCTACCTCTTCGCGGTCCTCGACGACATGAGCCGTCTGATCTGCCATGCGGAGTTCTTCCTCAACGAGCGCGTGGAGACCTACATCGGGGCCCTTCGCAGCGCGCTCCGGAAACGGGGGCTTCCCCGCAAGCTCTACGTCGACAACGGCCCGGCGTTCCGGTCCCGGCAGCTCGGCTTCGCCACGGCCTCGCTGGGCATCGCGCTCATCCACTCCAGGCCCTATACGCCCCAGGGCCGCGGCAAGATCGAACGGTTCTTCCGCACGCTGCGGATGCAGTTTTTGAACACCTGTCCCGACGGCATGACGCTTCCGGCCCTCAACGAGGCCCTCCAGGGCTGGATCGAGGGCTACCACACAACCGTTCACTCCAGTACCCGGCAAACGCCGCTGAACCGCTACCTGCAGCATGCGCACCTGCTTCGGGAGGCCCCCAGGGACCTCGACGACGCCTTCCGGCTCCAGGCCGTGCGGAGAGTCGACCGGGACCGCACCGTCTCCCTCCACGGCCGACTCTACGAGGCCCCCGTGGCCTTGATCGGCAAGATGCTCACGCTGCTGTACCACCCCGAGGACCCCGGCCGCGTCGAGGCCTGCTACGAGGGCCGCTCCCAGGGCATGCTCGTCATGCTGGATCTGCACGTCAACTGCAGGGTGCGGCGCCAGAGCAGCCGCGTCGACCTCAAGGAGCCCCACGCTGAGGCCCCCGACGAGGATCCGGAGACAAAATACGCCGGCGGCCGCCTCTTCGGGATCAAGGAGGACGACCATGGGCTATAGGACCTTCTTCGGCTTCCAGAGAGAACCCTTCAGCCCCGAGATCCGCATCGAGGAGCTCTATCCCCTTCCGGGCATGCAGGCCGCCGCCGAGCGGTTCCACTTCGCCCTGAAGCTCGGGGCCGTCTGCCTGGTGACCGGCGACGTGGGCGCCGGCAAGTCCACGGCGCTCCGCTATGCCGCCTCGCGCCTTCACCCCTCGCAGTACCGGGTCGTCTCGGTCGTGGCCACCACGGGCTCCATGACCGACATCCTGCGGCAGCTCTGCAGCGGCTTCGACGTCGAGGCCAACTCCTGCTCGCTGGCCAAGCTCACCCGCACCTTCCGGGCCGCCGTCCTCGAGATCAGCCAGCGAAAGCAGACCCCGGTGCTCATCATCGACGAGGCCTCGCTGATGCGCCTGGAGATCTTTGCCCAGCTCCATACGCTCAGTCAGTTCGACCTGGACTCCCAGCCCCGGCTGCCTCTCATCCTGGCGGGGCAGATCAACCTCGTCGACAAGCTGATGTTCCACGCCTCGCGGCCGCTGGCCTCGCGCATCATCGGCCGAAGCCACCTCGAGGGGCTCAAGCTCAAGGACATGACCGCCTATCTGAATCATCACCTGCAGATCGCGGGCGTGAAGGAGCGGCTCTTCACCGACGAGGCCACCCTGGCGATTCATCAGGGCTCGGGAGGCCTGCTGCGCCGCGCCAACCTCCTGGCCAAGGGTGCGCTCACCGCCGCGGCCCACGAAAAATGCCAGACCGTCTCGCCCGAGCACGTCCGCATCGCCTCCACGGAGATCATGTGAACAACATGCGCCCCGCAGGCCCGGCTCGATTGCGCCGATCACCAACCGGCCTCATTGCGGCGATCAGGCATTGGTTCTATGGCAGCGAGTAGCAACACGTCAACAGGTCAGATCATTCCGGAAGGAGTCAAATCAGAGTGAGATTCGGGGATCAGAATAATGTGAGACGTTACAGCGTCGGTTCCTCGACGAGTTGCTCGAGAAGGCCATCGGGATGGGGATCCAGATGCCCTTTGGGCGGGCGTCCTGGGTCCTGCGCGCGCTGCTGGCCGACGCCCCCTCCCCGGAGGGGCTGCGGCGCCAGATCGCCGCCAGGGCTGCAATGCTCGTCCCGTGCGACGAGGTGGCCGGGCGTCCGACCATCGTCAAGCGGCTGGTGCACTTGCATGTGGGCGACTCCGAGGCCCTGCGTCAGCGGCTTCTGGGACTGCCGATCGAACGCCTCGTGCACGACGGGGGCATGAACCTCGGGGCCTGTGCCCCCAAAGTCCAGAGCTGCCGCCGGCATCTGGTGCACCAGCTCAATCACTACCTCTGGCTCGACGGCATGAAGGTCGAGCAGCGCCGGCACTACCAGAAGCGCCTGAAGCGGCTGCTGTGGCGCCAGGGGCCCCGAGCCCCCGAGGGCCTGGATGCCTTTATCAAAGAGCTGCAGCGCGACGGCTTCCGTCAATCGGCCGAGCACCTCCAAAACGCTCAGCCGCAAACCTTCACCTGGCAAGCCGACAAGGGCTTCGCCTTTACGACCACCGCTCCTCTGGAGCGCGAGATGAGGGAACTGAACCGCAGGGCCGATGTCGGGGCCCGATGGAGTGAGCGCGGGATCGAAAACGTCCTGACGGTGCTGTTCCATTACCGGCTCAATGAAATACCGATAGTGCCCCTAAGGACGTATCAGTAGGTAACGCGTTTTTGTTGCAATCAGGAAGTTCAGATGCCGCCAGCTCTTTGGCTCCGTATCGTGAACCGGACAGTCCCCCTGCCCACAGGAGGGACAGGGAAAACGGCTCCCCCGGGGAAAGTCCAGTCCGATGTCCAGACGTCGCTTCTCGGCATCGAACCGACAACTCACCACCGTCCACGGTGGGGCCAACCCTAACGCTACTTGAAGAAGTTCCGTGTCTCTCATGAAACAACGCTCTATCACTGACACGGACCGACTTCAAGAACTTACCCACTCGGAATAGCGAGGAACCAAACGCCCGTTGCCTCATAAATAAATGTTACCGAGGAGGGGGCTCAGGTCGCTGACGGGAGAGAGTCCGCTTATAGCAGAGATCGAAGATTTTTTTAAGTTTGCATTCCATGGCCTCCCGGAGCACGAAGGGGTTGAGGGTACGAAGCCGGGCCGTGAGCTGGAGTTTGGTTTTCCGAGGGATGTGCACGGACTCCATGACCCGTTGGTACGGGGTTTTCGGCGTGTCGTAACGCTTGTAGGTTTTGGAGCCGATGCGTTCTTTGTCCAGCAGCTTCACCGAGGGGCAGAAGAAGTTGTGGAAGAGCCGCCACTCGGAGCGGTACAGCTCGTTGAGCAGGGGCACGAGAGCCGGTTCATCGAAGCGTTCATAGCCGAGCCACTGGCGGATGTGGGTCCAGTTTTTTTGTTCGATGTGGGCGTTGTCGTCCTTTCGATAGGCGCGGCTGCGGGTGAACCGGACGGGCCGGGGGCGTTCGGTGAAGTGGCGCACGAGGTGGCGGTTAAGGAACTCGCCGCCGTTGTCGCAGTCGAAGCCCAGGATGTCAAAGGGCAGGTGCTGCTCGATGTCCTGGAGCTGTTCCAGCACGCCCTGCTCGCCGCGACCCCAGAGGGCCCGCTGTTCGGTCCAGCCGGTGGCGATGTCGACGCAGTCGAGGCTGTAGACGAACTGGCCGGCCATGGAGGCACCGCAGTGGGCGACGGTGTCGGCCTCCAGGAAGCCCGGCTGGGTTTGGTCCCACTGGTTGGTTCCCAGGGGGATCTGGTTGCGCAGCAGGGCCCCGGGCTTGGTGGTGGCCCGTCCCCGATGTTCCATCTGTTTTCGGGTGGGTTGGAGGAGGCGGTCCAGAGTGGCGGCCGAGATCCGCAGCAGGGCTGCCCTGACCTCCGGGCTCAGGGGCCCGAAGGAGGCCTCGTAGCCCGGCAGCCATAGCGGTACGATGGGCTTGAGACGCTTGGAGCAGGGCAGATTGGCCGTCAGCCAGATCTTTTTCAGCGGTTTGAGGATGGCCTCGCGGTCGTAGAGCGGCTTTCGCCCCCGCTTCCTGGGTTTGGGTGCGGTGAATCGCTTAAAGCCATTGAGCTGCCGGATGGCATGCTTGCGATGGCACCCCGCGGTGGCGCAGTACTCATCGAGGATGAGGCTCTTCTGGTCCCGGGTGGCATTCTTGTATCGACGGTGGACGGCTTCGAGGTACTCCCGTTTGGTTCGCGGACTCATCGTCACGGCTCCTGGAGAAGGTCTCTCTCCCGGTAACATGAATTATGAGTCAACGACCCCTGTGCATCCGCACCCCCGGTAACATTTATTGTGAGGCAATTCGGACGTTCTATAAAAGTTGACACGCTTACATGACGTCAGTAAAATAGTTTAATTGACGATCAAGGCGTTCTCTCAAGCGCGTAAGCCGGAAAATGCAGTAGAAATATGACTGATGAAAGGCCTGTACATGCTCATCTTAAAACGGGTAGCGACTCTGGTTCTTAGTGGCATGTTTGTGGTGGGCGGTGCCTATGCTGATTCGAGTATCGATTCGGACGGTTTGACGCGTAATCTGAAAGTTACAGAATACGGAGGTATGGTAGGATATGGACAAGGCAATCTGGAACGGGGATACTACCGGAACGTATTCTTGATTTGGCATCTCGCGGCTGACCTGAAGCATTACACAGGGCTAAAAGAAAAGCATGGTCAGCTTTCCGCTTTTATCGAGCCTCAGATCAATCCCGTAATTGATCCCACACAGAATATTGAGTTCGGAATCGGTTTTGGACTCCAGTACATGTATCCTCTCATGAATACATTCTCCCCTTATGTGATGGGATCTGTCGGTCCCCACTACATCTCGGCCAAGACAGACGATACAGGCCAAGCACGCGGTTTTGCCTTTGCGAGCACGATCGGGATCGGTTTGTACTATTTTATAGATCGGCAATGGGCCCTGAATCTGGGATATCGCTTGCGTCACATTTCAAATGCAAACATGAATTCTCCCAATGGTAGTATCAATACACAGAATATTCTCATGGGTCTTTCCCTGTGCTTTTGAAAAGTGGCGATCTTCCCAGAAGGAGGATGGGGTGCTCAGGTATGATGTGGCACTGATTGGAAAGGAGGGAGACTCCTCTGAAAGGTAAGGAGCCTCCCCCGAGGGGACACGAGGTGAACGGTATTTAGTGTCCGTCCGGAAACTATAACCGGTTAAAAAATATCACGAATCTCCGCATTTTAAGCTATTCATTTTCGGTGCTGTCTGCTATGGTATGTTTCACAAGACGCTGATATCGTTAAGCAAATACCAAAGCAAGGATCGCCCGTGCGCCGAAAATTCAATGCCCAATCGAGCCTCTTCACCTCCACCTCCAACAAACCCATCGCCCGCGAACTCGAGCAGATCTCCCGGATTCTCGATGAGACCCCGCGGCTTCTCGATCTGGTCTACCGGGACCTCGTCGGCACAAAGCGCGACGACACGGGCCGGATGGGACTCAATGCCGAACAGGTTCTGCGCTGTGCCGTGCTGAAACAGTACCGTCAGCTCAGCTACGAGGAGTTGGCCTTTCATCTGGATGACTCATCGGCCTTCCGCGGCTTCTCCCGTCTGGAGATGGGACAGTATCCCTGCAAGTCGATTCTCCAGGACAACATCAAGTCTCTGCGGGAAGAGACCTGGGAGGCGATCCACGAGGAGATCATCGGCTACGCCCGGCGCGAGGGGATCGAGACGGGCCGCAAGATCCGGGTGGATTCCACCGCCGTCGAGACCGATATCCATCATCCGACGGACTCGACGCTGCTTTTGGACGGCATCCGGGTCATCACCCGCTGGCTTGCCTGCGGCAAGGACCTGCGGCCGCAACCCGTCTACGTTTTCTCGGACCACACGCGGGTGGCCAAGAAGCGAACCCTCACCATCCTCAACGCCAGGAAGGACGCTCTCCGCAAGGCCGCTTACCGGGACCTGCCGGCCTATGCCGCGCGGGTGGCGGGGTATGCCGAGGCGGCCATCCTGTCAACCGACATCTAATTTTGCCCCCTTTTGGTCATCGAAAAATGACCCCCACCTGTTCATGACGGTTCGATTTCGGGTTCCCGGATCAGCCCGGCCTTGACCTTCTCCTTGAGCCGGTAGGAGTTTCCCTTGATGTTGATCGTCGTCGAGTGGTGAAGGATCCGGTCCAGGATGGCCGTGGCGATCACCGGGTCGCCGAAGATCTCGTTCCACTGGCTGAAGCTGCGGTTCGAGGTCAGGATCAGGGCCCCCTTCTGTTTAGGGGCGTGCCCTAAAGGGATCGAACATGGGATATTAGGCAGGTTCGTTTTCTTTCTTAAGCAGATTTTCAAGCGAATGGATAAGCGGTGGCAAATCGCTTGTGACCGTATCCCAGACACGATCCAAGTCGACGTCATAGTAAGCATGGATCAGCCGATTCCGCATGGCGACGATAACTGCCCAGGGGATGTCGGGAAATTGTTCTCTCGAGTCTTTGGATACTTTAGAGGCAGCTTCTCCGATGATCTCAATGGACTTGACCAAGGACAGAACGAGCATCCTGTCGGTATCCAAATCGTGGCGGGTTTTGTTCGTGGAAAATGCAATGGCATCTCTTGCGGCATCCAGCATATGGCGCACGCGAACGAGATCAGCCTTCAGCATACTGGACCTCTGCAGTATTGAGAACGTCCTGTCGGAAATATCTGCTTAACTCCATCGGTGTCCGCAAATCCACCTTGCGTCCCAGGATTCTGGAGAGTTCCATTTCCATTTCAGCAAGACGAAAAAAACCCACTGTCTGACCCGGTTTGAATTCCACCAGCACATCAACGTCGCTTGTCGGCTTGAAATCATCCCTGAGAACGGAACCGAAGAAGGAAAGCTTACGGATGTGATTCCTTCTGCAGAAAGAGTCGATTTCGTTCGCGGGGACGGGTATGTGAATCTTTGTTTGCATCGTCTTATTGTATAAGTGGCTATATTCGAAGGAAAAATACATAAAAAAGGGGCTGCGGGCAATGAAAATCTCGCAACCCCTTCTTTTTATTGGCGCGCCCTCTAGGGCTCGAACCTAGGACCTTTGGATTCGTAGTCCAACGCTCTATCCAACTGAGCTAAGGGCGCGCTTGATTCGTTTTTAAAATGGCGGAGAGAGGGGGATTCGAACCCCCGGTACACCTTTAAAGGGCGTACATTCGCTTAGCAGGCGAACCCATTCGGCCTCTCTGGCATCTCTCCGCGCTCGATCGGCCTTTCGTATTTTCACCCTCACCCGGCCTCTCCCGTCGAGGGAGAAGAGCAACTGCCTGAAGGGGCAGGGTGTATATTCTATTCTGGCGGAGGGAGCAGGATTCGAACCCGCGAACCTTTCGGTTAACGGTTTTCAAGACCGCCGCCTTAGACCACTCGGCCATCCCTCCGGCTTTGCCCGTTACACGGCACCGGCCGGGCCCGGCCGGCAGGACACCCGTTTTGGAAAACGGCATATTACCCGCCGGCGGGTATTCTGTCAATGCCTTTCATGTAGGGCCGCAGGGGCTCGGGAATGACGACGCTGCCGTCTCTCTGCTGGTAGTTCTCGAGGATGGCCACCACCGTGCGCCCCACGGCGAGGCCCGAGCCGTTGAGAGTGTGGACGAACTCCACCTTGCCGGAGCCCTCGCGGCGGAAGCGGATCGAGGCCCGTCGGGCCTGGAAATCCTCGAAGTTGCTGCACGAGGAGATCTCGCGGTAGACGTTCTGGCCGGGCAGCCACACCTCGAGGTCGTAGGTCTTGGCCGAGGAGAAGCCCAGGTCGGCCGTGCAGAGGCTCACCGTGCGGAAGTGCAGGCCCAGGGTCTTTAGGATGTCCTCTGCGTCGAGGGTCAGCTTCTCGAGCTCGTCGTAGGAGGTCTCGGGAGTCGTGAACTTCACGAGTTCCACCTTGTTGAACTGGTGCTGGCGGATGAGGCCGCGGGTATCCTTGCCGTAGGAGCCCGCCTCGCTGCGGAAGCAGGGCGAGTAGGCCACGTAGTAGATAGGCAGGTCCTTCTCGGCGAGGATCTCGTCGCGGTGGATGTTGGTCACGGGCACTTCGGCCGTGGGGATGAGGTAGTAGTCCATCCCCTGGATCTTGAAGAGGTCCTGCTCGAACTTCGGCAGCTGCCCCGTGCCGGTCATGCTCTCCTTGTTGACCATGAAGGGCGTGAGGACCTCCGTGTAGGTGTGCCGAGAGGTGTGCAGGTCGAGCATGTAGTTGAAGAGGGCCCGCTCGAGCTTGGCGCCCCAGCCCCGGTACAGGGTGAAGCGGGCGCCCGTGATCTTCGCCCCGCAGGCGAAGTCGAGGATTTTCAGGTTCTCGCCGATGTCCCAGTGGGGCTTGGGCTCGAAGTCGAAGACGGGCTTTTCCCCCCAGTGGCGGATGACGGGGTTGTCCTCCGAGCTCGTGCCGTACTCGACGGATTCGTGCTGGACGTTGGGGACGACCATGACGAAGTTCTGGATGTCGGCCTCCACCTGGGCCAGCTCCGCATCGAGGGCCTTGATCCGCTCGGAGATGCCCGCCATCTTCGCGACGAGCTCCGAGGCGTCCTTCTTCTCCTTTTTGAGGGCCCCGATTTCCTTGGAGGCCTTGTTGCGCTCGCCCCGCAGGGCCTCCACCTCCTGGAGGATGTCCCGGCGGCGCTTCTCGGCGTTGACAAACGGGGCAAAGTCGATCTCCTGCCCCCGCTCGAGCATCTTGCGGCGGACGAGCTCGGTGTTCTCGCGAAGGAACTTGATGTCCAGCATATCCTGTATCCCCCTTGCTCTCATAGAGAGGCCGGTGAAATGTTCAAGAAGACCCGCCCTCGGCCGGTTCCCCGACGCTGTCGGGGCAGGGGAATGTCACCCTCACCCCGGTCCTCTCCCGTCGAGGCAGAGGAAGACCGGGCGGCGGTTGAGGCATCTCAGAAGTCAATTTCCCTTATCACTCCGACAGGTTAAGGTCAACCATTTTATCCTGGAATGCAGGCCGTGCTGGGGCTAGCGGCGGCCGAGCCTGCGGCGGACCATGCCGGCGAGCGTCGTCATTTCCGGGCAGCGGAGGGCAGCGGCACAGATCGAAAAAACGGCGATCCCCGCGGCGAGTCCCGCGCCGAGGACCGTTACGCGATGCCGGAAGGGCGCCGTCACGTCCCAGCCCAAAACGTGAATTGTCAGGGACACGGCAACTCCCATGACGGCGGCTGCGGCGGTGACGCGGGCCAGGGATCCCCAGAACGAGGCGTCGAGAAACCGCCCGATCCGCTTTCTCAGCAGCCAGCCCAGCGTGAGGACGTTGACGGCCGAGGCGATGGAGGTGGCAAGGGCCAGCCCGCTGTGCTTCAGGGGGAACATGAGGGCCACGCTGCACGCGGTGTTGACGATGAGGGCCGCGACGGCGATCCGGACGGGGGTCTTCGTGTCCTGCAGGGCGTAGAAGGCGGCCACGACCACGCGGATGGTGGAGAAGGCCCAGAGGCCCACGGCATACCAGAAGAGGGCCTGCGCCGTGAGCACCGCCGAGCGCGGGTCGAACTCGCCGCGCTGGAAGAGCACCGAGATGATGGGCTCCTGCAGGGCGATGATCCCGACCATGGCGGGAATCGTGATGAAGAGCATGAGCCGCAGCGAGAAGGAGATCGTCCGCTTCATCTCGTCGTACTGCCCGCGGGCCACCTGGTCGGAGAAGCTCGGCAGGGCCGCCGTGCCGATGGCGATGCCGAAGATCCCCAGGGGCAGCTCGACGATGCGGTCGGCGTAGTAGAGAAAGGAGACGCTTCCCTCGGGCAGGAACGAGGCCAGCAGGGTGCCGATGAAGATGTTGATCTGGTAGACGGCGGCGCCGAAGGCCGCGGGCAGCATCAGAAGGCCGATGCGGCGCACGCCTTCGTGGCCGAAGCGGAAATCGGGCCTGAGCGAAACGCCCAGCCGGAAGAGCACGGGCAGCTGCACCGCGAGCTGCAGGAACCCCCCGATCATGACGCCCACGGCCAGGGCCACGACGGGCTCGGCGAAGCAGTCCTGCAGGGTGAGCGCCGCGGCGATCATGCAGAGGTTCAGGATGACGGGCGACAGCGCCGGGGTGGCGAAGTGGCGCAGCGAATTCAGGATCCCCATGCACAGGGCCACCAGGGCGATGAAGAAGATGTAGGGGAACATGATGCGGGTCAGCAGCACCGTGAGGGCGTACTTGTCCGGCGCGGCCCGGAAGCCCGGGGCCATGAGCGTGACGATGGCGGGCGACAGCAGGACGCCCGCGATCGAGACGACGACGAGGATGACCGACAGCAGCGTGAAGGCCACCCGGGCCAGCTCGAAGGCCTCCTCGCGGGATTTCGTCTTGAGGTACTCCGTGAAGACGGGCACGAAGGCGATGGTGAGCGAGCCCTCGGCGAAGAGGCGCCGCAGCAAATTCGGGATGCGGAAGGCGACGAAGAAGGCGTCCGTGGCGAGCCCCGCGCCGAAGTAGCGGGCCACGACGACGTCGCGGATGAAGCCGAAGAGGCGCGAGAGCATCGTGGCCGACCCCACCACGCCTGCGGCCTTCGCGACGCGGTGGTTCTCGGTGTCATGAGGGGATGGATGCGTATCCAATGTCATCGGGAATCGGTTGCTCCGGGAAATCCCCCTCAAATCCCCTTTTTACAGGAAGCAGAGGGCGGGCCTCGCGCACGCGAACGCCCCGGGTGCGGCCCGTCATGGAAACGGGAGCTTCACACTCATACAGAAGGACCCTCAACCGCGTCAAGCACAGATGAGGGTCCCGGTCATTTTCTGCGGCCTTTGCCTCAGGGCCCGAGGAGGCCTTTCAGGCGGGCCTCCAGCACCGCGCGGCCGATCCCCTCGACGGTGACGGTCTTCCTGCGGGATTTCTCTCCCGAGGCGATGGACAGGGCCGAGCGGCGAACCCCGAGCAGGCCGGCCAGGAAATCGACGCAGGCCCGGTTCGCCTTCCCCTCGACGGCGGGGGCCGCGAGCCGGATCTTCAGGGCATCGTCCTGGATGCCCGACACCTCGCTCTTCGAGGCCCCGGGGACCACGCGGACGGCGAACTGCACGCCGGCGGCTGTTTCCTTGATGGTCAACATGGCCTTAGCTTTGACAGGGGCGAAAGGACAAAAATCAAACCCCCCTCGTTCCCCCTTTTTCAAAGGGGGGGTGGCGGGGGGATTGCACCGGCCGGGGGTCGCGGGCCGGCGGTTACTGGATGCCGTCCCAGTCGGCGTTGCCCTTCTTCATCGCCTCGAGCAGCTTCTCGTTGAAGTCCATGAAGGACTCGAAGTACTTCTCGAGCTGGGTCTTGATGTTGGAGAGCTTCTTGATCTCGCCGCGGAGGTGGTCCGCCTCGGAGCGGCCGGTATTCACGGGGATGGGGATGTCGAGGCCTTTCTTCCAGGTCTCGAGCAGCTCGAGGTTGAAGGTGAGGAACGAGAAGAAGTCCTTCTCGTGCCAGGCCTTGAGGTTCTTGAGCTTCTCGATCTCCTCGGTGAGGATCTCGACCTCGTTGCGCAGGGCCTGGAGGTTCTGCCCCGTAACCTGACCCTCGGCGGCGTTCTTGGCCTTGTCCTGGTCGGTCTCCGCCTGGGCTTTCTTCAGGTACGCATCGGCCTGGGCCTTCGCCTCGGCCAGGATCTTTTCCTGCTCCTTGCGGCCCTCCTCGGCCAGCCTGGCCTTCAGGGCGGCCGCCTGGCCCTCGGCTTCCTTGAGGATCTTCTCGGCCCGGGCCTTCGCGTCCGCGAGCAGCGTCTCGTGGGCCTTCCGGTTTTCCTCCTCGAGCTTTCCCCTCTGGGCCGATGCCTGCGCGGCGGCCTCCTTGAGGATCTTCTCGGCCTGGGCCTTCGCCTCGGCGATGAGGCCCTGGCCCTGTTTCTCGGCGTCCTTCAGGGCCTCTTCCTTCCACTTCCGCGTCTGCTTCTCCGCCTCGGCCTTGGCGGCGGCAAGGAGCTGCTCGGTCTGCGCCTGCGCCTGCGAGAGCATGTCCTTCGTTTTCCTTTCGGCTTCCTTCGCCAGATCCTCCTGCAGCTTCGCCCGGTGGGCCTCCGCCTCGATCATGGCGCGGTTGATGATGTCGTCGGCCTTTTTCTTCGCCTCTTCGAGAAGCTCGGCCGCTTTCTTTTCCGCTTCCCGGGCCTTGCCCTGCGCCGCCAGAAGCCCCCCGGCGTCCTTCAGGAGCGCATCGGCGTCGGCCCCCGCCTTCTCCAGGATCGCCTTGTACTCCTTGTGCGCGGCGTCGACGGCCTCCGCTTTCATCTTCGCCCGGATCGTCTCGGCTTCCTTGCGGGCCTCGACGACGGCCCGCTCGGCATCGGCCCTGGCCTGATCGAAGAGCTCCTTGCGCTTCTCCTCGAAGGTCTTCTCCACGATCTCCTGCTGCCGGGCCATGAGCTCGGCCGCCTGGGCCTCGGCCTCCTTGAGGATCCGCGCGGCACGCTCCCGCGCGTCCGCGATGAGTTCCTTCGCCCTCGGATCGGCCTCCCGCGACGGCTCCTGCTGCCGGCTTTTCAGCTCGGCGGCCTCCTCGCGGGCCTTTTTCAGGATCGCCTCGGCCTCGGCCTGGGCCTCGCCGACCATCTCCTGGCGTTTCGCCTTGAGTTCCTTGACCAGGACCTCTTCCTGCCGTCTCTTCAGCTCCGATGCCGCCGTCTCGGCGTCCTTGACGATCTTGTCGGCCCGGGCCCGGGCGCCGGAGAGCAGCTCGTCCGCCTTCGGTTCGAGCTCTCTGGCCTTGGCCTCGGCCTCCCGGACGATCTTCTCGGCCCGCGCCTGCGCCTCGGAGAGGATTTCCTTTGCCTTCGGCTCGAGCTCCTTGGCCAGCTCCGCCTGCTGCTTTTCCCTGAGGGCGGCGGCCTCTTCGCGGGCCTTTTTCAGGATCGCCTCGGCCTCGGCCTTCGCGCGCTCGATTTCCTGCCCGGCGGCTTCCACCTGACGGACGGCGAGCGTTTCCGCCTCCCGGCGCGCCGCGCCGACGATCTCCTTCGCGCGGGCCCGGGCCTCCTCAATGACGTCGTTTGCCTGCTGCCGGGCCCCTTCGAGGTCCAGCGCCTGCCCGAGCGCGGCCGCCTCGCTGCGGGCCTCTTCGAGCATCTTCTCCGCCCGGGCCCTCGTCTCGGCCATGAGCCTCTCGGCCTCGGCGCGGTACTCCTCGCGGATGCGCGCCGCGAGCTCGTCACGTCTCGCGGTGGCTTCCCGGACGAGTTCCTCGGCCTTGGCCTTCGCCTGGGCGACGGTGTTGTTGTAGTTCTCCTCGGCCTGGAGCTGCAGCAGCTGGGTCTTGAGCTGGTGGGCGCGGGCCTCCTCGAGCATCTGCCCGTACTGCTTCTCGAACTCCTTGGCGGTGTCTTCCTTGATCTTGGCCCGCAGCGCATCGGACTCGGCCTTCGCCGCGCTGAGCATTCCCTCGGCCTTGGCCTTCGCGTCGGCGAGGATCTGCTCGACGTCCTTCTTGACCTCGGGCGGGAGGTCTTCGCCCTTCTCCTTGCCGCCGAAGATCTTCTTGACCTTCAGGACGGTGAGCTTCTTCTCCAGATCGGCGATGAGCTCGGAGAGGCGGGCGTTCTGCTCGATCTGGCGCTCCAACTCGGCGGCCACGGCCTTCATGTACGCGCCGACTTCCTCGGGGTCGTATCCCGTGAAGCCTTTCTTGAACTGCCGCTGCCGGACGTCTTTCGGGGAAATCTTCACAAACGCCATCCGTCAGGACCGGAGCTTGAACGCCGTCTGGATCAGGCTCGGGACCAGGAAATATTGCAGGAACAGAATCGCCGCGATGACGATGACGGGCGAAAGGTCGATGCCGAGGTTTCTCAGGGGCAGCCACCGCCTCACCGGCCGCAGGACCGGCTCCGTCGCCCGGTACAGGAACTGGACGATGGGGTTGTAGGGGTCGGGGTTTACCCAGGACAGAAGGGCGCGGATGATGATCACCCAGGTATAGAGGCCCAGCGCCACGTCAAGGATCCTGGCAAAGGCCTCCAGCAAATTGGCTACAAGGAACATCGCGTACCCTTCGAAAAAAGCAGGAGTTCGAAAATAAAAGTTGAGTTCGTAAATGTCAAGGCTTATATTCTGGCGGAAACCCGCACCCGGTGCGGGGTTTCCCGGAGGTGGCCTCCGCGGGGCCATCCCGGCCCCCGCCTGCACCCGGGCGGGCAGTCCGGTGCCATGACGAGGTAGTAACAAGATTCATGCCAGACGGGGGACCTTCGGCCCCGCCGGGCGGATAAAAACAGGAGGGAGCCAACATCATGAAGGTAAAGAAGATTGTCGTCATCGGCGGGGGGAAGATGGGGGAGGTCATCGCCGGCGGCATCCTGAAGGCCGGCCTGGCCCAGCCCGCAGGCGTGACCGTGACCGACATCGTTCCCGACCGGCTGGCCTACCTGAAGGGCAAGTACGCCGTCGCCGTGACGGAGGACAACCGCAAGGCCGCCCGTGAAGCCGACATCGTCATCCTGGCCGTCAAGCCCCAGGGGATGGGCGATGTGCTCAAGGAGCTGTCCCCCGTCATCGACCGCAAAAAGCTCGTGATTTCGATCGCCGCCGGGATCCCCATCCGTTTCATCGCCGAGCACCTCAGGAAGGGCGTTCCCATCGTCCGGGTCATGCCCAACACGCCGGCCCTCGTCGGCGAGGGGGCGGCGGCTCTGGCGGCCGGCGAATCGGCCTCGGGGGCCGACCTGGCCGCGGCCCGCGAGATCTTCGACGCCCTGGGCGTGACGGTCGTCGTCAAGGAAGACCTCATGGACACCGTGACGGGGCTCTCCGGCAGCGGCCCGGCCTACGGGTTCATCGTCATCGACGCGCTCTCCGACGGGGGCGTGCTCATGGGGCTGCCCCGCGACGTGGCCGTCAAGCTGGCGGCCCAGACGCTCTTGGGGGCGGCCAGGCTGGTTCTCGACAGCGGCAAGCACCCCGGAGAGCTGCGGGACATGGTGACCTCGCCCGGCGGGACGACGATCGCCGGCATCCAGGCCCTGGAGGCGGGCGGGCTTCGCTCGGCCCTCATCTCGGCCGTCGAGGCGGCGACCCTGCGCTCCAGGGAGCTGGGGAAGGGAAAATGAGGTCCGGGGGATTTTTTGCCTCTGGCCTCAGGCCTTTTGCCTAAAACTTGAAGATATCGTAGATCCTCGTGATGATCCCGCCGCCGGGTTTCTTCTCCTCGGGGGGCTCCTGCCGCGCGGGCTCCTCGGGCCCGGGCTCGGGGGCCGGCTGCGGCTCCGCGGGGGCCGGCCCTCCCTCCTGCGCCGTTTCCTCCCTGCGCTCGCCGGACCGGCGGCGCCCGCGCCGCGACCGTTTCTTGCGCGTCCCCCGGCCGGCCTCCCCGGCTGCGCCTTCGGCCCTGGGCTCCTCGGCCCCGGCTTCCTCCGCCTCGGGCGGCGCCAGCGGGATCGGCTCGCGCTCGACGAACTCGAACTTCGCCT
>Ga0209407_1002598_pt1 | contig 16747 bp, 10 predicted proteins | sample AD_JPNHG3_MetaG_FD_184410 | JGI IMG/M metagenome (GOLD analysis project Ga0209407, IMG submission 184410) | Active sludge microbial communities of municipal wastewater-treating anaerobic digesters from Japan - AD_JPNHG3_MetaG (SPAdes) (version 2) | ecosystem: Engineered > Bioreactor > Anaerobic... | reverse complement strand
TCTCCTCTTGTTATTGTATGTCGTCCAAAGAAAAATAGTTTAACACAATTTGCCGAAAAGAAACAAATCTCTTTTCGGTTCTTCAAAAGCCCCCCTTAACAGCCGAACGATGTTTACTTCAGTCAAAACAAGACTTTGGTTGCAAAAAGATGGGGTAGCTGTTATCTTCTATTTTGTCTCGACTTTCTGAAATGGAGGAAATCGATGGACGGGAAATGCCCAAACAGGAGGAAGAAGGGATGATTATCACCCGAAAAATCGAGATTGCCTGTCGAAATAAAGACCAGTACCCCCTCCTTCAGGATTATCTCAAGCAGTGCCGCCTGATGGCCAACAAAGCGATGACCAACTACTATATCCTCTGGCAGGAAATGCTTGAGAACAAACCGAAAAATCAGACACAGAAAGATTATTTTCTCAAAAAACACGGCTGCAGTTTTCAAAATACCGGATATCGATATTTGGGAAGATGTTTCGAGGGGATGCCGTCTTATTTGAGACGGGATGTGGCCAATCGGGTTTATCAGGATTTTCGGGCGGATTTGAAAAACGGCTTGCTCAAAGGGGAGCGCTCTCTTCGAAACTATCGAACCGGTTATTTGCCTCTTCATAATAAAGATATTCAACTTTGCAAAGAGGAAACCTCTTCAGATTACCTGCTGCGGTGGAGAATGGGCATTGAATTTGTCTTGCTGTTTGGCAGGGACCGGAGCGGAAACCGAATAATTGCGGACAGACTCATAGAAGGGACTTATCGGGTCAGCGGAAGCCAGATTTACAAAGACTGGAGAAAAAAGAAATGGTTTGTGCTGCTGTGCGTGGAAATCCCGCAGCAAGACAACAACCTGGATGAAACAGTAGTAGTTGGTGTGGACCTCGGGCTTTCGACGCCTGCGGTTTGCGCGTTGAGCAATGGCATGGCCCGCGCTTATATCGGAAGCAGCAATTTGCTGAAGCGGTTTGAGATGCAGAAAAAGCAGCGCAGCCGACAACGGGAGTTTATTCCGGCCACAAACAAACACGGCCGCCAGAAAGTCGTGAAAGCAATTTATGCGATGAAAGACAAGGAGCGGCGGTTTGTTCACAGTTTTAATCATGTCATCAGCAAAAAAATTATCCAGTTTGCTCTCAAGCACAAAGCCGCTGTGATTCGAATGGAGGACCTTAGCGGATATAACGGAGACGAGACCGTTCTGCGGAACTGGAGTTATTATGAATTGCAGTCGATGATTGAATACAAGGCAGAAAAAGAAAAGATTCGTGTGGAAAAAATACCCGCTTGTTATACCTCCCGTGCGTGCAGTCAATGCGGTTTCATTGCCGAGGAAAATCGGAAAACGCAAGCCCAGTTTGAATGCGTAAAATGCGGGTTTAAAGAAAATGCGGATTACAATGCGGCCTTGAATATTGCTCGAGGCGGTGTTAAAATACCGGAAGAAAATCAGGAAAATTTCGGCGAAAACGAATGAGAAGATTATTCGGGGCGTGTTGTGTCCGCCGTTGGCGGATAGCGCTTTGGCGTAAAACGCCCGAAGGTGAGAAAAAAACCAATTGAAAGGATTTTTTTGAGTAAAATCCAGGTTTTTTTACTCATTAACTGCCCTAACTCGGGGCCAGGAAAAAAGATACAGCGGGACGGCTGTGTCTGACCCCGATTTGTGGGGTAGACACAACCATACGACAAGCCGACGTATCAGTACTACAGCTGTGTCTGACCCCGATTTGTGGGGTAGACACAACAGCAGAGGGCTTCCGTACCATTGCGTTCCCGCTGTGTCTGACCCCGATTTGTGGGGTAGACACAACATAATTTCTTGCGTTCTCATTGCTCGTCTCGCTGTGTCTGACCCCGATTTGTGGGGTAGACACAACATCGACTTGCGTCCAGTTGTCGTTGCCGTCGCTGTGTCTGACCCCGATTTGTGGGGTAGACACAACTATATAGAGTAAGGGACAAGTAAGAGACAGGCTGTGTCTGACCCCGATTTGTGGGGTAGACACAACCCACGCCACCTTGAAGGCGCGCTCCAGTTCGCTGTGTCTGACCCCGATTTGTGGGGTAAACACAACCGAGGCAGGATAATAATTGCGTTCAGCCGCCGAGAGGATTGTGTTTGATTTGCGCAAAGGAGCGCGGGAGGGTGGGGGGCGTAGGGCGTGTTTTTTCAGCGGCCAGCAGGATGAACCGGGCGGGCGGAGGAGGTGTCGGCAGCGTATAGGAAAAAATCTGCGGCGATGAAGCCCCCATCTGTTCGAGAGCGGCACCGGCACGGCCGATTTCTTCCTCGGCGCTGGGACCTTTCCATGCGAGCAGCCGCCCGCCGACGCGAACCAGCCCCAGCGACAGTTCGGCAGCAATAGACAAATCCGCCACGGCCCGCACCAGCGCCGCATCAAATCGTTCGCGGAAGCGCTTGTCGCGGGCAAGCACCTCCGCACGCTCGGCCGCCACTTCAACATTGGACAGCCCCAGTGCCGCACAGACCTTTCGCTGAAAGGCCGCCTTTTTGCCGACGGCCTCGATAGAAATAAAAGTCCACTGCGGGCGGGCGATGGCCAGCGGCAGCACAGGAAAACCAGCCCCTGAACCAATATCGGCGCAGATAAGCGGCTTGCCGGCGGCCGCCGGCTCGAGCACTTTCAGTGCCGCCAGCGAATCCAGAAAATGACGCACGCGGATTTGCTCCGGCTCTGTGATGCGGGTCAGATTGTGGATTTTGTTTTCGGCGATGAGCAGCTCGGTCAGCGCATCAAAGGCCCGACCGTGCCGCTGCAGGAGCGATTGAAGTTCATCCAGCGATAAAACCGTTTTCTTCATTTGTCTGATTTCCGCAAAGCAAGGGTATAGATAGGGCGGCCTTCTTTTCGATATTTCCGCTCGTAGTTGGTGCCTGTGATTTCGCCTTCTCCTGCGCCGGCCGGCCGAAAGAAATCCGCCGGCTCAGCCAGACCTTCGTCGACTGCCTGCTGCGCCAGCCGGATGGACTGCTGAAAATAATCTTCATGGTCGGTGGCAAAGTTAATCAGGCCGCCGGCCCGAAGACACCGGAGCATCCGGCGAAGGTTGGCTTCGCAAAAGAAACGGCGCTTGTGATGACGGCGTTTGGGCCACGGGTCGGGAAAGTAAAGGTGAAACATCTCCACGGAGTTGTCGGGGACAAAACGTCTGATAAAGTCAACGGCGTCCGTACGAATCATCCGCGCATTGGACAAGCCGCGGCGGGCCAGCCGATCCGCCGTCAGCCGATAATATTCCGCAGCCCATTCAATACCCAGAAAATCATGCTGCGGAAAGGCGGCGGCCTGATGAACCAGAAAAGCACCCTTGCCGGAGCCGATTTCAATATGAACCGGCGCCGTCCGCCCGAAAAGCAGCGAAAAATCCACCGGGCCGCTCAGCGAAGCCGCATCCACAATAAAAGCCGGATTTGGGACAGGTTTTCTATGCATTCTTTTCTGGCTGTTTGGGGGTTTTGGCGTTATTATAGGTCCGTTAATGTCCCCAAAGCGGATTTTCGCCTGAAAATTCGGTAAAGTCAAGGGCTGGACGGTTCGATAACCAGGAAGAACCTGAACTGTGCCCCCTGCGGAGCGTAGATGTCAGCAGCAGGGTTGCCGGACAGGAACGTCAAGCAAAGAGGCAGTGTTATGATGCGGCCGGCATTAACATTACGCAGACGGCGGATTCTCATCGATGTGGGAACACAGCGCGATTTATTTACAGCGGACGGCAAGGCCTGCATTCGCAATCATCGGCGCGTTCTGGCTAATATCCGCCGGGTGATGGCCTGGGCACGCAAAGAACACATCCGCGTCATTTCCACAGTGCGAATCTTCAGCCCGGCCGGAAACTGGCTTTCGAAACCCTACTGTGTGGCCGGCACCGAAGGCGCACGCAAAATCCGCTATACCTCCTTCGCACGCTCGCGGGTGTATGCCTCCGACGGCTATACGGATTTTCCGCGGGACCTTTTTGAATGCTATGACCAGGTGATTCAGGAAATCCGAAGTGATGACCCCTTTGAAGAGCCGCGGGCGGATCGGATTCTCAGTGAAGTGAAGGCGACCGATTTTCTGGTGATTGGCGCTCCGATTGAAACATCGGTCAAATTTCTGGTGCTCGGCCTTCTCCTGCGTCGGAAGAATGTCATTGTGCTGGCCGATGCGGTCGGCTCTCTCGAAAAACACGCCTCGGAGATTGCCCTGCGGCAGATGCAGGCCAAAGGCGCCAAACTGCTCGACAGCAAAGCCGTCGTCGGCGTCAGCCATCTGAAGAAAGTCGGCATTTGCTCCTGTGATCGCTGCCAGGGCCGTCTGCTGAAGGCGGCAGCGGAAGCGGATTAGCCGGTTAGAGATTTTCCAGCCGCTGCTGACGGTCTTGTTCCTGAAGAGCCGCAATCAATTCTTCTATATCCCCAAGCATGATTTTGTCCAGATTGTACAGGGATAGGTTGATGCGGTGATCGGTCAGGCGGTTTTGAGGGAAGTTGTAGGTGCGAATGCGCTGGGAGCGGTCGCCGGAGCCGATCATCGTCTTGCGGGTCTGCGAGCGCTCCTGATGGGCCTGGGTCTGGTAGTGTTCATAGACTCGGCTGCGGAGAACCCGCCAGGCCTTGGCGCGGTTTTTGTGCTGACTCCGCTCGTCTCGCATGCTCACAACAATGCCGGTGGGAACATGTTCAAGCCGAATGGCGGTGGCGACCTTGTTGACGTTCTGGCCGCCTGGGCCTCCGGCACAGCTGACGTGTTCAATCACATCTTCCGGATTGATTTCAATATCGACCTCTTCCGGCTCAGGCAGGACAGCGACGGTGGCGGCCGAGGTGTGGATTCTTCCCTGCGATTCCGTTTCAGGAACGCGCTGGACGCGATGGCCGCCGGCCTCATAGCCCAGATGGGCCCACACACCCGACCCCTTGATATTCATAATCAGTTCGCGAAAACCGCCCCGGTCGGTCGGCGAAAAATCCATCAGTTCAACCTTCCAGCCCATTTTGTCGGCGTAGCGATGGTACATATTGTACAGGTCGCGGACAAACAGGGCTGCTTCTTCGCCGCCTGTGCCGGCCCGCAGTTCCATAATAATCGAGCCGACCGCCGCATCATCAGACATCACCAGGGCGTTCTTGATTTCTTCGAGCAGGACCTGCTGTTTTTGCTCCAGTTCCTCAACCTCGGTTTGAGCCAGTTCCTTCAGTTCCGGCTCAGCGGCGGGGTCAGCCGCCAGCGAACTCGCCTGTTCCTTCTGCTCCTGGAGACGGCGATACCGGCGGAAGCGGCTGACAATCGGCGTCAGTTTGCCCTGCTCTTTGGTGAGAGGAACAAGCCGAGCCGGATTGGATGCCACCGCCGGCTCCGCAATTTGCTGTTCAATCTGCCGGCAGCGCTGGTCCAGCTGCTCAAGTTTGCCGAGGATCAGATTGTCCTGCTCTGCAGCCATTCATTTTCCGAACGAAATGAAGACAAAAAAATTACGCTGCCGCTCCTCGGTCGGTAGGACAGAGGCCAACAGCGTAAGGAGGGTAATCTTCTGAATCTACGGCTTGTCGTGTTTTTCTTTCTTTTTGAAGTACTCTTCAACAGAGCCGAATTTCTTCTGGAAGCGCTCGATGCGTCCGGCGGTATCCACGTATTTCTGCTTGCCGGTGTAAAACGGATGGCACATCGAGCAGATTTCCACGTGGATTTCCTTCGCTGTGCTGCGCGTTTCGAACGTGTTGCCGCAGCCGCAGCGAACTTTCACAACCTGATATTCCGGATGAATACCTTCTTTCATACTGTTTAAACTCCCTTTTCTATACCAATCGAAACAAACAATTATATCGGCTCGAAAAAGAAAAGCAAGAGATTTTTAAAAAATTATACACGACTTTTCCCACCTGATTATTCGCAGACAACCGGCCGTTCTTTGTAGGCAAAAAGGGTCTGTTTGTTCCGGAAGTTGGCCCTCAGCCGGTACTGTTTCCAAAATACCGCCGTTTTCGATTTGCTTGGGGCCGTCAAAAGCCGGTTTCTCTGCCGCAGACGCCGGAGAAGGCCTCTGATTAGGCCGGCAGATTATCAGACCTGAAATGGAGGAGAAAATAAATCTTTCAAGGGATGCTGAAGAGGAGGACGGCTTGACTGCTCCGGCAGAAAACCGGCACGGTTTTTTCTGGTTTGCAGCAGTAGTAATTATCGGGCTGAAAACATTCCCGTTTTTCCGTCCCGCCGGCCTGATTTGACAGAAACTCCTGCTGAATTCATTCTTGAAAGACACCGAAAGAAACAATACCTGCCAAAAGAAAAAATTGCCTGCGGAAAAACAGGCCTGTAGAAGGAAAACAAGATGGCGCATTGGAATCTGAGAAACTGGCTGCGCCGCCGCCTGCCGGGACGATGGTTTTGGATCGGGGCGGCCGTGATCGCAGTAATCAGCATTGTGGGAATCTACGGCATCTGGAATGCCAACATTCAGATGCTTCGGTATCTGACCATTCGTCAGGCCCAATCCGGTTCACCGCAGATATCGGCTTTTCTCAAAGAGTTCGGCGAGGAGATTTACCTGAATATTTTTCTTCAGGCCTTTCTTTTTATTCTGGTTGAACTGGGGCTGGTGATTTGCTTTCTGTTCCTGGCTCGCCATCGTCATCTTCGGCAGGATCTGGCGGAACTGTCCGCGCATTTCGAAAGTCTTGTCGATTACGCCGGCCAGCTGAATCTGAAACCGCTTGCCGTTCAGGGCAACGATGAGACCGCCTCACTGATTCGCCGATTTAATCAGGTAATCGAGAAACTCAAGCCGTCTTATCAAACCCTCGAGGAAACACTGGCCCGGCAAAGCCGCGCACTCGAAGAGGTTCGCAGCCGACGTCAGCAGGAAATCGAGCGGCGCCGGCAGGTGGAAAAAGAACTGGTGCTCCGCCAGTTTATAGTCGATCATGCCGGAGAAGCGATTTATCTGGTTGGGAAGGATGGACAGATTGCAGAGGTCAATGAAGTCGCATGCAGCTGGCTGGGCTATTCCCGTCCCGAACTGCTGTCTCTTACGATTATGGATATTGATCCCCATCTGTCGCCGGAGACCTGGCCCCGGCATTGGGAGACGGTACACCGCAAGAAACAGATGATTCTGGAGACCGAGCACCGGCGCAAGGACGGCACCTGCTTTCCGGTGGAAATCGCCCTTACACATTTTGAGTGCGATGGCAAAGAATATCATTGTGCTTTTGCCCGCGATCTGACCAGGCGAAAACAGGAGGAACAGCAGCGGATTCAGGAGGCGGAAACCGTCCAAATCCAGCAGCAGACCCTTCTCCAGATTTCTACGACGCCGGCTTTTATTAACGGCGATGTGGAAACAGTCGCCCGCCATTTGACAGAGGCCGGAGCACGACTGCTGAAGGTTCGGCGGTGCAGTCTGTGGCTGTTTGAGGAGCGGGAAGGCCAGCTGCGATGCCAGGACCTCTATGATGCTCAAACCAACGAACATACCGGCGGATACCTGTTGAAAACAAACCGTTGTCCTTCGTATCTTCAGGCCCTGCAGGCAGGACGAGTGATTAATGCCGAGGATGCCTGGCGCGACCCGCGAACGGAAGAGTTGGCGGATACCTACCTGCGCCCGCAGGGAATCGTATCTCTGCTGGATGCCACGGTTCGTTTTTCAGGCAAGTTTGTGGGCGTTCTTTGCACCGAAAGTGTGGAAAGCAGGCGTTCCTGGACTGATTTGGAAGTCCGTTTTGCTGCCGAACTGGCCGATCAGGTGTCGCTGGTTTTACTGAACCGCTCCTATCGCCGCTCGGAGCGGCAGGCACGCCAGGAAGCCCGCTCGGCAGTCAGTGCCAATCAGGCCAAAAGCAATTTCCTGGCCAGCATGAGCCACGAAATCCGCACCCCCATGAATGCAATTCTCGGATTTGTAGATTTGCTCACACAGGAGCCGCTGACGGAAGAGCAGATGAATTATGTCAAAGTGATTCAGAACAGTGCCGCCAACCTCCTGAACCTGCTCAATGATATTATCGATTTTTCGAAAATCGAAGCGGGCAAAATGAGAGTCGAAATTACAGACTGCTCCCTCCCCGGTTTGCTGGAAGACCTCGATTCCATGATGCGTCCTCAAGCCAGCCGAAAGAATCTGGATTTTCAGATTCTTCAGTGTCAGGAATTGCCCGAACATATTCAGACCGATCCCCTCCGGCTGCGGCAGTGTCTGCTCAATTTGTTGAGCAATGCCGTCAAATTCACAGAAAAAGGCCATGTTTACCTAAACGTTTCGCTTCTCGAAGAAAACGAAACTTCCTGGGTGCAGTTTGCCGTGGAAGATACGGGCATCGGCATTCCGCCGGACAAAAGTTCGGCGATTTTTGATGCCTATGTCCAGGTGGACAGACCTTTATCGGATCCGGGCAAGGGTGCCGGGCTGGGACTGGCGATTACCCGCAATCTGGTTCAGATGCTCGGCGGCCGCTTAAGTGTGGTCAGTACGCCGAATGTCGGCTCGGTCTTTACCCTCTCCCTGCCGCTGGCGCCGGTTTCCAAGGAAGGACACAGTTGGAACAAGTACGAGGCGGCCTGTACCGCGCCCTCTGTTCCGAACGATGCGCCGCTGACAGGGCATGTACTGGTGGTGGAGGACAATCCGTCCAACCAGATTCTGGTTTCCATGCTTCTGAAAAAACTGGGGCTGGAAGTAACGCTGGCCAACGATGGTGTGGAAGGAGTGGAAGAAGCACGCCGGCGCAAATTCGACATCATCCTGATGGATATGCAGATGCCCCGGATGAACGGCTATGAGGCAACTCAAGTGCTCCGCTCCGAAGGATTTATGGTGCCGATTATCGCCGTAACAGCCAATGCCATGAAAGGCGATGAAGAAAAATGTTTGCAGGCGGGCTGCGATGCTTATCTGTCCAAACCGATTGACCGCAAAAAACTGGCTCAGGTTCTTCGCCGCTATCTGGGAACCATGGAGCAGGCAGAAGTGCTTGAGCCGGCCGCCGCTGAATCTTCCATCCCTCCATTGGCGGAATAACTCGAAGGGAAAGCGGACCAATGTGACGGAAGAGCCCTCGAAACAGCAAAGGGAACAGGAAGTTCGGCTCCTCTGTTCTGAGCCCGGCATTTTGCTGACCGGCCTGACCGGACTGGTGCTGTCTGTCTGTTTTTTCCTTGTTAGTTTGGCTGCCGTTGAACGCATCGTTCTGCGGGATTTTTCCAAAAAGGCGGAAACGGCCTGCGTAGAGTTGCACCAAACAGTAGAACAAATGCTTCTCGACATGGGCTCCCTGAAAAAGTTTTTTGAATGTTCGCAGGAAGTAACCCGTGAAGAGTTTCGTGATTTTGCTGTCCCGATATTGAACAACTCTCCCATTCTGCTTTCCCTCAGCTGGATTCCTTCGGTTTCTTCGGATGCGGAAGGAGCAGACTCAGAGGTCTGTTCCGTTTGTTTCGGAGAACCGGCCGTCCCGCCGGCTCAGCAGCAGGATTTTTTTGTTGTGCCCGACCCGCTTCTTCTGGAGCGGTGTCGAAGTACCGGCAAAGCGGCTGTGGAGTATCCGAACTTGAAAACGCCTCGGCCGGGGCCCTTTCGAATCCTTTTGTGTGTGCCGGTTTTTCCAAGGAACAGCGAAGGCGAACGGCAGATCAGCGGTTATCTGGCCGGACTTTTCGAAGTGGGGCGGTTTCTGAGCAGCCGCCGGGCGGCGGATGAAGAACTTACCTATGCCCTGCAGGACTGCTCCTGCACGGCTGAGCCCGTCTGGATTTACGGACAGAAGAGACCTCTTCGCCCGGCCGGATGGCTGGATTCATTTCGAATCAATGCAGGCAATTTCTGCCATACGGAAACGCTTGCCTGCGGCGACCGCCTCTGGCGGCTGTATTGTCAGCCGAAGGCCAATTACAAAGCCGGATTTTTCCTTCAGATTCCCTGGATAATTTTGTCGGCAGGGCTGTTTCTGTCATCTCTGCTGACGCTCTACCTGCGCGATTTGCAAAGACGAAACCTCCAGACCAGCCAGCTGATTTCCCAGCGAACCGCGGAACTGGAAGTGCAAAAGCAGAAAGCCGAGCATCTGGCCTGGCAGGCCGAGCAGGCCAGTCGCGCCAAAAGTTCTTTTCTGGCCAATATGAGCCATGAAATCCGAACGCCGATGAATGCGATTCTCGGCTTTGCAGAATTGCTCTGTGAAACCCCGCTGGAAACTTCCCAGCGGCATTTCCTTCAGCTGATTGTGGACAGCGGCAGGAGTCTGCTGGCGTTGATTAACGATATTCTTGATTTTTCAAAGATAGAGTCCGGCAAACTGACGGTGGAGAAGATTCCCTGTGCCTTGGCGGACCTGCTCGTTGGGATGAGGGCGATGATGGAGCCGGCCGCCCTGAACAAACATCTCGATTTTCAGATTCTGCCGGAAGGCCGCCTGCCCGCGGAGATTCTGGCCGACCCTCTTCGGCTGCGCCAGTGTTTAATTAACCTGATTGGCAATGCCGTCAAATTTACAAATCAGGGGCATATTTATTTACGCGTTTCGGTTCAAACAGACGGCCCGGAGCCGCTGGTCTGTTTTGCTGTCGAAGATACCGGCATCGGCATCCCTCCCGATCGCTTGGACAGGATATTCGAACCCTTTGTCCAGTCGGAAGAGAGTACCACCCGCCAATATGGAGGCACGGGCCTGGGGCTGACCATTACCCGTCGGCTGTGTGAATTAATGGGCGGCGATCTGAGTGTTCAAAGCCGGCCCGGCGAAGGGTCTGTCTTTACACTGCGAATCCCCGCCGGTGTGAACTTGAATACAGCCGGCGCCTTCGACCAGACCCTTTTCCAGAAAGGTGCTCTGAACCTCAAGCCGGCTGAATCCGACCAGATTCGTTTCTGGGGGCATGTGCTCATAGCCGAAGACGCCCCCGCCAGCCAGATTCTGATTCGCAAACTGCTCGAAAAGTACGGTCTGGAAGTAACGATTGCCGCCGACGGCCGGCAGGCGGTTCAGCAGGTCCTCAGCCGCTCGTACGACTTGATTTTGATGGACATGCACATGCCCGAAATGAACGGCTATGATGCAACCCGCCTGCTGCGGGAGCAGGGCTGCCTCATCCCCATTATTGCACTGACGGCCAGTGCAATGAAGAGCGACGAGGCCAAATGCCTTCAGGCCGGCTGCGACGCCTATTTAACAAAACCAATCCAGCGGGCCGAACTGGTCAAAATACTCAAGCAGTACCTGCTCTTTGAGCAGATTTCAGCCGAGGCGGAGCCGTCGATTCAGGCCGGCATCGCCCAGGAAGAGCCGTCCGCCTGAAAACACCCGCCGGCCTGCCGCCGCGCTTCAGCGCACCTTCAGTTTAACCGCTGCGTCTTTCAGCCCGTCCGATACAGCACGAATCCGAACGGTTCCGCGCTGTCCTTCAACTGTGCGGACAATCAGCATGGCCTTGCCGTAAAAGAGCTTGCGGTAATCGGCCTGGAACGGTTCGAACGACATCGGGTTGCCGTTGCCGACGCCGGCGATTTCAGCCGGCCCTTCTATCTGAAAGCGGACGAGATTATCCGCCAGCGGACAGACGGTTCCGTGTTCATCAAGGGCCTCGACAAGCAGATAAGCCAAATCTTCACCGCCGGCCTCCAGCTGCGTCCGGTCCGGCGTCAGCCGAAGCCGAGCCGGCGCCTCCGCTGTCCGCATGACGGCCTGGCCGATGACGTTGCCGTCCTTATAGGCGACGGCCTTCAGTTCGCCCGGTTCATAAACAACGTCATTCCACCGCAGACGATAGCGGTAGGTTGGAGCATAATAATCCGACTCAACCGGCTCCGCATAGATGCCGAACTCCCGCACACTGGCCCAGCAGTTGCTCTTCAGGTCGGTAAAGACAATGCGAAAATAGCGGGCGGTGGTTTCCGCATCGTAAAATCGCTCGCGTCCGCCGCTCCGCCGCGACCGCTCGTCGGCCGATTCAGAAACCAGTGTCGTCCACTGCTGAGCATCATTGGAAACGCGGATTTCATAGCCGTAGTTTTTCGCATCGTTTTCAAATTCAACGCGGAGGAAGCGAACGGTTTGCGGACTGCCCAGGTCAACCTGAAGCCACTGGTTAACACTCCCATCGGCAGCACACCAGCGGGTTTCACTTTGGCCGTCAAAGGCATGGGCTGCTGTATTGGCCTTTTGCCATTCTTCGCTGCTGGCAGCCGCAGCTTTGCCGTCGGCCAGATTGGCGGGCTTGGGAGGAATTTGCCCTTTCGTCCGCCGGCCGAGCGATTTCCCGTTGAGGAAAAGTTCAGCGCTGTCGCCGTTCGTATAGACAAACACCGGCACATTTTTGCCGATGCGCTCCGGCCAGTTCCAATGGGGCAGAATGTGCACCGTCACCGCCTCCGGCCGCCAGTAACTGCGGTAAAGATAATAACGGTCTTTGGGAATGCCGCACAAATCCACAATTCCAAAATAGGAACTGCGGGCCTGGGCATCGAACGGCGTCGGCTCGCCCAGATAATCAAAGCCCGTCCAGACCATTTCTCCGGCAACAAACCGGTCCTGCTCCATCAGGGCAAATTCGCGATCGGCGATATCAGACCACGGCGCCGCATTCAGGTCATAAGAACTCACCTGCAGGGCGGCGGAATAGTCTGTTTTGGACTTCGGCAGCGGCAGCTCATAAAAGCCGCGCGTGCTCAGGGCCGACGCCGATTCGCTGTACACAATGGGTTTGTGAGGATATCGCTGGCGGAACAGTTCATACCGGCGGGCATAATTCCAGCCGACCACGTCCAGCGCATCCAGAATCGGCTCATTAGCCGTCTGCGGAATATGACAGGCCATCCCGACCGGCCGTGTGGCATCATATTGAAGAACAAAGTCCCGCATAAACCGCACACGCTCAGGCGATTTGCCTTCGGGGTCATGCGGCTGATTGCTGATTTCGTTGCCGATTGACCAGACCACAATAGACGGATGGTTGCGGTCGCGCATCACAAAGTTCCGAATCTGCTTATGGCCGTATTCCTCCAGCGGCGGCTGACCGTTGATGCGTCCGGCCTTGTCGTCCCATTTATCAAAGCACTCATCCCACACGACAAACCCCATCCGGTCGCACAACTCAAGCAGTTCCGGCGCCGGCGGGTTATGGCTGGTGCGGATGGCATTGACGCCCATCTCTTTCATAATTTGCAGCTGGCGTTCCATTGCCCGACGATAAAAAGCCGCCCCCAGCGGGCCGTGGTCATGATGCAGATTCACTCCATATATCTGCACCCGCCGGCCGTTCAGGTAAAAGCCGTCGTCAGCGGTAAACTGAAATGTTCGAATCCCGAAGGAAACACCCTCTTCGTCAGTCAAGCCGCTGGAAGAGCGTATCTGGACGCAGGCCGTGTACAGAACCGGGCTTTCAATATCCCAGCGGAGCGGCCGGCGGACCTCCAGCGTGGTCTCAAACGGCTCCGTTCCGCCTGCCGGCACAACTACCATTTTGTCCGCTTGGGCAGCAGCAGTACCGCATGGCTGAAGAACCAGCGCCTTCACATCCACCAAAGCGTCTTTGTCCAGATGATTTTCAAGAACGGTCTGAATCTTTACCAGCGCCCTCTCCTCGGTTACCTCCGGCGTAGTAATATAGGTTGCCCAGTGGCCGAGATGAACGGGCTGGCAGATAGTCATTGTTACTTTGCGGTAAATGCCGGCGCCGGGATACCAGCGGGTACCCTGATGGCGGGTGTCGACGATGACAACAATGCGGTTTTCCCGCCCGAACTGAACATACGGTGTGGCATCCACCCGAAATGACATATAGCCGTAGTCCCACTGGCCGGCTAATTGGCCGTTGATATACACCTTCGGAAAGGCCATCACCCCGTCAAAATCCAGATAAATCTGCTTGCCTTCGGCTTCGGCGGGCAGCGTAAACCGCTTGCTGTAGCAGCCGACGCCCTTCCACGGCAGTTTGCCTGCATAGCCGTGCTCTTCCGGATTGAAAGGCCCGGCGATGGCCCAGTCATGCGGCAGCCGGACGGCCTGCCAGGAAGAATCATCAAAATCCGCCAGGTTCTCTGCCGCCAGCGGCCCCTTTTGAAATCGCCAGCCGCTGTTGAATCCCATCACAATCCTGCCGTTTTCCTTTACCATCGTTTTCTCGCAGCAAGCGGCAGCGCCGAGCTGACGGTCAGCGGAGGCCCCGCTGGGCCGGCTGCACGAGCTCGCCAGACAAATCGGTACCGAAAGAAGAAAAAGTTTGATGAATGAGTTCATTGGCTTCTCCTTGCACTTGGATGAAATCTGAATTTGGGCACTTTCCCAATGTTCGCCTCGTATCCGTCAAGCCGGCTGTTCCTTGATTTATTTGTTCTCAATATACGGAAAACTCAGCCCAAGGCAAGAATTATCCCCTCAAAATCTGCCCCTTGCGGCAAAGGGATTTTCCGGCTACAATAAATGCTTCTTTCATTGAGAGTGATGGTGCCGATAGAAAGGAAAACATGCCGTTCCTCTTGCTCAAGCGGCGGATTTCTGCAAAACTTCGGCTCTGCCGCCGGCCGTCCTGTTTTGTGAAAGGAAACCGATGAATCAGAAAGACTTGGAATTATACAGTTCAGCCCTGACGCTGTCCGATATGGAATGCTTTGTCTATCCGGACCTGATGTTCTCCCTCGTGCTGGCCAACCTGATGAGTCCGCTGATTTGGCGCTGGCGGCAGGAAGATTGCTTTCTCAAACTTGAAGGCAAAAACCCCTGGCGCCGCCTGATGCGGCTGCGCCAGTATGTGATGGATGAGTTTGAGTTCAATCTCGACCTGACCACCTGGGGCCTGACCCGCAAAGACGTGGAACTCAATCGCTTCAAAGATGTTATCTCGCCGGAAGATATCGCCCGCTCCAACGCCCTCTTCGGCTATACCGGCGACCGCTATTATTTCGATGTGAACATCCGCCGTCATTTCGGCCTGGATCAGTATGACGGCGATGTGATTCCCTATTGGAAAACCGAAACCGTCGAGGCCATGGCTGCCTTTCGGCGCAAAGAGGGCTACCAGACCGGAGCCGGCGAGTGCGTTTCTCTCTCTGCTCTCTATGCCGCCGCCGCCTTTATCGTTTGCGGTATTCCCCTGGAGGACATCTTTCTGATTCTCACCCCTCTTCACTCCCAGAACTTTATTGATATTCAGGACGGCGTGATTACCAACAACCGCCGGCTGCTTACCAAAAGCATGTGGTTTAACGGCACGGAAATTTCCAAAAAGGCCCAGCGGGCGCTCCGCAATGAACAAGTAACCGTGGTAACTCATGCGACGGGCTCTATCCATTGCTTTTACGAAAGGGCCACCATTGACCCGGCTCAATATCAGCGGCTGGACCGCCTCCTGCGGCAGTATCTGGATGCGCCGCTCACCCAGCTCAATTTTGCCAATTTTCTGCGCTCTGAGGCAGACTATCAAAAATATTTTCAGTTCTGCCGGCATCGGCGGGGCGAGCGAATGTTTGTCAAGTCCGAAGTCCTTTTCGGCTATGAACACGGCAGCCCCTATCGAATCCTCGACCCGACATTCGATAAACTTCTGGAGGAAGTTGAAGAAGAGGACTTCAGCCCCTATCCCATCGAGGGCCGCCTATGCTGCGAACAACTCGGCCGTTTTCTCGAAATCGAAAAAATCGACATCAAAAATCCGACTGACCGCGCCAAACTGGCCCGGTTTCTGTCTCCTCTTGTGCCCGATGCCGAAGAACTCGTCAGACGGCTGGTTGAGTTTCTTCATATCGACCCCCGTCTGCCCTCACCGGACAAAAAATATGAATCCGTCGTACCCATTCAACTCCAGATCGACTGGTCCCGAGAGCAGATCATGGACTATCTCGAATCCATCCGTTCACAGAGTCTGGTTGCCGATCTGGCCTTTTATGCCTATCGCGATATGCCCCGCTGCCGCTGGGAGCCGTTTCTCAAGGCGGCGATGGAACGCTCACCGGTCTCCATCGAGCAGTCCGCCGGCCTCTCCGACCAGCAGGTGTATCAGAATCTTTGTCAGATGGACACTGAGTCCATCTATGAAGGGCCTCGGCTGGCCCAGCCCGATGAGGTGGCCAACTTCAAAACGGGAGACGGCATCGAAAAGGCCTTTTATCTGGCCAATGTCTTGCGCAGCCGCCATCCCGACCTGTCGATGACCGTCGATATTGATGAAAAGTCGGTCCATCTTCAGGCCGACCGGGATTATCCGTTCGAATCGGCCAAAGGCCTTCGCAAGAAAATCCTCCTGGCCCCCAATCATTATCAGGCGGATTAGCCCTCTATGAAAAAGCATTTCGGCCTGTCGGCGGCAGCATTTTCCTGTTTGGGTTTTTTGGCCTGCTGGACAGCGGCGCCGCTGTATATCAAGGTGCTCAGCGGCGCGCTCGATTCCTGGGTGCAGAACTTTCTTCGCTATATGGCGGCCTTTGTTTTTTGGTTTCCTTTTCTGCTTTGGACAGTCAGACGAGACGGTCTGCAAAAACAGATTTTTCTGCGGGCCTTGATTCCCTCCGCCTTCAATGTCGCCACGCAAAGCTGTTATGCGGCCGCCTTCTATTATGCCCAGCCGGGCTTTGTTACCCTCGTAACAATGACGCAGGTCTTTTGGGTGGTTTTGTTTTCAATGGTTCTGTTTCCCGCCGAGCGGCGGCTTCTGCGCAGCGGTGCCTTTTGGGCGGGGGTTGTCCTGTCGGCGGCGGGAGTGTGCGGCGTGGTGATTTTCCATCCGACGTTTTCGGCACATGCCGAGCTGCTGGGAGCTGTAC
>Ga0209407_1002589_pt1 | contig 16805 bp, 13 predicted proteins | sample AD_JPNHG3_MetaG_FD_184410 | JGI IMG/M metagenome (GOLD analysis project Ga0209407, IMG submission 184410) | Active sludge microbial communities of municipal wastewater-treating anaerobic digesters from Japan - AD_JPNHG3_MetaG (SPAdes) (version 2) | ecosystem: Engineered > Bioreactor > Anaerobic... | reverse complement strand
AATAATCATAACACGCCCTCCGGCCGAAAAACAAGCGGAAAAAAAGAAAAACGCCGCCATTCCGACGTCCGGGAGAAGAACTCCCGTCAGACTGCCGTTATCCCATCATCTATCTTGAATCCCACCCATCTCAAAACCGCACTTGCGTCACGTGTGGCAAAACGTTACCTTTACCACAGTACTGGGGTTTGAAAAAGGCTTTCCGGGGTAATCCACCCGAAAGCAGAATAAGGGAGAAGAGTATGCCAATATCTTTTAGCCGTAGGACCTTCCTGAAACGGGCAGGTGCCGCGTCGGCATTCACGATCGTTCCCGCCCACATCCTGCGGTCCGAGACCGCGCCCAGCAACCAGCTCACGCGCGCGCTGCTCGGTTTCGGCGGCATCGCCCGCTCGGGCAATCATCTGGGGTACAAGGCGACGCGACTGGTCGCGTTGTGCGATCCCGACGCCAAGCGGGTCGAGGAAGGGATTGCGCAGGCCGAGAAGAACGGCTACGGCAAAATCTTCGCCTGCCGCGATTTCCGCGAAATCCTCGCGCGTCCGGATGTCGACATCGTCCACATCTGTACCCCGCCCCACTGGCACGGCCTGATGTCCGTGATGGCCGCCGAAGCCGGCAAGGACATCTGGTGTGAAAAGCCCATGACGCGCACCATCGGTGAGGGTCGCCGCGTGCAGGAGGCCGTCAAGGCCAACGGGCGTATCTTCCGCCTGAACACCTGGTTCCGCTTCATGGCCGGTTTCTACGGCTTCGGCACCGAGGTCAAGCCGCTGAAAAAAATCATGGAGAACCGTGTCCTCGGCTGGCCGGTCAAGGCGGTGGTCGGCAGTGTCACCGGCTTTTCCCTCAAGTTCGGCTGGAGCGGCCTGGTCAACCTCAAGCCCGAACCGGTGCCCTCGACGTTTGACTACGACCTCTGGCTGGGGCCCGCCCCGTACAAGCCGTACCACCCGCACCGTACTCACGGCACCTTCCGCGGCTACTGGGACTATGACGGCGGCGGACTCGGCGATATGGGCCAGCACTATCTGGATCCAGTCCAGTATCTGCTGGAAAAGGATGAGACCAGCCCCATCAAGGTCGAGGTCGACTGCCCGCCGCAGCACCCCGATGCGGTCGGCTCATTCCGCCGCATCACCTATACCTACGCCGACGGCTGCCAGATCATTCTGGACGGCGACGACTCCATGAAAGGCGCACCGTTCTTGGAGGGGCCTAAAGGCAGGATTTGGCCGAAGATGAAGTCCGACATCCCGAATCTGGAGTCGATCCTCGCCGAGCTTCCCGAGCCCGCGCCGCAACAGACCGACTTCGTGGAATCGGTCAAGCTGCGCCGTCCCTTCGCGCTCAACGAAAGCAACGGCTTCCGGTCGGCCACGATCGTCAACCTGGGCATCGTCGCGATGCGTCTCGGACGCGGCTTCGCCTTTGACCCGGTCAAGCTGACCGCCGTCAACGACCCGGCCGCCGACCGCTTCATCTACCAGCAGATGCGCGCACCGTGGCAGATGTGAGCACGTCATGTCCCGTTCTTTTTCAGCATGAATAAAGGATTGCCCATGAAACACACTTTTATGAACGCAACATTCGCGATCGGCCTGTTCATCGCCGCCGCGGCCGTCTCGGCCCAGGACACCGCCGCCCAGTGGGCCGGCAAGCAGCATGCCGCGCTCGCGGCTATCAGCGATGCCACGCTCGCCGATCTTCTCAAGCAGGGCACCCCGGCACTGGACGCCCTGTTCGCCGAGGTCAAAACCGGCTACGCCTCTGATCCGGTGGCCCTCACGCGTATCGCCGCGCTGACTCAATACATCATGCGACCGGCGGGTGCCGCTCATCGCGCGACATATGCCAATGCTCTGTTGGCGGCGGCGCAGCGTGCCGGTGATGCCGACGTCATCTGCTTCTTCCTCGACCAGCTCCGTTGGTGCGGCCTGCCGCAGCAGGCGGCCGCGATCCGGGCGTTTGAAAAGTCCGACAAGCCGGGCGTCGCCACGCTGGCCGCCATGACCGTTCAGGCTGTGACCGATGACCGGGCCCCCAAGGCCGCGCCGGTCAAGCCCACACGTTACGCCGCGTTGAACGCCGAACTCGCCGCCATGCCGGCTGCGAAACGCACCCCTCGCCTGCTGGCGGCGTTTGATGATCCCGACCCCGCTTATGCGGGCGTGGCGCTGGCGCATGCCCGCACCACCGGCGGGGCCGCCGAAACCCGCCTTTGGGCCGGCAAACTCGCAGCCGCCACGGATCCCGTCCGCAAGACGATGCTGCTCGACCTGCTGGGCGACCGCGGCGACAAAAGCGCCTGCGCGGCCGTCGCCCCCTTCATCGAGGACGCCGACGACACCGTGGCATTCGCGGCGCGCCAGGCGCTGATCCGCCTGGATCCGGCCGCCTTTGCCGCACGGCTGCCCGCGCTGCTGAAGGCCCTGCCGCCGAACCGGCTGGCGCTGATCCGCGACGGCGCGCGCCAGCTCAAGACGGAACAGCTCAAGGACGCCGTGACCCGTTCGTACGACAGCTTTAGCGACACCGGCAAGAAGGTCGCCCTTGAGCTGATCAAAGAGCGCCGCATCACCGAGGCCGCGCGTCTCGGTCTGGCTGCGCTGAACGCGAAGGATGAAGAAGCCGTCATCGCCGGTTTCCGCCTGCTGCGCGAGATCGCCGGCAATGACGTGGCCGACGTGCTGGTTGCCAAAACGCTCGCTTCAAGCGGCCGCGTCACGCCTGAAGCTCAGAACGCCCTGGCCGCGGCCGCACGCCGCGACAAATCGGGCGCGTATGCCGCCGCCCTCGCCAAGGCCTTGGCCGCCGCGCCGGATGCGCAGAAGCCTGTCGCGCTGGAGAGCGCCGCGCGCATCGGGGGCACCGAGCTGCTGAAAGCGGTTGAAGCGGCGCTGACGGCACCGCAGGCCGATGTCGCCACCGCCGCCGTGCGCGCGCTCTCCGCCTGGCCGGACGCCGCTGCCCTGCCGGTCCTGCTGCGTGTCGCTGCCAAAGATCCCGACGCGCGTCGCCAGACGCTCGCCGCGCGCGGTGTGGCCAAACTCTTCAACACCCAACAGGTGGACAAGCAAGCACTCCTGCCGGTGTGGCGTGCACTCCGTGCCGACATGAAAAACGACGAAAATCGCGCGTTGATCGATGATCTGTTCAGGCAGGAGATCAATGTCGCGTTGGGCAAGCCGGTCAAGACCGACGCGCCGACCGAAGGCAACAACGTGCCGGCCAACCTGGTCGACGGCACGCTCGAAAAGGCCTGGCACGCCGGACGTTCGCCGGCGCAGGCCGTGATCGACCTTGGCGCGACCGAGACACTTGGCGCCATGCACATCACCTTCTATCATGCTGACGGGCGCACCTACACCTTCAAGCTGGAGCTGTCCACTGACGGCAAAGCGTGGAAAGAGGTTGCCGGCAACCTCAATGACGCCAAGCCCGCCACGGCCGAAGGCTTGCGCCTGAATTTCGAACCGACCGCCGCGCGCTATGCGCGTCTGACCGTCGTCAAAAACAGCGCCAACTTCGCGGTGCATGTTCAGGAACTGAAACTCTTTGCGGTGTCGGCTTTGTAGCACGACCATGCACCTGGTACGCTGCATGGCTGGGAAAAACCGGCGTTTTTGACTTTCAGCGCACTAGCGTTTCAGACCGCTGAGATCCGGGGCCAAGGCCGGTCGCTCGGCCAACAACGCCTCCAGCGTGATCCGGTCGCGCCGCGCCGCCGCCTCACGTCCAAGGATGGCCGTGAGGTTGCTTTCCACCGCCCGTGCCGCCTGCTCATTCGAATAGTCGCCGACGTCGATCGCCTGGCGGAACTCGTCGATATTGGTGCGCACGCTTGCCTCCGGGTTCGGCACGCCACCGCTGAAGTGCCGCGGGCCGCCGCGCACGTAGGATTTGCCGGCGTATGACAGGCAGGCTGTGCCTTGCGTGCCCTGCAGCGAGGCCGTCAAACGGCCGGTCTTGATCCAGTCGTGGTAGGCGCCGAGAATGCCCTGATGGCACCACATCGTGCCGTCGTCGAACAGATAGATCACCAAGCTCGAATCCCGCGCGTCGCCGTGAACGGAGGGCCGGAATGCGGCCGACGCCCCAAGCGCGGCCACCGGCGTCTTGCCCAGCGCCCAGACCACCGCATCCAGGATGTGGACGTCGTAATGCACGATGTAGTCACCGCCCAAGGCGATGTCATTGCACCACACGAGATCCTTCAAACGGTTTTCGGCAGTACCCTCCAAGGGCGGGTCTTGGTAGCCGTTGCCACCGGCCCAGCCGGATGAAAAGATCGTTTGCAGCCGGCCGAGTGCGCCGGCACGGATGCGCTTGGCCACTTCGACGTTCACGGGATCGCGCGGCAACTGGTAATCCGCCTGAAACACGCGTTTTTCGGCTTTGGCACGCTCGACCAGACGCTTGATCGTCAAGGTTCCCGGGATGTCGACCGCCACAGGCTTGGCCATGTAGATGTGAAGACCTGCGTCCAGCGCGGCGGCCGCATGCTGCGGGAAAAAGTACGGGGGGGTCTGCAGCACCACAGCCTCGATCCCAGACGCCATCAGACGCCGATAGCCATCCAGACCGGAAAAACAGCATGCGGGAGGCACGCCAAGCTGCGCCCCTGTTCGCGTTGCGCGCTCCGCAAAATAATCGGCGACCGCGCCGAACGTAAACCCGCCGTGCGCCGTGAACAGGCTGCTGATCCACGAGCCGCGTCCACCGCATCCGATCAGGCCCAACTTGATTTTGCGTCCGTACGTGCGCGGAGCAGCGCCAACCCCTGCCGACCCTGTTCCCCCCGGCTCAAGTCCCTGCGCCATGCCTGAAAACGGCAACACCGCCATACCGGCATGCGCCAAGCGCAGAAAATCGCGCCGCCCGAAATCCATGCTGTCCGGCCTCATCCATTCCTCCTCTGCCTGCTACCGGGCGTTATCACGCTGGTAGCCCAGCCACCGGGCCACCGCCGCATTCTTTGAGCGGACATGCAGCTTCTTATAGATGCGAAGCACGTAGGTGTGGACCGTGGCGAACGCGACATTCAGTCTGTCAGCGATCTCCTTGTACGAAAAGCCCTGAGCGAGCAGATCCAGCACTTCCTCTTCGCGCGGTGCCAATTCGCCCGACTCGCCACCGCCTGTCGCCATGCCGGTCGTCGTCCCCGTCGGCGCGGCCGCCGGTGACGATGCATTCGGCACCTGCGCACGGAAGGCATCCACCACCTTGCGCGCCAGCGCGCTGGTCATCGGCGCCCCGCCGCGGTGAATGTCGCCAATGGCCGCCAACAGATCACGGGCGCGGGCCGGCTTGACCAGATACCCGTGGGCACCGGCCGCCAAGGCGCGGAAAAGGTTGTCGGTGTCCTGATAAACCGTGAGCATCACAATCTGCAAGTCAGGCAGCCTTTCAGAAAGCAGACGCACACACTCGATCCCGTCCATGCCGGGCAGATTGATGTCCATGACCGCCACCTGCGGCTTGAGCGCGGGCGCCTTTTCAACCGCCTCCTCGCCCGAACCGAACGCGCCGACACACACACAGAGGGGATCACTGTTGACAATCTCCACCAGTCCGGCGCGCAACCGGCTGTCGTCTTCGACGATAATCACATCAATGGCCATTTTTGCTCCCCACCCGCTCAGTCGGGCGATTACTTCCTCACAATAACGTGAACGCACACCGAAGGCAATGCGAAAGGTAAGCGGGCGGGAAAGGAGATGGGGGAGAAAACGCTCAACGTTCAAGTGGATGTCAAAATCGGGAATACCGGAAATGCGCTCGCACGCGATGATGATTGGCGGTCGATGACGGCGTGTGATAAAATGTCGTCATGATTATGAGAAACTATCTGAAGGCTTGTCTTACCGCCGTCATCCTGCTGGGATCGGGATGCGTCACATCGCGCACGCTGGAAGACACACGCGTGCCAGAGATATCCGTCGACAGTTACGGCGCCATCACCTTTGACAACGAGCGTGTCGAACTGAAGCGCCTTGCCAATAAAGTGCGTGCCGCGGGCATCACGCGCGAACAAGAGGTCAATATCCTCGTGCCGGAGAATTTTGACCGTTCGTTGCGGAACCAGATCTACTCCGAGATGATCCGCAGAGGTTACACGCGCACGATTTTTGTGACGCAACGCAAGGCCACTTCTTTTGTGACTTCCGAGAAGCGATAATGTCCGCATCGCCCCATAGGCCCCGTACGATCGGCTTGGCGCTGGGTAGTGGCGGCGCGCGCGGCTGGGCGCACCTCGGCGTGTTGTCGCGTCTGCGCGAACTCGGCGTGCCCATCCATTGCATCGCCGGCACCAGCATCGGATCTATCGTTGGCGCGGTCTACGCCGCGAACGGCCTGGACACGTTGCATGAGTTAGCGACGCGGCTGGATTGGCGACGCGTGGCCCGCCTTTTCCTGGAGGTCAATCTGCCACGCTCGGGTCTGCTCAGCGGCAAGAATGTCATGAGTCTGCTGAAGGATATCATCCCGGCCCGCCAGTTCAGCGACCTCTCCCTGCCGTTACGTATCGTGGCCACCGACCTGCTGCGCGAGGAAGAGGTCGTCTTTGACACCGGCAACCTGTTTGACGCGATCCGTGCCAGTATCGCGATCCCGGGTATCCTGACGCCGCATCGGTTGCAAGGACGCAACCTGGTTGACGGCGGACTAGTGAATCCGCTCCCGGTCTCGGTCTGCCGCGCCATGGGCGCGGACATCGTGATCGCGGTGGACATCAACTTGCGCGCCCCCGATCAACCGCGCAAACCGGAACGGCGCTCCGTGACACGCGCACGCCGTGCAGGACGAGCCGAAGAGGCAATGGATCCACTCTTCGCGCGCCTAAGCGCCATGATGCCCAAGCTCCAGGCACCGCTGGAGGCCACCTTCAAGCGCTGGTATACCCCGCAGAAAAAAGAGGAAGATCCGCTCTCCATTTTTGATGTGCTGACCCGCTCGTTCCGTCTGGTCGAGAATCAGCTCACCCGCGACGGCCTTGCGCTGACGCCGCCCGACATCCTGATTCAGCCTGCGGTCGGCGACATCATGACGCTCGAATTCCACCGCGGCCCCGAAGCCATCACCGCCGGCATGAGTGCCGTCGACGAAGTCCTTCCGCAACTCACCTCCCTAACTCCTAACTCCTAATTCCTAACTCCTAACTCCTCCTCCCCGCATGTCTCTCGAACGCCTAAACGAACTGCGCGAGGCGATCCGACGCCATGACCGCCTCTATTATGTCGAAGCGCGCCCGGAAATCGGCGATGCCGACTATGACGCGCTCTACCGTGAACTGGAGGCGCTGGAACGCGCGCATCCCGAATGGGTCACGCCCGACTCGCCCACACAGCGTGTCGGGGGAGCCCCCCTCTCCGCCTTCCGCCAAGTCCGTCACGATCCGCCGATGATGAGTCTGGACAAGACCCATTCCCGTGCGGACCTGATCGACTTCGACACCTTCCTGCGCCGCCAGATTCCGGACGATGTCTGGGACTATGTGGTCGAACCGAAAGTCGATGGTGTCGCCTTCTCGCTGCTTTACGAACAGGGCTTACTCGCGCGCGCCGCAACGCGCGGCAACGGCGAGATCGGCGATGACATCACCGCCAACATCAGGACGATCCGCTCCATCCCGCTGCGACTCGCAGACGCGCCGCCGCTGCTGGAAATCCGCGGTGAGGTCTATATGAGCCGCGACGGCTTCGCCGAACTCAACCGCCGCGAAGAGGAGGCAGGACGCGAGCCCTTCATGAACCCGCGCAATGCGGCCGCCGGCTCGCTCAAGCAACTCGACCCGCGCGAAGTCGCCCGGCGTCCGCTGGATGCCGTGCTCTACGCGGTCGGTGCCGTCAGAGGCACCGCGTTCCCCACGCACAGCGGTCTCTTGCAACGGCTGGCCGGCTGGGGGTTCCGCACACCTCCGTGGCTGCGCCTGTGCGTGGATATACAGGCCGTGCTCGCCGCGATCGATGAGCTCGAAACGCTGCGACACACCTTTCCCTTCGAAATCGACGGCGCGGTCGTGAAGGTCAACCGCCGCGATCTCTACGACCGTCTGGGCAGCACTGCCAAGTCGCCGCGCTGGGCACGCGCCTTCAAATACGAGCCTGAACGGGCCGAAACCCGCATCTGGAAGATCACCGTGCAGGTGGGGCGCACCGGCGTGCTCACACCGGTCGCCGAGCTGGAGCCTGTGGTGCTCGCCGGCTCGGAGATCGCGCGCGCCACGCTGCATAATGCCGACGAGATCGCACGCAAAGACATCCGCGTGGGCGACCACGTCTGGGTCGTCAAGGCCGGCGACGTGATCCCCGCCATCGAAAGCGTGCTGACTGAGAAGCGGACCGGCGAAGAGGCCGTCTTCACCATGCCCGAGGCCTGTCCCGAGTGCGGCGGTCCGGTGACGCGCCAAGCGGATGAAGTCGCCCACCGCTGTATCAATCCGGCCTGTCCCGCGCAACGCGTCTGCCGCCTGGAACACTTTGCCTCACGCGACGCGCTCGACATCCGCGCCATCGGCGGCAAGGTCGCCGAGGCACTCGTGGCGCAGGAACTGGTGCAGGATCCGCTCGATCTCTTTACGCTGACCCTGCCTCAGCTTGAGTCCTTCCGTATCGGCGACGAAACCTCCGGCACGCGCAAGTTCGGCAAGAACGCTCAGACCGCATTAGAGGCCCTTGAGGCGGCACGTGCCCTGCCGTTAGACCGTTGGCTCTTTGCGACCGGCATCCCCAACATCGGCGTGACGGTGGCCGAACAGATCGCCGCCGCGCACACCCGGTTTTCCGAACTCGCCGAGTCGCCGGTCCTGCGCGCGGTACTGCGACTGGCCGAGTTGTACGACGAAGCGGCGGCGGTCAATCCGCGCTCCACGCTCAACCGTCCCAAAGACGATGCGGAACGCGACGAGCGCCAAGCGCGCTTCAACCGTATCTGTGGCGAAATCGGCGTGACTGGCGACCGGCTTGTCGCAGCGGGTGTCGCCACGAAAACGCCTGGCACCGCCCTGCCGCCGCTCTACAGCAGCGTGATCAAGACCGAGGCCGCACGCTCGGTGCTGAACTACTTTGCCAGCGGCTACGGGCAGCGCTATTTGGCACGGTTGCGCGAGCTGGGCATCGACCCAGAGGCCAAAGCACGCCCGCAACCCGCCGCCGGCGCGCCGCTCGCGGGCCTCACCTTTGTGCTGACCGGCACCTTGACTCAGCCGCGCGCGAAAATCGCCGAGCAGATCAAGGCCGCCGGTGGGATCGTGCAGGATGCGGTCACCCGGCAGACGCGCTACCTGGTGGCGGGGGAGCATGTCGGCGCGACCAAGATCAACAAGGCACGGGGCTTGGGCACGACGGTGATCGACGAAGCCGGTCTGTTCGCCATGCTTGCGGGCAAGGCATCCGCCCCGAGCATGCCGAGCGCGCCACGCGCCGCGCCAATGGCCGCCGCCGCGCCAAAAGCCACGGACGCGCCGCCAGCCACGCCTTATCAGCAACAGGAACTTTTCTGATCCGCTGGCGGGGTAACAGGTTCATCACCTTGCCTACCTCCTGAGGTCGAGGCAATAAAGCCGCGTGCTGTCACGCAAGAAGAGGCGGCCGTTAACCAGAATCATCGGACCCCAAGCGTCACGGCCTTTGTTCCCCATGAGTGCATGCCGCGCTAACATACGGAAACCTTCCGGACCGACGCGCGCGAGCGTGAGTGTGCCGACATCGTCCAGCAACACGGCGAGTCCGTCCGCCGTCAGCAAATACGGCCCCAAACCGAAAGTGTGCGACGGACCGCTGGCCCACAGACGCTCGCCTTCCGGCGTCATGCAGACAAATTGCTGGCGTTCCCCGCCGCCGTCGCCGGGCAGCACCGTGTAGAGCCGCCCGCCGTGAAAGACGGGCGTCTGCTGCTCGCTGGCGAAGTGCTTGCGGTCGGTCTTGAAAAGGAGTTCGGCACGCCACTCAGCACCGGTGCGTGACACGCGGAACATCGCACCGCCCGAACCGTATCCGGCCGTCATGAAAAAGCGGCCGTCACCCAACGGCACCGGCGAAGGCGCGACAACACGTGGACTGAAAGCCGTCGTGTGCCACAGCAAACGGCCGCGCTCCTCGCCGTCCGCAGCCACCCCCACGATGCCTCCCAGCGCCGCATAAACATACTGACGCACCCCCTCCGCCGTCAGGACCATGACCGAAGCGTGCGACATGGCGAGGCCGCCGGGATTGGGCGTTTCGAAAACGGTCTCTCCGCTTTTGAGATCAACGCCGACCAGCAACGCGTTCGTACCGGCCGGTGCCAAAATCGCCAATCCGCCATCGATCAATGGGCACTGACCGGTGTACCAGAGCGGAACCTTCGTGCCGTAACGCTGGGTCAGCGTGATCCCCCAGCGGTAACGCCCGTCGCGCGCGTCCAGACAAAGCACATGACACTGCGGCCCGATCGAAACGACAGCATCCCCATCCGTGGCCACCACAGTCCGCGAAATGCCGTGGTTGCGTTTGGTTTTGACGGCGTACAGGTGCTCCCAGCGTTCCTGGCCGGTATCGGCGTTGAGACAACGCAGACAGTCGCCACCACGCGCCTCATCGTAATCCAGCACGTACAGGTTGCCCACCCATAGCGCAGGCATGGCGTGTCCGTCGCCGACATCGATCGACCAGATCACACGCGGGCCGTCACTTCCCCACGTTTCCGCCAAACGCCCGCTCTCCGACGCGACATTGTCGCGCGCAGGCCCCCTGAAGCCGGGCCATGAGCCTGCGAGCGCCCCCGGCGGGATTTCGCGGTTCGCCTTGAAGCAACCCGCCAGATCGGTCTCACCTGATGTCGTGGCTGCGGCGGCTTTAGCAGCCTCGGCCAGCGATCCGACGGCCGTGGCCTCGCGCAACGCGACCGTCGGCGGCGCTTCATGGCTCAGCCAGTGCCACAGCGCCCACGCCGCCAACACCGCCGTTAAAGCAGTTACAAGATATGGCACCACCCGGCGCACCGAACCTCCTCTTCCCCCTCTAGCGCAGCATGCGGCCCATGATCCGGCGTAGCAACCGATTCAACCCGTTGTGCGGGATATCAGCGAGCACGCGTTCCGTCTCGTGCTTGTAATGGGCGTAAAGTAATTCAACGCGTGCGTGCAGGCCCGCCTCGGCAATCGCATCGATCAGGCACTCACGCCCAACGGCATCACCCTCCCACACCGCACGCAGGGCCTCACGCACGGTCGGATGCTCACAGGTACAGGCCGCCGCCAGAAAGAGTGTCGGCCGCATCGCCAACAGGTCGGCGGAGCGTCCGCGCACCGAGCGGAAGTCTTCGATGTCATCCTGAATCTGATAGGCGGTTCCGACCGCCTGGCTGAACGCCGAAAGCTGGGTGCGCGTTTTCGCGTCCACACCGGCGGCCGCCGCGCCGACCTGTACGGCGACTTCAAAAGCCGCCGAGGTCTTTTGCGCATAAATGCGCAGCACCTCTGACTCGGTGACCGGCACCGGACGACGGCAGAAGGCCAGTTCCTCGCCTTGTCCCAGGCACAATTCACGGTGACCGTTGGCAGCGGCCAGTAACATCTCCGCGCGTACCGGGCCGTCAAACCCAGCCGAGGCCAGCAGGCGATACCCCTCGCCGATCAGATAATCGCCCACATTGATCGCGGCGGGCACGCCGATCTGCGCATGAACGGTAGGTTCGCCATAACGCTCAACGTCGCCATCCTCGATGTCGTCATGGATCAATGACGCCTTGTGAAAACACTCTACCGCCACGGCCGCCGCCCGGATCTGCGCGACATCGCCGCCGGCCGCCTCGAAAACCGCCGCCGTCAACAATGGGCGCCAGCGCTTGCCGCCGGTGACCAGCCACGCTTGCCCCATGCGCTGCGCCTCGGTCGTTGGTCGTCCCATCAATGCGGCTAACGCCTCGGGCTCAAACCACTGCCGGATGAGAGAAGCAACCGCATCCAGGTCGGTCACGCCGTCCTTGGCCTCAGCCTTGCGACTGCGGATCAGCTCCAGCACCCAGGCCACATCCAGCGTCGTCCGCACGCAACCGTCGGCCAGTAGCGGAATGCCCTGTCCGGGAATCGCGTGCGTGTTCATGATCGGGAAGATGCGGCGCAAGGATTCCATGCAGCCCACACCGATCACGGCATCGACCTTGCCGCTCAACAGCAGCTTGCTGACCACGGTCGTGCCTTCTGCGACCAGCGTCACATACCCCAACCGGTCAGCCTCCGCCTGCAGCGTACCAATCGCGCACGCACCGCACTGCGCACAGAGCAGGCCGAGCCCGTCACGGTCAGCGCGACAGACCTCCGGACGCGCGAGGCACTGCGGCAGCAACAGAAGACGCCTTTCAAAGGGAACGCTGGCGATGACCTCGCTCCACAGCATGTTGTTGAGCAACACCGCCACAAAGGGGAGCTCATCGTCACGCGCGTCGAGCCCCGCGCCGACACAGCGCGCATGCGCGGTCAGTTCGTCAGCCGTCAGCGGCGGCTCCAGCCGTTCGCGGGCCGCATAGGCGGCGACAACGTCCGCCAGTTGACGCCGTCGCGCCGGGTCAAGCGGGACTTGCATCGTAGGGGCCGACTCAGAGGCCGTCTCCAGACTATCCTGTCTCCCGCTCACCGATCACCCGCCATAACGCGCGGCCGTGCCCAGCGACTCTTCGATCCGCAACAACCGATTGTACTTCGCCACGCGTTCAGACCGCGAGAGCGAACCGGTCTTGATCTGGCCGCACCCTGTGGCCACCGCGAGATCCGCGATAAAGGTGTCCTCCGTCTCTCCCGAACGGTGCGAGACAATCGAGGCGTAACCCGCACTTGCGGCAAGCTTCATCGTGTCCAGCGTCTCGGTCAGCGTGCCGATCTGGTTGACCTTGATCAGGACCGCATTCGCCGCCTTCTCATCGATCCCGCGCTGCACGAAGCGCACATTGGTCACGAAGAGGTCATCCCCCACAAGCTGGCATTTCCCGCCCAGCCGTTGGGTCAGGGCGGCCCAGCCTGCCCAATCGCGCTCCGACATGCCGTCCTCAATCGAATCGATCGGGTAACGTTCAACCAGTCCTGCCAGATAGTCGATCTGTGCCGCGCTGTCGCGACGCGCGGCCTCGTGCGTGGCCCCACGCGCCGGCGTCTCGAAAAGGCCGTAGTCATAAACGCCGTCCTGATAAAACTCCGAGGCCGCGCAATCCAGCGCCAGCGAGACCTGTCCGCCGACATCGGCGCGCCCCGCACGATAGCCCGCCTTCTCAATCGCCGCCAAGATCGTTTCGAGCACGTCTTCCGCACTGGCGAAGGCCGGAGCGAAACCGCCCTCATCACCGACAGCGGTGGAGAGGCCGCGCTTTTTCAGCAGCCCCCGCAACGCGTGAAAGACCTCGGTGCCCGCGCGCAACGCCTCACGGAAATTCGGCGCGCCATACGGCCGGATCATGAACTCCTGAAAGGCGACGGGCGCGTCGGAATGCGAGCCACCGTTGACGATGTTCATCATAGGAACCGGCAGCAAGCAGGCCGCATCGCCGCCGAGGTAACGGAAGAGCGGCTGTCCCGCGGCTTTGGCCGCAGCGCGCGCCCCCGCCAGCGAAACCGCCAGCAGCGCGTTCGCGCCGAGACGTGACTTGGCCGGGGTCCCGTCCAGCTCAATCAGCCGCCGGTCGAGCTCGGCTTGGCGCGAAGCGTCCATGCCGACCACCGCCTGCGCAATCTCACCCTGAATGTTGGCAACAGCGGCCATCACCCCTTTGCCACCATACCGCGCCGGATCGCCATCACGCAGTTCAAGCGCTTCGTTCTCACCGGTCGACGCGCCGGACGGCACCGAAGCCCGCCCGACCGCGCCGCCCTCGAGACGCACCTCCGCTTCAACGGTGGGATTCCCGCGCGAATCCAGGATCTCGCGCGCCAACAACGTTGTGATCTGTGTTTTCAGGGTATCCTCCGTGTCTAAGGAACAGGTTAAGACTGCCTCTCTGTTTGCGGTTCATTTTAGCAGGTCAGATTTTCAACCGCCACCAAACTTTGAAGCCCACAGTTTCTTGTAACGTATCCCGCTCGTTTTGTGTACTATGAGCGTTATGAAATCATTCTTACTGTTGCCTTTCGCCGTGTTGCTCGGCATCCTGATTGGCGGGTGGTCACCGAAAGAGGAGTTGCGTGCGATCCGGCAGGAACTGGATGACCTCAGGAAAGAAGCCTCGAAACGAGAGAAAAGCGCTCATTTCGATGCGATCACCCGTATGGTTCAAATACCGGATCGGGCCGCCAAAGCCTCACCCCCCAAGCCCAAAGCAACTGCTCCGGCCACAGACGCACCGCAATCGCCGACATCGCACGTCGCACAGGCGGAATCGGACGCCTCAGCGGCCCCTCCGGAAGCCGCCGCTCCTCAAACCGCGCAGGATGAAACAGCACGCGCAGCACCTCCGGAAGACCTGCGGGCACGTATCGAGGAAGCCAAAGAGCTGTGGGCCACCCGCGTGCAGATCGCCCGGTCGCAGTGGATCAACCGCCTCAAGCTGACCGAAGAGGGTGCAACCCTGTTTGATGCTGCGATCGACGCCATGAACCTGGAGCTTCAGGCCTCCATGCAAGGGCTGGCCGACGCCTTGGCTGTGGGGGAGGAGATGACGCCGGAACTCGGCGCTCGGTTTTTCAATGAGATGACCACCTCACTCGTGCGCACTTACGACGATCTCACCGTGATCGTGCCCGCAGAGCAGCGCGGCGAGGCCTCCAAGATGGAACTCACGGACTTCATCGACCCGGCCGTGGCCGAACCGTTGATTGCGGTTCAGGACAAGCTCGAACAGATGCCGCGGTCGCGCGGCCCCCGTTTCCCGAGGAGGCCCCGGTGAACGCATGCGCCCAAACCTGGCGTGTGGCTTGTTACGAATGGTTTGACGCCCTTCGTAGCCGCCGTGCTTTGGTGGTCCTGCTGCTCTATTTGGCGGCTGCCGTCTGCAATATGCACTGGTCCATTAATCTCTTGCATAAACTGGAGACCGAACTCGCCACGGCCTTGCAACTTCCCGCCTCTGAACAGGCTGGCGTGGTCTCCACCGCCCTCTGGAAATCCCAGCCGTTTCAGCGCATGATGAAAACCATGACGCAGAACGACCTGGTGCTGCGCGACATCACCGGGAAGCATCCGGTGGAGCTGATCTACGCCTGGTTCGCCTTCTTTTACACGCCATTGCTGGTCGTGCTGGTCGCCGGCAACCGCATCGCCGAGGAGATCGGTTCCGGCTCGGTCCGCTACGTGCTCTTCCGTACTTCGCGCGCCAGTTGGTCACTCGGCAAGTTTATCGGCCAAACCCTCATGATCGGATTGGCGCTGCTGTTGAGCGGTGCCAGCGCGTATGCGGTCGCCAAAATCAGACTCGCGGGCTCAGGCACGCCCGACCTTTTTTTCAACATGGCACAGTGGTCGTTGCGGGCGTGGGTCTATTCGATCCCCTACCTGGGTTTGGCGATGGGACTCTCACACCTGACGCGATCTTCCAGCAAAGCGACGGTCATGGGCATTCTCGCCATCACCGCCTGTTTTGCGATCTCGATCCTGATCCGTCACTTCACCACGGATGCTGGCTGGCGGGCTTATCTGCCCCATCTCGGGCAACTGTTGCCTGACGGGCACAAGATGCTGCTGTGGCGTCGTGCCGTTCCGCCCGTGGTGGGCGGCTCCATCACGCTCATCACGCTCGGCTTCTGTTACCTGCTCACCGGCTACGCCTTTTTCCGTAAACGCGATGTATAATCATGGACTACGCGATTGAATCCACCAACTTGGTCAAACGCTACGGTGCACGTCGTGCGTTGGACGGACTGACCCTTGCCGTGCCGCGATTTGCCGTGCTGGGCCTCGTCGGGCCCAACGGTGCCGGGAAAACCACCTGGATGATGTCGGTCGCGGGTTTGTTGCACCTGCATGGCGGCACGATGAATCTCTTGGGATGCGGCCCCTTCGATCCCGCCGTGCACAGCGGCCGCATCAGCCTGCTGCCGCAAGACTCAGAGTTGCCTCTGGAAAGCCGTCCGATCGACCTGCTCACGCACTATGGGCTGCTGCAAGGACTCACACGCCGCGAAGCCGAGCGCTCCGCCTCGGAAATGCTGCAGGAGGTCCATTTGGGTGACCGGCTGACCGCCACGGTGCGGTCGCTCTCGCATGGCATGCGCAAACGCGTCATGATTGCCCAGTGTTTCATCGGCTACCCCGAGCTCGTGTTGCTTGACGAACCGCTCAGCGGTCTTGACCCGCGCGAAACCGCCCACATGCGCGCCTTTCTCACGTGCCGTCGCGGACGCCAGACGATGGTGATCAGTTCGCACAACCTGAACGACATCGAAGTCATGTGCGACCGTGTGGCTTTCATCGAAAAGGGACGCACCGTGCGCAACACCACGCTGGACGAGATCATCGGTTCCTCCAGTATGCTCCTCTACCGTGTCACGGCGGAGCCGTCCGATCTCGGCGCGATCGGCGCAGCGGTACCGGGAATTACCCTTTCGTTCGATGCGGCAACCCACACAGTCTGCTGCCGGTATGATCCGCAACGCAGCAGCCCGGCGCAAATCAACGCCGGTGTGCTGCCCCTGTTGCTAGGGCAATGCGGCGTCATCGAAATCACGCGCGGCGACTCCCTCGAAGCCGCCTACTTGCGGACGTCGGGTGCGCTCGGGTGGGATTCAAGATAGATGATGGGATAACGGCAGTCTGACGGGAGTTCTTCTCCCGGACGTCGGAATGGCGGCGTTTTTCTTTTTTTCCGCTTGTTTTTCGGCCGGAGGGCGTGTTATGATTATT
>Ga0209407_1002572_pt1 | contig 16862 bp, 11 predicted proteins | sample AD_JPNHG3_MetaG_FD_184410 | JGI IMG/M metagenome (GOLD analysis project Ga0209407, IMG submission 184410) | Active sludge microbial communities of municipal wastewater-treating anaerobic digesters from Japan - AD_JPNHG3_MetaG (SPAdes) (version 2) | ecosystem: Engineered > Bioreactor > Anaerobic... | reverse complement strand
GATCATCCGCTCCACGCAGCCCACGCGGCGGGCGTAAGCCCGGACCACCTCGAGCATGGATCTTTTGCGGCTCCGGGGCACCCGAAGCTCGATATCCCCCAGCTCCGTGAGCAGGTGGCGGCAGTAAGACCCGTTGCGCCGGTCGGCCAGCGAGCGGCCCACCTCGTCGAGGTAGCGCTCCAGCCGGTCGTTCATCCGCTCTTCGAGGATATCCCGAAGGGCCTGGCGGGCCGCTGTGCGGTAATCCGAATCCCACTCGGGCGAAAGGTTCATCTGCTTGATCATCCGAAACGCTTGTGGCAAACTCTCGATCAACAACAACGGTGTCTTCATGGGATACCTCCTTATGGGATCTGGCAATCTCGAGGTACCCCTTTCCTGTCTCTGACACAAGATAAGATACGCTACCTTTCAACTATAGTCTGTTGACTTCACGGTCGATAGTCATTATACTTGAGTTGAAATTTCGACAGGATCTTTGAAAATGGGGGCGCCACGGTTTCGACGGGGACATTTGAAGTTGTAGTGGCATACCGAGGTTCCTACAGGCCTCGTTAAACAGGTAGGAAAACACAAGCGCAAACGACACAGTTTACGCACAGGCTGCTTAAGTAGCCCGTCCTTCTGATTTCTCCTGCCGGGTCAGATTGGGCGAAAACTAGGCGGGATAGCCGATGCCTTTCTCCCGCTGGGGCAGAGGCGAAACCGCAAACGGGATAGTCGTCGGGGGATCCTGCCTCTGGGAGTTTCCGGCGGCGAAACTCAATACAGCGGCTATGTATGTAGAAGCTGCAGCGGAAGGTTTCCGGACGCGGGTTCGACTCCCGCCGCCTCCACCAAAATAGCGAATAATAACGATAGTATATAAAAAATAATTCAGACAGTAAACAGACAGTAAATTGAAATTTGGCAGGGATTGTGATTTTGATTCCTGCCATTTTTTTTCAGATATCCCAGAAAAATTCTTTTAGACTTCATACCAGCGGTATGCCACGATGGTCATCCAATTATGATGGATCAAAAGTCGATCTCAATTCGTCGCCATGAGTTGTACAAGCTGGTATGGTCGGAGCCCATTTCCAGGCTGGCCAGAAAGTACGGGTACTCGGACGTATGGCTCGCGAAGATCTGCAGGAGATACAACATCCCCCGACCAGGCCGCGGATACTGGGCAAGAAAACAGGCAGGGGAGAGAGTACCCACAACGCCGCTCCCCAAGAAACACGATGACCCGCTCATTGAAATATCAGTTCGCCCACCCACGACGGAGAAGAAAAAAAATGGTGTGAATAATGCCCCATTAAGGCCAATACCCAAAACAATAGCAGTTCCTGAATTGTTAACCAACCCTCACCCCCTCGTAGAAAAATCGGCTCAAGTCCTTGAGACAGGCAAACCCAACCGGGCAGGCATTGTGGTCCCTTCAAAAGGGAACTGTCTTGATGTCCGCGTATCAAGAGATTGCCTCGACCGGGCGCTCAGGATAATGGATGCCCTTCTCAAGGCCCTATTAAGAATCGGCTTTGATATCTCTGTGAAGGATGGATCGACGTTAGTGAATATCGATGGTGTGTCCGTCGGAATAAGCGTGAGCGAAGACACCAAGCGAAGACGCATGAAAGCAGCTGAGCATGACCTGGATGGATATTACCGGTTCGGCTACAACCTTTACTCAGACCGCGCAATACCTTCCGGAAGCCTTTCCCTGGCGATAGATGACATAGGGTTCCCATACGGCACATTAACCAGAAAGACATGGCGGGACACCGAAACAAACAGGCTTGAGGATTCCCTCAGGAGTTTCATATCAGGGCTGATAAAGGCGGCCGGCGTAAAAAAGAGCCTGGAGCAAAAAAAGGCTGCTCGCACCCATACACCAGAAAATTTAGAGGGACATGAAACAAGCTAACACATATGAAGAAATAGAGCCCCTTATCAAGCTGTGCAAGACGGGGCGCCTTTTCGAGGTTCAGGACTGGATATCCTCAGGGAAACCCGTCAACCTTCCACCCGCCCATGCACTTAAAAGGGCCAAACAAAGCCCCCTTCAGGTTGCCATCGAGCTGGGGTTTCACAGCCTCGTGCAGGTGCTTCTGGAAGGTGGCTCATCGCTGGAAGATCCGCGGTACCCCCCTTTGATACAGGCCCTGCACAAGAAAAGACTCGATTTCATAAAACTGCTTGTCGAACACGGCGCCGACATTCATACCATACCCATGGAAGATGTCTTCGCCTCCTGGAACAACGAGATTGTCGATTTTTTCATAGAAAAGGGGGCAGATCTGGAGAAGGGATACCCGCTTGCTCAGGCCCTCTGCTGGAAGATCCGGCCTGCCCTCGGACTCTTTCTGAAGTACAAGGACCGTTACCCAAGCTTTCATAAACAGCTCAATATAGCCCTTCGCCACCACTGCAAGAAGGGCAGTGTAAAGTGGGCGGCCCTGGCGCTCTGGGCAGGCGCTGACCCTCATGAGAAGGGACCTGATTCGCCGCATGACGACGACGAGGAAGAATGTCTCAGCGCATTGGAACTCGCCGCTTTGTATGGGCACTACGACATCTTCAAGCTGAAGAGCATAAAACTCGACCCGAGGCATCCGCATGCTGCCGACCTCTTCCATAACGCCTGCTTCGGAGACAAAGCTGATTTACTGAAGCTGCTGCTCGAAAAAGGGTTCAGGCCGGTTGACCTGGAGGACAGGGGGTCTTCGATGATACAGTCCCTTCTCAACGGGATGAGCTGGTATTTCGACCCTTATTCCTTCACGAGAGAGAAGAAGAATATTGACACTTCTAACTCAAGGGAAAAAATAAAAATGATTCACATGCTGGCCAGAAGCGGCGCGAGATGGGAACCGAAAGACCGGGGGTATATAAATGATGCCAGGCGCTCGCTCCTGAAAATGCAGCCCGATTATGTCATGGAGTTCATCTGGATAATGTCGGAATACAAGGCCTGTAATAGAGAGATCGTGGAAACGCTCGTGAAAACTCCGACCATGAAACCGCTTCTTTCAAAACACACAAGCAGACTCAACGAACTGTTAATCACTTTGCAATGAAATTGAAGGGATTCTAAGTTTATTTAATTGATATTTCCCCATCCTCATCTGTTACTCTTGTATGACATCTCAGTAAAAAATGGGAAAGCACGACAGTTATTTATTAATCAGTATCACATCTGTCCAAAATAGGTTTTAGCGATTGAAAAGGGTGCACTCGATCGAGTAAAAGTTTCTTTCGGACAAGAAATTGAACCCTGGAAGGAGGCACCCCTGGTGAACAGATTTAGCAGCATTTTCGGTCAAATTCTACAATTATTCTCAAGGCGCGAGTTTTTTGAAACGGTATACGAGACCCGGGCCGAACGAGGCGCCAAGGGGTTCGGTTGCTGGGATCAGTTTGTAGCCATGCTGTTTTGCCAGCTTGGGCAAGCCCACTCGTTACGAGAGATCTGCGGTGGTCTGGCCAGTTGTTTCGGCAAAGCGAAGCACCTGGGACTCCGGCAAGCGCCCAAGCGATCCACACTGTCCTATGCCAACGAACACCGGCCGTGGCAGTTGTATGAGAGGATTTTCTATCAACTGCTGGGCAAATGCCGGCAACTGGATTTCGGCAAGAGAAAGTTCCGATTCCGAAACAAGCTCTTCAGTCTGGATGCCACGGTGATCGAGTTGTGCGCCGGTTTATTTGACTGGGCCAGGTTCCGGCAGACCAAAGAGGCGGTGAAGCTTCATCTGCTTCTGGATCATGACGGATACCTTCCGGTCTTTGCCCACATCACCGAGGTTCGAGCCCTCGAGGGCGCGCCAGGAACAAACAGAGACTTCATTCCTTTCTTATACTTTTCGAGTTCCTTCATAGTAGGTACTATTGCAAGGTCTTTAATACCTAATACTTTATCTGCGCCAACCGTAAATCTTTGATTATTCAGACTAACACCAGGATGCAAAATCCTTTCAGAAAGAAATCTTTCTACAAAAATGTCTTGATTTAATGTGAAAAAGAAACCAGCCCCCTTACCTTTCTCTGAAAATAGCGACAAAAAGTTATCGATATGATGAAGAGGAAATAAAGGGGACTGTCCCCTTTATTTATTAACGTGGAAAAAATTCTTGAGGTACACCGGGCCGCGGGAGAGGAGTCTCCCGGGGTGTCCGGGCATGGGGACCGTCATGGAATATGATAAGGACAGAGGAAATAAAGGGGACAGAGGAAATAAAGGGGACTGTCCCCTTTTATTATATTGTGCGAGGGAGTGCCGCTTGTGGCAATCTGCACCTGCGTACTTGGCTGTACCTCCTGCAGATGAATCTGTGGCATTCTTCGAGAATGACCACGTGCCGCTCAAACGGCTGGTCCGTTGAGACCCTGTAACTGATACTTTCTGCTGTGTGCAGCCTTTTTCACAATATCAGGCTTGAATAATGGAATGACCGGGCCTGAGACAAAAATCAAGGCTGTTTTCTGGACATGAGATTCCTGAGGGGGGGCGTCGTCAAGCTTTGATTCTGTGACATGTCCCGGCGTGAAAAAGCACCCTGTCTCCCTTTTCACGCACAGATGATTTCATCCATACTGTCTTTTCATGCCTTCGTGATCCCCGCCCAGTGCTTCGCGATATGGATCCGTTTTTCAAGATCATATCCCGCTCTTACGACCACCTCGTTCGTCATCGGGGAACCCGAGGCGTTGATGGCCCATCCGAAGAAGTAGCCCGTCCAGCGTGAGGCGGCTACCTCCCGGGCGAGGTAGAGCGCCCGCATCCTCTCTTCCGGTGTGTATTTGCTGCTGCCGGCGAGATAGGTATTCATCCACTCCCTGATAACGGGGTCCCTGTAGTCCTGCTCCGTCGGCATCGTGACAATGATGCCGCCTGCGATATCGTGAATCAGGGTGATGTGGTCGCCCGAGAGATTCTTGATGTAATTGAGTCCCGCGTTGGCGATGAGCTCATTGGGCACCCAGACACCGCTCGGGTGGCGCCTTCCGTCGGCTCCGGCGCCGACCGCGCACCCGTAGGCCGTCTCGGCCTCCAGCATGAGGCGGGTGATCTTGTCGCGGATGTGGGTCGTTTTCATCCCCAGGCCGTTCACGTCGGCGATGAGGGCCGCGACCCCGCAGATAAGGTCCGTGTGCCCCGCCAGGCAGGCGCATTTGGACTGGCGCTGGATATTTCCGAAGTAGTAGGGGACCTGCCCAGCCATGTCCCACTCCCCACACAGAAAGACTCGGTCCCAGGGGACGAAGACGTCGTCAAAGACGGTCATCGCCTCCACGGCTCCGATGGCCGTGCCGATGGGGCACTCCATCGTCAGGTCGGAGCCCGGGCGGTTGGGGGCGGGACGGACGATGTACTTGATCCCCTTCGTGTCCACGGGCACCGCAAAAGACACGGCGAAGTCTCCGTCGGTCTCGCCCAGGGCACGGCAGGAGACAACCATGAGCTCCGTCGCGCAGGGGGCGTAGGACGTGTGAACCTTGCAGCCGCGGACGGTGATTCCTTTCGAGTTTTTTTTCGTGATGCGAAGATCGGTGACCGTTTTCTGTTTCGAGGGAGGCAAAGAACGGTCGCCCTTCGGGTCCATCATGGCCCAGCCGATGTTGTAGTCGTTCTTCATCAGGTATTTGACGAATTCGCGGAAGCGCTCGTGGTAGGGGGTGCCGTGCTTCCGGTCCGTTTCGTAGGTGGAAGCCCACAGGATGCAGAGCATGTTGGACTGGCACCAGGTGCAGATCCGCTTCTGAGTGACCTCGCGGGTGAGCTTGACCTTGATGAAGGCGTCCTCGGCGGTCGTCTGGATGTGCATATTGAGCCGCCGCACCGGCTCGTTCACAAGCGGTGACGTCACGACGGAGAGATGCTTGAATTCCTCGTCGAAGGAAAAATCGTAGGTTGCACCGAGGAGATTGATCGTGGACTGGAACCGCGGATCATTCCAGAGGCTGTCCACCCGTTCGCCACCGATATAGACCTCCGGCTTTACCCTCTTGAGGTCCTCTACAAACTGTGCCTTCGTCTTGATCGCCATTTCCGACCCTCCTGATGCAGATGCGCCGTAAATTCAGCTGCCGATCGTGACGGTGAGCCCGTCTCTGCTTGCCAGCTCCCGCAGCTTTGACATGTGTTCGTCCGACGGAACCCTTCCCTCCGGGAAAGCGAACGTTTTCCCTATCTGAGGGCTCTTCGACTTTCCGCCTTCGTGATAGGGCAGAAGCGAGAGTCGTTCGGCCCGAATGCTTTTGCAAAGATCGGCAACAGCGAGTATGTTTTCGCAGGAGTCGTTATACCCGGGGATGACGGGCATGCGGAGCCAGAGCCTCTTTTCACCGGCGAGGGCCAGCAGATTTTTCAGGATCAGTTGATTCCCGACCCCCGTCGCCTCTCTGTGCTTCAGGGGATCGAGGTGCTTGATGTCGAAGAGAACAAGGTCGGTGTATTCGAGAACTCCACTCAGTTTTTCCCAGGGGGAAAATCCCGTTGTGTCAAGAGTCGTGTGGATGCCCTGTTCCCTGCAGGCCCGCATAAGGGCCGCGACGAAATCCGCTTGAACGAGGGCTTCACCCCCCGATACGGTGACACCGCCGTCCGAATTCCTGTAAAAATCGGCATCGGCCATGATCTCTTTCAGAACCTCGTTGATCTTCATGTATCGACCGCAGATATTCAGGGAACCGTAGATGCAAGCATCCACACAGGCAAGGCAATGATTGCATCGCGACCAGTCTATGCGACGTCCCGACTCCTCCGAGATGGTCACGGCTCCCCGGGGACAGGCCTTGACGCAGGCCCCGCAGCCAGTGCATTTAAGGTCCCTCACCATGAGGTTGGGGAACGGGTCTTGCGACTCGGGATTTGAACACCAGAGACAGTTTAAAGGGCATCCCTTCATGAAAACGGTGGTACGGATGCCCGGGCCGTCGTGGATGCTGAATCGCTGGATATTGAAGATGAGGCCCTTTGTCATACCCCACGCCTGTTCTGTTTTGGGCGGATTTCAATCCGGCGGGGCGACCCTTCAAATTGAAGAGGTCACCCCGCCTGGATCTTTTCGAGAAATCGTTTTTTACTTCAGGTCGTGCTCCGTCCGGGCGATGATATGATCCTGAAGACCTCTGGACAGATCGGCGAAATAGGCGCTGAAACCCGCCACCCGTACAATGAGGTCTCGATATTTCTCCGGGTATTGCTGGGCATCGATCAGCGTTTTTTTGTCCACCACATTGAACTGTATATGAGGAATCTTCTTCTCACGCCACGTCTTGAGATAGCTCAGAAAGATGGGTTTCATGTCTCCCTCCAGGTACTGGGGGAGAAACTTCTGGTTCAGAAGATGGTTGAAGCTCTGGAGGGTGTCGATCTTGGCACAGGAGTTGAGGACTGCCGTGGGCCCCTTCCTGTCCGCGCCGGGCTGGGGAGCCAGGGTCGAGTCCGCGAAGGGGTCTCCATCCCTGCGGCCGTCCGGCGTGGCCGGTGTGTCGGCGGCGAGACCATAGGTGGCGGAGACGGCGCTCCCGTCGCCCCGGATGGAGTAGCCGAAGCGGTCCTTCACCGACTCCATGGCCGCTTCCGAGCCGTGCTGGACGGCCCGGGCGACGAAGTCGGCGTAGTCATCGTCATTTCCGTACTTGGGCGCGTTGAGGCAGGCCTGGCGAATGTCCTCGCGGCCTTCCCAGTTTTTGTCCATGATAGCGATCAATTCGGGCAGAGTGACTTTCTTGTCCTCAAAGACGACCTTGCGGACGGCCGTGATGGCGTCAGCCACGTTGGTGCCGCCGATGACCATGGCGAAGTCGTGGACCATGGACGGATAGATCCACTGCTTACACTCTTTTCCCTGCTCGATGCATCCCTCCACGATCGCGGAGTAAAAGGGCTTCGGGCAGTATTTCATGTAGAGATCACGGCATGTATTTTCGACCTGTGCCATCTTCTCCGTGAAGAACCGGACCTGCTCCAGGTAGGCATCAAGGACATCCTCCCAGGTCTTGAATGTGGCGGGATCGGGCGTGCGCGCCCCCCACTGTTCACCCGTCTTCGGGTTGACCCCTTGATGAAGGGCCCACCAGAGACACTTGGTCAGGACGAAATAGCCGAGGACACGGCGTGTGATGTTCTTCCCGGGGATTTCCATGTACACGCAGCCTGAAACGCCGTAGGCCTTCGCGTCCCCGTCGGGGACACCCCACTTCTGTAGAAGCGGGATGAGCGCTTCGTCATTGAAGAGGGACGGGTAGCCGATGCCCGTGCGGATGACGTCCGTCGCCGCGGAAAGCAACGCATCCGGCGTGTTTTGATGGACGCGAAGAGCGATACTGGGCTCGATGGTCCGCATGGTTCGTGCGGTCTCCAGGGCGAGGTAGGAGAGATCGTTGGTGACGTCGCGGCCATTCCGGTCCGTACCGCCCAGGGTGATGGCTTGGAGTGAAGCGACCCCGCCGTAAACGGAGGTGACCAGGGGGGAGTACACGAGGCCGAGCTCCAGGAATTTGACCCACAGGAGTTGCAGGATTTCCAGGGCTTCATCCCTTGTGATTCGTCTCTCCTTGAGGTCCTTCTCGTAATAGGGTCCCAGGATGTAGTCGAGGCGGAGGCCGATGCCCAGGGTGGAGTATTCCAGGTAGCGGATCAGGTGAACGAAGAAGAAGAACTGGACGGCCTCCATGAATGTCCGCGGGGGGTTAGCGGGAATCCAGGCGCAGGTAGCGGCGATTTCTTCCAGGCGCTTCTTTCGTTCCGGATCCTTCTCCTTTTTGGCCATTTGCTTTGCCAGGATTGAATAGCGGTTGGAGTAATGGATCACCGATTGGAGGACAATGATGACGGACTGCAGGAATTCCTTCTGGTCGATGTAATCGGGCGGGATCGTCCGGTCGATCTCGGCAAGCCTCTCCTGGGCCCGCTTGATCCTGCCGTTGAGACCCTCCTTGAACAGCCCCTCGTAGTCGGGGATGCCGAGTTCGGACCAGTGCGTCCATAGATAGGTTCCCTCGTATTTCCAGTATTTCCCGAGATCGCCGGTGAACATCTCCTGCTGGCGGTCACTCATGCACTTGCCCTTCCAGTACTCGCAGATCTCCGCCAGTTCCTTCTTTCCCGCGGCATCGAGCAAAGTTTTGCCCGCCTCGCTGTTGACCAGACGAAGAACCGATCGCCAGTTCATGTCGATGGGATGGTAGAGACCGGCCGGATCCGAGGTCTGGTAACCGACAATCCTCTCCCAGTCCTGGATGAAGATGTCCATGTGGTTTAGAACGTGGGCCAGTGCTTTGCCCCGTCGCAAAACCATGGCTTCGCCGTCCGTCTGCTTGAAGGATTCTGTCATCAGCCGCGAGCGCTGAAGATCCAGTTTGACTTCGGGGCGGAACAGTCCGCGGGTTTTATCGTCCTCTACGTACCCCCTCTGGACGTTCCGGACCGCCTTGCTGACAAACTTGTTTCTCAATTCCTGTGTCGCCCCCATGGCTATCCCCCTTTGTTTTTTTTTCAGTCGTAAATGACGGAAATCGATTTGATCGTCGGTCAAAAATGGCAGAACGTAATGTAATGAATCATATAACAAAATGTTATATTTTTTGTCAAGCTTTTTCGGTTGGTTCAAAAAAAACGGGATGGGGGGTGTCGCGGCCGGCCGTTCCGATGTCTGTGGAATTTTAGAGCTGGCCTGAGATGATCATTTTCTGAATCTGGCTGGTCCCCTCGAGGATTCGCAGGGCCTGGGCATCCCGCTGATATTTTGCCATCGGCGACGGTTCCAGGTATCCCTTCTTTCCGAGGATGATCATTCCTTCATTGGTTGTCTTGGCTGCCACCTCGGAAGCGAAGAGTTTGGCCATGGAAGACTCACGGGAGAAGTCCATGTTGAGATCCATCAGCCGGCAGGCCCGCCAGACGAGAAGACGGGCGGCATCGATCTCCGTGGCAAGATCCGCGAGGATGAAACTGATCCCCTGGTTCTTGATGATGGGGCGGTTCAGGATGACACGTTTCTTGGCGAACTGGATGATTTCCTCTATGGCGACCCTGGCCAGACCGACACAGATAGCCCCGAAGAAGGCTCGGCCCCAGTCGAGGGTCTGCATGAGGAGGAGATAACCGCTTCCGGGAAGCCCGATCAGGTTGGCCCTCGGAACCGCCACGTCCTTGAAATGGACAGCGGCGGTCGGCGCGCAGCGAAGCCCCGGCTTATTGTGATAGGGGCCGAACGTGACGCCGGCCGTATCGCTGGGGATGAGGAAGGTGTTGATTCCTGCACGCCCCCTCCCGGTGTCGCTGCTGGCCCAGACAACGTAAAAGGCCCCTGAGCCGGCGTTGATGATGGGGACCTTCCCGCCATTGATGACATAACCATTGCTTTCCTGACGTGCCGTTGTCGCAAAGAAGGACGTGTCAGAGCCGCCCTTGTCTTCGGTAATGCAGCAGCATGCCACCTCCCCGCCCGGTTTCAGGAGCATGGGTAGAAATGTTTCTTTTTGCTCTCGCGAAGCTCCGATGAGGAGCGCGGAGGCGGCATGGACGGTAGCCGCATAGATACTTGCCATCCCGGCACAACCGTAACCGATCTCTTCAGTAATGACAGAGAGCGTCACATGGTCGACTTCACGCCCGCCGAATTCCACGGGAACGATGAAGGCATTGAGATGTTCTTCCGAAATGATCCGCCGGTACTCGTCGTCGATCGGTCCCGGTTCCGCGGCATCCACACGAATCGAAGCGGTGCGAAGCCTTTCGTCCGCCAGGCGCCGCATTCTCTGCTGGAGACTTCTCTGTTCCTTGGTCAGTTCGAAGGAGATCATTTCACTTGCCTCCGCTTTTCTGCCACAGGATGAAATCCATAACGGATTTTCTTTGCGCCGGCTTAAGATCGCGAACCGCCGAGAGGACCTCCCGGATATAGGGGTCCTTCAATATGCTTTTCAAGTCATCCCGGGCGGGCAATTCATCTTCGGAATCTTCCAGGAAATACGTCACCGGTTTTCCCAGGATCTGGCCGATCCGCTGCAGGTCCGCGAGGTAAAGCCGCCGTTTCCCCAGTTCATAATTCGAGAGCGATGCCTGCGTGCAGCCCAGTTTCCGCGCCAGTTCCTCCTGGCTCAGGCCGGCTTCCTCCCGGGCCCTCTGCAGTTTTTTGCCGATTTCCTCATATGCCTTCATTGCATTCCGGTATCGAGCGTCTTCCCGTGACCCCGTGATTCGATGCTCATGATCCCATATTGCCGAAATGAAATAACGTCAAGAAGAATTTATTCAAGGTCGAGAACCGGGTCCCATGCATGTCACGTCGTGAAGGGTAAAGAACGGAATTGATTTTTCGACTCCCCGGTTTCGATGCGATGTTTTCGGGTCATTCATCGATCGGATGAGACCGAATAGAGACGGCGGATTATCCGGGGTTGCTTTTTTTACCTTGACAGATATTGAGACATGGATCGAAAATGCCGAGAAAACAGACCTGACCATCGTGAGCGTGGGGGAGGTCGAATTCAGAGAGGAAAGGAGAAGAATCGTGCGAACAAGAATGACAGAGATGTTCGGGGTGAAGTATCCGATCATGCTGGCCGGCATGGCCTATGTCAGTCTGCCGAAGCTGGTGGCCGCCGTGTCGGAAGCGGGCGGACTGGGCACGTACAACAGCGCGGCGAACACGCCCCAGGAGATGAAAGCGGTCATCCGGGAAATTCGGTCTCTCACCGACAAGCCCTTTGCCATGAATTTCACCCTCCTGCTCCCCAATGCCCGTGAGAATGCGGAAGTAGCGCTGGAGGAGAAAGTCCCGATCTTAAATTATGCTCTGGGGAAGGCGGACTGGATGATCAAGGCCGCTCACGGGTACGGCGGGAAAGTCATAGCGACAGTAGCCACGGAGCGGCACGCTCTCAAGGCCGCAGGGGACGGCGCCGATGCCATCTGCGTACCGGGTCATGAGGCGGCTGCCCATGGGTCGGATATCACAACCCTGGTGCTCATTCAGATCCTCTCCAGGCGGGTCAGGGTTCCCATCATTGCAGCGGGCGGTTTTTGCGACGGCAGGGGTCTGGCGGCTGCACTGACCCTGGGTGCCGACGGCATATCGATGGGCACGAGGTTTGTGCTGACGAAGGAGTGCCAGGTCCATGAGGTCGTGAAAAAGGCGATCATGGCGGCGACGGAAAACGACACGCTCTGTTCGGATAAGGTCGACGGCATGCCGGGTCGATGGTTCAAGACGAAAGCGACGATGGAGATGGCCGAAGGGAAGCTCAACTTTGTGGAAGCCATGGCAAGCGCGATGAAAGTGAAAAAAGAGCTCGATGTCCCCATTTACAAATTGTTGATCAGCGGTCTGAAGCAGAAAGACAGGGGTGTAGCCGACCTGGCCCGGCAGGCCTTGAACGTGGTGGGGATCAAGGTGGCCGCGGATACGGGCAATCTCGAGGAAGGGTTTTTCCCCGTCGGGCAGATCGCAGGCAATATGAACGATGAGCCCACCTGCAGGGAACTGATCGACAGAATTGTGACTGAAGCAAAGGCGGCCATTGAGGATGCGAGGAATAAATGCATGTCATGAATCATCTCCGCTCATGAGATAAACCGGCAGATGCCGCGTATGCAAATGCACGAGAAATTGCGGATTTTCGGCGACAGCAAACCGCCACTGGCCAAGAGGGGCCGTTCGAGTAAGATTTGGGGTCAGGCATGAATAATGGAATAACCGGCCCTAAGACAAAAGCCAGGGCTGTTTTCTTGAAATGAAGTTCCCGGGGGAGGTCGTCGTCAAGCTTTGATTCTGTGACATGTCCCGGAGCGAAAAAAAAGTCGATCCACTTTATTGTTGCAAGATATTGCGACGGCGCTGGAAAAATAGAAGGGCGGCTGAGACGATGAATTCTTATCGAGGCCGCCCTTTCTGCCGTGTAGCCGGTTTGACCATTCAGTCTTTCAATCGCCTGACTTCGCCTGTTGCTCCTGCGGGGTATTTTCACGACCTTTCCGGGGGGCAGGGCAGTCGGGCAAAGGTTCCAATGAATTTGGCGGATATCGCCTACCGGGGCCGGTTCTTGGACCGGGCACAGCGGTACAAGAAGGAAAGGACTTCAAAGGGCTGTTCAATTTCGGCGAATGACGGAACGCCGCGGGCCTCGATATAATCCTTGCACTCGTCCATGTATTTTTTGTCGGCGCTGAACGTCGTGATGATCGGTTTGTCGGGATATTTTTTTGCCAGATCGACAATGAAGTCGTAAGGCGGAATATCCACATCCTGCGTGAGCATCAAGATGGGTACGACGGCATCGATATTCGGATCTTTCAGCAGGGCCTCCATCCCCTCCCGGTAACCGAACTCCGTACCATGGACGGAGCACGCAGGCCATATGTCAACGGGATTCCGCATGCGAATGAAAGGCGGGCTGATCTCCTGGAGCCTTCGAACGCTCTCCGGCGCCAGCTCGGGCACCTCGAGGCCCAGGCGGATGCAGTAATCGGTGAGAACCACCAGCATCGCCCCGGAGGGCGCCAGGAAGCCCACCCGGTTGCCTTTCGGCAGAGGCGCCATGGAAAGCGCCTTCCCTGCATGGATCAGGTGCGTGTAATCCCAGATGCGGACGATGCCAGCCTGACGGAACAGGGCATCCAGGAGCCGGTCCTCGGCTGCCATGGCGGCCGTGTGAGCCACGGCGGCGTGCCTCCCCGCCTCCGTCGAACCGCTTTTCAGAAGAACGACGGGTTTGTGACGGGTGACCTCACCGGCCACTTCCAGGAATTTCCGCGGCCGTTTGATGCTTTCGAGGTACATGACAATTGCCGTTGTTTCCGGATCGTCGGCCAGGTACTCGAGGGCCTCCGTCTCATCCACATCGACTTTGTTTCCCAGCCCGATGACCCTCGCAACACCAAAATGTTCCGCCGTCAGAATATACCTCAGGGTATGCGTGGCAAAATTTCCCGTCTGTGCGATGTAGGAAACCGTGCCGGGACGAATCTTCCCCACGGGGAAGAAGGTGGAGGTGAACAGATGGGGCATGGAGATATGTCCCGAGGTGTTGGGTCCCATGACGCGAATATTTTTCTCGCGGATGAGGTCGATCATTTCTCGCTGGATTTGTTCCCCCGACTCATCCACTTCGGCGAATCCACCCGCGGAGAGCACCGCGTGCATGATACCTTTGCCGGCGCACTCGCGAAGCCCCCGGACGGTGTCTTTCGCGGGAAGAATAATGATGGCCAGATCAATCCCTTCGGGGAGGCTGTCGATGGTCTTGTGCACGGGTATGCCGAGGATTTCGCCACCTCTCGGGTTGACCAGGTAGATTCTGCCCCGATACCCGTTGGCCAGGATGTTCCGAATGACTTCGTGCCCGGGTTTTCCGCGGTTGGTCGAGGCCCCGACGATGACGACACTTTCGGGTTCAAAGAACGAGGCGAATTTCCCTTTCATGTTGTGCTCCGTTTACCTTTCGACAGAGGCATCCGTCTGGAATGCCGACGCCGGATTCAGCGGCCTGCTTTCTTGAGAATCACAAGGGCGTCCACCGCCACCGGTTTGCCGTCCGTTCCGACCTTCAAGGGATTGATATCGATCTCGGATACGTCTTCATAACGAAGCCCAATATCCCCGAGCGCCACCAGGGTTTTGGCGAGCATGTCCACGTCCACGGCGTCCTCTCCCCGGAAGGGTCCTATGATCCCCCGGCCTCGAATCTCCCGCATCATCTCCCGGGCATCCCAGGGCGTGAGAGGAGCGATACGGAAGCTCACATCGTCAAGCAGTTCAGTAAAAATCCCGCCGAGGCCGAACATGACACAGGGACCGATCTGAGGATCCCTTGTGAGACCGCAAACAAGCTCACGGGATCCTTTGACCATTTCCTGTATCAGCAGGGCTTCGCATCCCGGAATCTTGAGGAGGCGCCTGCCTTCCTTTTTCACCTCCCTCCGATTCTTCAGGCCCAATGCGATGCCGCCGATCTCTGTCTTGTGATGCAACTGTGCCCCCGCTGCCTTCAGGACGACCGGAAAGCCAATCCCGACCGCCGCATCGTCGGCTGAAGCCAGGTCGGAGACCAGCGTTTCCCGTGTCACCGGAATGCCGAAACCCGACAGAAAACGTTTTGAATCATACTCGCTCAAGGCCGTTTGGCCTTTGGCCAGAGCCTCCCGGATCAGGTCCTTGGGTTCCTTCATTTTCTTCGTTTCTCTTTGTCGATTCAGTAATGGTTTCTATTCCGCGGATTCGATGCGCAGCGATGAAATCCGTCGGTCAGGCACAAGCGAATTTTCCCAGTAGTAAATTGTTCAGCAGATGTCAACAGAATCTTAAAGGCAGGAGGATCGATGGGTCCGCCTTTTTTTGTCTGTAAACCCGATCTCCCGCCCGTCGCCTCCCGATGCCGCCTGTCCCGGCCGGCCAAATGCGGTCTTGACAAACGGAGGCAATATATTTAGAAGCACTTTGCGAGTGGATGTTTCGGCGTTTTCAGCCCGGTCTGCCTGCGCCTCTTCATGGGCTGAAAGAGAAAATGAACCGTGGGAAGGCGGCGCGCGCCGCCCGCGGCTTTGGGGATCGGGGGGCCGTCGAGATTCTGCGGCTTTTTTTATCCGTCGACGATTCCGAGAACATTCAGGAAAACGGATCACCAACAAGGAGGGATCATCATGAAAGGAATCAACCTGGCAAGTTGTCTCGAGCATTCCGTGCATGCCCACCCGGGGAGAGTGGCCCTGATCATGGAGGAGGAACAATGGACCTTCAGGGAACTCGACGCCGAAGCCAACCGAGTCGCCAACGGTCTCGCGGATCTGGGGGTGGAAAAAGGGGACAGGGTATCGCTTTTTCTTCCGAACTGCCCGGAGTTTCTGTTCTGGTATTACGGTGCCCTGAAAATGGGGGCCGTCGTCAACCCGATCAATACGATGCTCAAGGAGCGCGAGCTGGAATACGTCATCCGGGACTGCACCCCGAAGATCCTCGTCACCGCGGAGGAACTGGCGGCGGTTCCCCGTCATGTCCGCGGGCTTCCGGGGATCGATGTAAGAAAAATGATCGTGGTCCGCGGTCAGGACACCGATGGTACGGTTGCCCATGAGACGTGGGTGAAGCGGTACCCCAAGACCTTCGATGCGATAACCGTGGAGCAGGACGATCTTGCCGCCATTCTCTACACCTCCGGGACGACGGGGCAGCCGAAGGGCGTCATGCTGACCCACCTGAATCTCTGGACCAACGCACGGCATTGCGCCGACTGGGCGGAGACGACGTACAACGACCTCTCCGTCTGCGCCCTTCCGCTCTTCCATTCCTATGCCCTCACCCACGTGGTGGGCGAGCTCTTCATCGAAGGCGGGGCGGTGGTCTGGCTGAAGCGTTTCGACCCGACGGCCTTCCTGGATGCCATGGCCCGCCATCGGGCGACGGCGTGCCACTGCGTGGCCACGATGTACTACGCCCTGGTGAACCATCCCGCCGTGGACGAGTACGCCCGCAAAATCCGCCTGCGGTACTGCGTCACCGGCGCGGCGGTGACCCCCGAGCCGATCCTCAAGGCGTGGAACGCAAAGTTCACGCCCATGAGCGAAGGGTACGGCCTCACGGAGGCGGCGCCCGTGGTCTTCATGAACCCGCTTCCCGGCAAGGGCGTGCAGAAGGTCATGTCCTGCGGCGTCCCCATCGTCCCGGAAATTAAGGTCGGGGCTGTCCGGGACGACGGCAAGCCCGTGGCCGTCGGGGAAGTGGGGGAACTGATCATCCAGGGGCCGAACGTGATGAAGGGCTACTGGAACAAACCGGAGGCGACGGCCAAGAGCCTCCGGGACGGCTGGCTCTACACGGGGGACATGGTCAGCTTCGACGAGGACGGTTACTATTACATCCGGGACCGCAAAA
>Ga0209407_1002571_pt1 | contig 16871 bp, 16 predicted proteins | sample AD_JPNHG3_MetaG_FD_184410 | JGI IMG/M metagenome (GOLD analysis project Ga0209407, IMG submission 184410) | Active sludge microbial communities of municipal wastewater-treating anaerobic digesters from Japan - AD_JPNHG3_MetaG (SPAdes) (version 2) | ecosystem: Engineered > Bioreactor > Anaerobic... | reverse complement strand
GTGTTTCATAGTTAAAGGTATTTACACGAGGGTTTTTCAGTATTATTATTGCCATGATAATTGCAATGATACTCATATGGCAATAGAACAGAAAAACATAAACACAAGTGAACAATTCCTGTATGATTACTCGCTGGAAGATCACCCATTATTACGTCAGGAATTAACCTACGCGATCAACCTTGTTTCCAAGTACCAATTCACTGATGAATTACTCCTTTATGCTTTGTCGCTCATGAGTTTTGAATCACAACTTGAGTTCATAGACTTCATTCATGCACATGGTGGGTTGTCCGATTCAAATGATTATGCTCAAGTGATAAACACCCTCGATGAATTCAGAACATGGGGACGCGCGATATACAAAGCTTTAATGCATGGTGAGATTTCCATTTCACAAAAGGAATTGCGGCAATTCATTACGACATTGCTTACTAAGGAACGTGGATCAGCCATCAGCAAAAATGAGATTGAATACTTCAAGCGGACTGATACACTCAAATCACTTTTTCACTTGTCCTCTGAGGAAATTCAGGTACTCAATTTCATCTATTGTCTCGTGTCAATAAACAGTTATCGACTTACCTCACTCACCTGTGACATCAGCTTTTTTGAGTTTTTAAGGATAGTATCAATTGCGATTTCATTGCCGGTAATGGTGGTCAAGCAAGCACTTCGTTATGATGGGAGATTGTATCAAAACGGGATCATCAAGGAAATCAACGTCAACTCCAAGGCATGCGCAAGTGTTTTCCTCGATAGCACCATTGAGGAATACCTGTGTGGGATGTCGGATATTACCCTCTTGGACAACTACATTTCCAATGATAATGAGAGCACTTTAGACCTTGATTCCTTTACCGTTGAATCAACCAGCAAGGAAATCATTCAAACACTGCTTGCTGCTCCTTCCCCTTGTAATATCTTGCTTTATGGGGTTGCGGGTACAGGAAAAACCGAGTTTGCCCGATCAATTGTTGCAAGCACCAAGAAACAAATCCTTTCCCTCAAATATGGCTCATCCAAAGACGAATTACGAAGTCAATCATTTGTTCATCCATTAGAACGCCTCAGAGCATTGAGAATTGTCAACACTCTCCTTGAAGGTGATGAAGGCATTTTGATCGTTGATGAGGCAGATTTTCTACTCAACACCAAAGAAGACCGGAATTCTTATCGTGTAACAGCCGACAAAGGCTATCTCAATCAATTTCTGGATAACTCACACATTAAGACCATTTGGATCAGCAATGAAGTGGGATCAATGGAAGAATCAACACTTAGGAGATTTTCCTATAGTCTTCACTTCAAAGCATTTACCGAAAAAGAGAGGTTGAACATCTGGAACACCATTTTAAAGGAACATCCAGTAAGACCATTATTAACCGATTCATTGATTACAACACTTGCTAAAGAATATAAAGTAAATGCCGGTGGTATTGCATCAGCCTTATCAACCATATCAGCGTATTTGAGTGCGAATGACAGCAACCACAAGAATTTTGAAGTGTCTATCAAGGATGTTTTGAAGCACCACGAAGAATTGATCACTGGTATTGCGGTTAAGGATGAAATCAAAAGCAATGTTTTTGTTAATGATGTCTATGACTTATCTGCTTTAAATCTTGATTGTGATGCAAATCAATTCCTGAAGACCATCCATTCATTTATCCCTTACTTGAAAGAGGATACGAAAAAACATGAGTATAGTTTCAATGCCCTTTTTTATGGTCCATCAGGAACGGGTAAATCAGAATTTGTTAAGTATATCGCCAGCATTACATCATTGCCTTTGATCATAAAACGATATTCCGATCTTGAAAGTCCCTATGTTGGTGAAGCTGAAAAGAATATCAAGAATTCCTTCGAGGAAGCCCAACGCAAACCAAGCATATTATTCATCGATGAGGCTGATTCATTTTTTACGAAACGGGAAACAGCGCTTCGATCTTGGGAGATTAGTAGGACCAATGAATTCCTGACCCAGATGGAAAATCATAATGGGCTACTCATATGCTGTACCAACCTTCTTCCCAACCTTGATAAAGCTGTCATGAGGCGGTTCAGCTGGAAAATTGAGTTTAAACCATTAACATCAGAAGCGAAGATACTTTTATACAATAAATATTTCCAATATGACTATAAACCACTTTCTGAAAATCAGATATTAAGAATTAAGAGTATTTCTAATTTAACTCCCGGTGACATCAAGGCTGTCTGGCAACGATACCAATTTGCGGATACTGGAACTATTACACATGATAAAATTATAGGAGAGCTTGAGATAGAGGTTCAATTTAAGAAAGACAAGGATATGAAAACGATAGGATTCTAAGTCAGATCCCTAATCTTTTCTTTCAGCGTCTTTGAGAAGGTTTTAATATGTTCATCAATATTCTTTTCAATAAGGGCTATCTGATCATCATCCAGCTTCTTATATGCGCTGGTATAAAACAACGCCACTGGAGAGGCTTCCAGTATGCGTGATATTTTCTCCAATAAATCTGCGGTAACGAACTTTTTTCCAACTTCTATGTTTGATAAATGCTTGGGAGATATATCGAGCTTTTCAGCGAATTCGTCCTGGGTGAGCCCCGCTATCTTTCTATATTTCCTGATATTCTTGCCAAGAACCTTTTTTATATCCATTCAAAACCTCAATTGTTATGGGGATTATATTCAATTGAGGCGCATTAAGAACATTCCAATAGGTTGATTTATACTAATAACTCTATCTTTGAGGTTGAATTTTTATTGACAACAAGGGATTAGTTATGTTTTTATTATGCTTACAGGTGGAGTTTATTAGATTTATCATTCTTTGGGATGTATTTCATTACAAGAAGGAGTGAGTATGAAAAAGCTCATTGGGGAATGGTCACGCTTAATCATAGGGATAGTCACTGTTGTATTGGCTATTATCACAATCGGGTGTAATTCGAGTAAGGGCAATAATAATGCCTTGTTGGCTTTACTCGGTTTAATTTCACCACCACCAGCAGCTTCCTATACCGTAACCTATGATGACAATGTAAGTACAAGCGGAAGTGTCCCCACTGATTCCAATACCTATACTGCTGGAGCCACTGTTATCATTCTTGGCAATACGGGAACTCTCGCAAAAACAGGATTTACCTTTGCTGGATGGAACACCAAAGCTGATGGGAGCGGAACAACCTATTCTCAAGGTCAACACTGCACCATGGGCACAGCGAATTTAATCCTCTATGCCCGATGGACAACTCAACCCACCTATACCGTGACTTATAATGGCAACCTGAGTACTGGTGGAAGTGCCTTGATTGATACAACCAATTATACAACCGGACAAACAATTACCGTTTTTGATCAAGGAACGTTAGTCAGGGCAGGATACACTTTCAATGGTTGGAATACCGCATCTAATGGGAGTGGAACTTCATATACCGCAACACAGACCTTCTCAATGGGTTCCGCTAATGTAACGCTCTATGCCCAATGGACCGCTCTTCCCACCTATACTGTGACCTACAATGACAATACCAGTTCAAGCGGGTCTGTTCCCACTGACCCGGCAAGTTATTACACCGGGCAAACGGTACCGGTTTTGAGTAATAGCGGTAATTTAAAGAAGACTGGTTATTCATTTGGTGGATGGAACACGGCGGCTAATGGGAGTGGCACAACCTATGCCGTTGGAGAGACCTTTTCAATGGGTTCTGGTAATACTACACTCTATGCATATTGGAAACAGAACTACACACAAGATAAAAAGGATTATAACCCATCTGCCACCCAAACTGGTGAAACAGTAACGGTTTTTACCTCCGAAGCTGATTTTGCCGCCACATACGCGCAGAACAATTTCAATGGCTTGGTGCAAACTATTATACCCGCCTTCTTTCCTGACAGTATCGTCAAATCATCATGTACTGTATCTATTAAAAGCAGTACGGGCGCAGGTGGAGATACTTTATGGATGACCAATGATGATACTGGCAAATCATATGCATTGAACACCTTCGATGCAAGCGGTAAGATTTCACGAACTGATGTGTATTCTGATTATACTGGAACCACCCGAACAGGTTATTCAGTGTATACATTGAATGGCGATGGGACATACCAGAAAGTTCTCACCTATAATGATGGTGATGTACTACAAAACTCAGTGTACTTCATCTTCTCAAGCGGGTTGGTGACTCAAATCGATCAATGGTCAGGAGACGGGACAGGAACGCATCTAAGGTCACTCACAATTACCTATGATACTTCTAACCGTGGAACGAATATAACTTATCAAGTGAATTCAGTTAATCAGCTTCAACTGGTCTTTGGATTTACCGGTACCAATGTGACAAACTCCTCTCAAGAAATTTACTCATGGAGTGGTAGTGATTGGACACTTCAATCAACAATGACTGCCACATTAAATGGATCAGGAACGCGGACGACACACGTATCGCTTTCTCCGCCATGGGGTGGCTTGGGAGCAGCTGATTATACTTATACTTCATCGGATTATAATCAGCAAACGACAGTATATAGCGATACGGCGGGAACTACGGAAACGGGGTATTCCGTGTATACATATAACTGATAGAGTAATTTGATACTGGTTGGGAGTGAGTTCCCTGCCGGTACAACAAAATCAAAAACAGGAGGATATTCATGAGTATCAAAAAGATGGTTTCACGTATTCTTATGGTAACGGTTGTGATCTTATTTTTCGCAACATCGGTATTTGCCCTTTTTGGTAGCAAGCAGACAGGAAAAGTTGGACAAACCATTGTCACAAAAAAATACAATATTATCGTTCAAAGCGTGAAAGGATATGGAAAAATCGGAAACACGAGTCCAAGTGGTGGCGGCGTCTTTGTTGTTGTCCGTATGAGTTTTAAAAATATTTCAAATAAACCTATCGGTGCGTATAACCAACCTGTTGTTTACCTCATGGATGGGAAAACAAAGTATAAAAAAGACGAGAATGGCACATTTGCCTATAATCTTGAATTTCCCGAACATGATAATTCAAAAATAATCAGTAATCTGAATCCCGGACTAACGGTTAATAGGGTAGCAGCATTTGAGGTTCTGAAAAGTAAATGGGAAAAAGGGAAATGGTCACTTCTAATTCAGGCGGATAAAGATATTGTAGTTACTGGATTTTAATTGATTACTATGCAAATATTCAACCGGAGGCGAGAACCCCTTGAAATGGAAAGGGGTTTTTTGCCTTCTGTTGATCATTACGTGAACAACATTCAAATTATATTTCTGGGAGCCAGTCACGCGCTCCATGAACAATACCGGTGATCCATACCTCATCACCCTCAATTCGATACATGATGCGATACGCCCCATACAGGATCTCTCGGCAGGAATCATCGCCAATTTCCGGGATCACTCGCCCAATATCAGGGAACTGCTCTAATTTGTCTGTCATGGATACAAGGCGGCTTATGAACAATGCGGCATTATCAGCGGAATCACGCGCAATAAATTCAGCGATTGCGTCAACATCTTTAAGCGCGACAGGGGACCAGATTATCGTAGCCATTTTTGAAATGATTGCTTCGCCTGATCGTGGGAAACACCTTGACCCTGACGGATCTGGGCTTCCCCATGCTCAAACTTAGCCCTGATATAGAGGGCATGGATAATATCATCGAGGGACGACTCATCGGGAAGTTTATCAATGACCTGTTTTGCGATTTCTTTCACTTGCATGGTAATACCTTCTGATATTTCAAAATACTAACAATAATAGCCCCCTGTCAATACTTATTCCGTAGAATATGGTTAAACAGGGTCTTTCGAAAAAACCACTATTGTTTCTTTGTTACTTTTACCCCGTTTAACTTGAAAAGATCAGCCAGTTGTTCCAGATACCATTGTTTATAAGCCGGATTATCGGTCTCAATGGCCTCAAGGAGAAACTTCTTCTGACGGACCAATTCATCAGCAATGGTATTGATAGTCTGGAGGATTTCAGGTATGGTAAGTCCCTGGTTCTTTTTCATGGCGCAATACCTCGAAAAGTATAATCCTCCAGTCTATCTTTTATTAGCTCCTTCGTACATCATTTTTTCATTATTGGGGCGGCATATCGCCTACTTGAAGCTCAATAGCGGGGACTTCGATAATATGGCCGTTCCGTTTGACTCGGATAATATCTGATTCCAGGTATTCCTTTTTCTGACCGGTCGCGTCTTTTATAATAATCTTCTTCTTCCCGCGCTCATCGGATAAAAACCTCCTGAACGGCAATCCTGTCGTACCCCAACCATGAAGGGGATTGACATTATGGATACCGAGGATATACCCCACAAGACTTGATACACCTGACCCACGACCAGCTCCAAGGGGGATATTCTGTTCACGGGCAAATTTCATAAAATCCTGAATGATCAGGAAGTACTCCGAGAATCCATTACCCTGTATTGTGGTCAATTCATGCTTGATCCTCGCCAGATATTCCGGGTCCTCCGCTTTATCAGGGAAGCGCTTATGTAATTCAGAAAATACCATGTCAGTTAGAATCTTATCTGCGTTCGGTATAGTCGGGAGTTTAACGGACTTATCGAATCCGGCAGGTTCAATTTTATTATAAATCTCCCGATTGCCACTAAATATCTCGTCATACTTATCTTACGGGACTTCGGGGTGATGTTGCCTCCCGAATTCTCGTAATTCGGCCTCAGACCGGTATGGCATCGATTTACTCAACCAGACACGATCAACCAGCTCAATCTTGAGTACTCGATCATTCCCCACTCGATCCCCCTCGCTCAAGGAACGTATTTCAACACCATTCCATATTCCAGTTTCTTCCTCGATCTTCGCGGTTCGAATGCTCCCAGTCTTGCTTTGATAGGTTATCTTCCAGTCCTTCTTTCCCATGTCAGATCGACGCCTTTTATTTTGAATGAGCAATAAATCCTGGTGGTCATCAGACATGTCAGCATGAATAAAATGCGCGTCAGAACCGATACAGGTACGAATGCCAAGGGCGTGTCCTATTTCAAGAGCGGCCTTGTTAACCATACGTTGCTCGTCCATATCGTTGAATTGGAGTTCCAGGTAAAAATCAACACCCCATTCTTTCTTCATAGTTGCGGCAAAATTATAGGCGGCCTGATACTCGTTATTGAGAATCAGCTTCCCGAAGGTGCCCCCAATGCAGGCTGTGGTAATAATAATACCGCGACGACCGAGATTATCCATTGGAAGATCACGGAGATCATCGAAGGTAATAATAGGTTTTTTATGAAAACTATTCCGATATGCATTATTCATGAGGCGAATAATGTTATGAAAGCCCCATTGGTTCTTCGCTATCAGGACGACATGCTCATAGCTTTCAATTTTCTTTTTCTTCGCATTTAGATTCGCTCTTCGTTCCTTGTCCTTGAGCCCCTTTAACTCCTGTTTGATTTCGAATAACCGATCACGATGCCGGTTGACATATGCCTCAACACCATAGACAGGTTTCAATCCTGCATTGCTAAATTTCTGGTCAATCTCGAACCATGAGTGCAATGATCCATGATCGCAAATCGCTACCGCTTCATTGTTCTTCTTAGCCAGGTCAACCAGATCATCTATACCGATAAGACTATCCCGAGCCGAATAATGCGAATGGACATGCAGATTTAAAAATATATTTTCCGTGCTCATAATTGATCACTCTCCTGTTCATTTATCTAAAATTTGTATCCAGATGAAAAAACTTATCAACGTGCTTTACGTTAATACGGCGATATGTATTTTTTTTCCAGTCGACATTGCACCCATTATTAAAATCGAATATGCTTACTTCACGGAAACTTCGCTGGCATTGACATGTTACAATAAGATATGGTTTGCGTGCCATACGGGTGATTCTGCTGGTGACGTCCAAAACCTTCACAATGACTGATTTCGTGTCTCCTGACGCGATTTGATAGACTGACGGATATGATGAGGCTTGAATCTGGAGGGGATGCATGAAGCTCATGTTCGTGCCGGTTATCTCCGCTTCCTTTTCAATCCGTTCGCGTTTTGAAACCAATAAGGGGCTCAGGGACTTTCTCGTTTTAATAAGTTCCTGATAAACCGTCTCCAAGTCTCCAAAATCAGAAAACGCATTAGCATACAATAAACCTTCTATAGCTTGTTTCTTAACCTTTTTGCCTTTAACTCGGGCAAGGAAGTCGGCAACATCCTGATATGGGCCATTTGCCTCTCGCTCGTCAATAATCTGATCCACCGCTTTGCCTACCCGTTTTAATGATCCCAAACCATAACTGATTGTATTATTTTCACAATCAGGCACACAATACTTCTTCGAGGTATTGATATTGGGCGGGAGGAGCTTAATCGACGGATATTCGGCTTTCATGTTCTGTGTATATTCGACTATCTCCTTATATTTTCCCTGAGCGGAGTCGAGCGTAACCGCCCAGAATTCTGTTGGGTAATAGTGCTTAATATACATCTGGTCATATGTATTAACCGAATACGCGATAGAGTGCAGCTTGGAGAAAAGATAAGACGATGCGGTAATGAGCCAATTGATAATGCCAGTTTGTGGTATCGGGAGATGACCCTTGTCAGTAAGCCTGCAAGCGAGGAAATCCTGGATTATCTTGTTATCACTCTCACGGCCATCTTTACCGAGGTAAGGGAGGAAGTATTCGTCCAGGATTGACATAAACGCCTTATGCCAGGCAGTTATCGCGTTGACATCACCTTGTATTGTTGCTATTTTCCCAAACTTTTTACTATGGTCATTCAACTCCTTGCGGGTGTTATTTCCATCAGTAAAATTCTTTTCTCCGCCTGAAAACGCCTCGACAAGACCCGCCAGTTGCTCCTGGTATATTAACACTCCATATGATTCTTCCAAAACCTTTTTCGCGGCATTAAAAATACGGTCATCGACTATTTGTTCACGAAGCCCCTTAATCCATTCATTAGGCTTCCCATTCAACGCATCATTTACATTTTTACGATAAGTATTATACACGGCCAAGCCTTCCGGCGATCCCATGATGCGGATAAGACCAGAGGCGTTGGATAGCTCCATTATGTTCATTGGTTTTAATTCAAGAAAGGCGCGTCTGCCCAACTCGGAGTCGAATTGAAAGATATTCTTATGTTTTCCCTTTTTGACAATATGTTCAAATACCGCATGGTCCTCGCCATCCTCATAAAAATTACGATAAGGATCGTAACCAATCATCTCCTTTGCCCTGTGGACTATTGTGGCTGTAATTAGCCCTAATACATCATATTTAATTAACCCTAATTTTCCGACCTGCTCTTTGGTAAAGGCCGTGGCAAGCTTCCCCTTCTCCCTTGTTTTTTGAAGCGGAATAATTGAATCAAGGGTCAATCCACGGTTTCTATCCGAAATAACAACTCCGCCAGCGTGAATACCGACATTGGAGATTGCTCCTTTATTTTTCTTGTCCCCGCATATATGGTTCACCTTATCTCGTAGTGTCGGATATTTTGAAAAAAATAAACGAACATCCTCTGATTCATGCAGGTTTTCTTCAAAGGATTTTGTGCTGTCAAATCCTTTGGTGCATCTATTGATCATCTCAAGGGGTATATCGTAGATCTTGCCCAGGGTTCGTATAACCGATTTTTCATGATATGTTCCGATAGTACCGACCTGGGCAACATAATCCTCGCCATACTTATCAATGATATAATCAATGATCGCATTGCGGTCTTTCCCTGTGTATAAATCAACTCCGGCATCAATGTCGATATCCGGGAACGAACGGACAGGCTCCTGAATTTCAAAAGTTTCTATTGCTAATGGAATATCGTGCGTCATATAGAAATTGTCTCCTTGTGTTTCATCATTAGTGAAATTGAAGCAATTGTGGGAAGTAGCCCGCCGGAGCATCGGCTCCGGCGGATGTCATATCTTTACCCTTCGCTATTCATACTCAGCATATTCAACCGAGCTTTGACTGTCGAGATTCGGATCTTTTTTTATTTTAACAAACCACCGCCATCTCCGCTCCCCACTCACTTGTTTTTTTTCCTTTTTATAACCCCGGTTTTTTAGGGCAATCGACAGTTTTATGGGGCTAACTTTTAATTTACTTCCGGCTAATAATCTATCTAATATTATCGTAGCAGCAAGCCATTGGCCATCTGGATCGTCATCCGTATCTGGTTTCGTATAATATTGATCCAATAATTCATCTTCTATCACTTCACGAGAGTAGTCGATATTGTGTTCGTTTATCAGATCGATTTCCGCACCATCGAACCAATATTTTTCTCCTTGCCTTAACAATGCCAGGGCTTGTGCCCATGCATGTAATATAAGGTCTCTGCTTGGTAATTGAATTTTGACGGCGGTGACGCAGAGAAAACGTCTGCTTCCTGTTTGATCATTTAAAAATTCAGGGTGGTTAATAGATCCTATAAATGATGCTCGACGGGGGAATGTCTTGTCATACCGCTTATATGGCATCCGCAAGGTTTGCTCTGGCGCGGTTAAGAGACTTTTTAAAGACCCCCATTCGGCCTTGGTGGTAGTTGCCTCGATCTCATCCAGGTTAATCAAGAATTTTGTGGATAACAAAATCTTGTAGTCTTTATTATGAACATCGAAGTGACCTAAAAACCGATACTTCGGATCATCGGCAATACTTAAACTGTGGGTCCATCGTGTTTTGCCGATTCCCTGATCCCCAGCCAAGATTAAAGCAGAATGATTAACCGCCCTATCACCAGTGGCGGTAACAGCTTCCGTACTACATGCGACAGCGGCGATCATCCATCGACGAAGATATAACCGCCATATATCTTCCTGGCCTTCCTCTACTGTCACCGTCTTGGCCAATTGGTCTATATAATCGGCTTTTCCATCCCACTTGGGTAATGAGTTGAAATACTCTGCAAAAGGATGGTATTTATCAAGAAGCTCCCCTTCTATCAACGATTTAAACTTCCGTTCACTGAAGTCCCCAAACTCCTGAAACAGTTGGTATGCGATTCTTTCTCGGTCATAATCGGTAAACTCCATCCAGCCTTTATCATCCATTCTTTTCCATTCTGGTTGTTGAATGACTTCATTAAACCTGAACATGTATTTTTCTCGTATTGAGGATTCAATAGACTCAATGGAAACATCGCCCATATTACCCGCTGTCGATCCTCGCTTTTTTAAACCGGTTTTAATACCGGATTTTATTGTTTCTTCATACTCTCGATATTCCTTATCATCTTGGACTTTTTGAGCCGCGACTGGATATATCATGTCATAAAGCTCTTCCTGACTGAAACGGGATTTTAAATAACGAGTCATAGTAACTGATGCGGCATAAATTGAGCTGTTTCTCTCACCCAGAGCACAGTTTCTTATATGATCAAGCTGCTCCTGAATAAACCTATCAACATCTTCCTGAGTTCGTAAATTAGGTTTCTTAGGTTTAATTTTACCTTTCTCATCATTATAATTATCCATCTTTTCAAGATCGAAATTATCCATCAAATCATCTAACGAGTCAAAGGCTGGGATAGTATCGAAAGAACCGTTGCTCAGCTTATACACTCCACCTTTATAGACAGATGGTGGCAGTATAACAAACGTCCCCTTGCTAAGAAAATCTCCGGATAAAGACGTTTCTTTTATTCTAAACTTTTTAAAACCGACGGTACACTTTTTCAATTTACAATAAATATGTAATCCGCCACTTGGGGTATCCACCACCGGGTAGTTTACCAGCTTATCCAGATTTTTTCGTTTATAATCCCCAAGAGCCTTCCGAAGTTCCTCATCGGGTGAGTCGCCCATTTTAACATCGATATCGATGCAGACAATATTGTACTCACTATCATCCGTAAAGATATGACTGATGTTAGTTTCTTCATTAAACAACCCCTTGATTCCATCATCCGACAATCGATGATTTTGACAATGACTCCAGGTTATTATCTCCGGGTTATTCTGCTTTCGTTCATGCGTCGGTTTTCCATTCAGAAGATTAACCGGCATCTTGGAGTTGGGGTAGGTAGGAAACGGATTAAATCCCTGTTGTTTTAATTTCAATGCTTCTTTAACCATAATAGACCTTCCACGAATATAAAAAAATGGGAGAGGCTGTTTCCATGACCTGCTCCCATTCTTTTTTATGGTTGGTTATTTTGATTAAAGATTGCTATAGAAACTTATTGTACCGTTCTACAAAAATACACACGCGACAATTTCAAAATCCAATCAATAACTAACCATATGAATACAGCAAAACCTTGTGGAAACATTGCCTCTGTTCGCATCACTGTCTGAACTGTAATCTCCGTGGCTTCGCTGTGCTTACTGTGGCTTCAGTCTGTATTGTTATTGATTGTTGTACTTATATATTACTTAAAATTATCTTTTATTGTCAAATTTATTTTTCAGCATTTATCATTTTTTTATTATTCACATAACATAAGTTAGTTTATATTTTTGACTCCTCAATGATATTGTACCACCTATAAACATTATATTCAAAACCACTTGAAATTGTATAGATTTTTTTCATAAAGAAATAATATTTCTATCCACTTCCATCAAAAACCATTCAATATTTCCCAAGTGTCCAGATGTCCATGTCCAAGACCGCTTTTTCAAAACTTCCTAAACATTAGTTTTTTTTATTATTTTTTTTAAAAGTTTTTATAATGACTATAATCCCTGGACACATGGACACCCTCAAGTCCATTTTCATCACCACCCTCTTATCACTCAGATCATTTCTATTTAAATCTCGCCCATCCTCTTTTTAATTTCTTTTCATTCAACACTTGTTAGTCAAAATATTCCGCCCCGAGGTTCACCTCGGGGCCAAACCATGAAGGCTTTCAAACCGCCATAAATATTAAAAAATAAATACACTTAATATTTCAACACATGTCCCCTTCTGATTATAGTCAATAGAGCCTAAAATAGTTTATAAAATTTTCATCTTTTTTAAAAAAGTGAATCACAATTTTTTCGAGATAATATTTTTTCATTGACGATGACGCACATTATTCTCATATTTCATATTGATAACATTCCCATATAAATAATTCTGGGTACAGTACGAAGCCGTTATCCTTCCGAAGTTTGACCTCAGAATCAAAATTGAGATGAACCAATGAATCGTGTTCTTAAACACGGACATTGATTTATTACAAATTTTTTGATTCATGGAGGTCGCCTATGATAAAAACCCCGACAATGATTTAGTTCTTAACAAACCACTACGTTGTCTTGTTTTGATATTTCATTGTCTTTATTTTAGGCGGCGGGTCAGTTGCCTCCATTACAATATAGGGATTAACAGATCAACTCTTATCTCTCCTCTATATAATGCTCTGCCCGCCTACTTAATTTAATCTTTTTATGTATAATTTAATTCATATAATTTTGGAGGAATGTCATGATAGACATTTATAGTGATGAGTGGAAAAAATTACCGTTAAAGCAAAAATTAAAAGCGGCATTAGAGATGCCACCACTCGAACCAACGCGGCGGACAAGGAAAAGGATTCAATTAAGTTCAGAATCCGCCAGACTCGCGAAAGAAGCATTGCGTGACGCTTTCAAGGAAATTGAATCGAAAAATGAATGATGATTATTCTATAGAGGAATTGTCAATCAACCTTAAAACAACATAGCAATGTTTTTAGTGACTTAAGGGGCCGAAGATGTTTCCGGCCCCTATCTTATCGGAAACATCAATATTTAAAAAAAGGAGTATAATTTCTATGAGTACAATTACAAAAGTTATCACCACTGACCCTGGATCCGACGATGAAATCATTCGGTTCGCGAAATCACATATTTCAGCGAATGAAGAGTGCCTACATTACTTGGTTCTCACCGGTAATAAAAAGCAATATCTTAATGTTGAAAAATTGATACAGGATTGTAGATCGCTGCCAAATTGGAACCTCAATATCTTCTCTCCTGTCCAACTGGCATATGAAATTCTGCGACATCTTCCAAAAAAATGCAAATCTGCCATGTTAACCAGCTTTGTAATACGGGATGACAAAGCAATTATTTCACAAGTTAGTATCAAGCTGGATAAGAACCATGTTTGCCAAATTTTTGATTATGAGGAAACAATGCCAGCAGAGGATTTTGATCCCGAGGAATATGGTTTTGCTGGCATTGATTTATTAAAAGGTTATACGATCGAGATAAATGAGCCTCTATATATAAGGCACTAACCCACCTGACTGAATGCTGTTTAACGAAGGACCGGGTCAATCCTGGTCCTTTTTTTAAATTGACCCCTCCACCTTTTGTCAACTTCCGCTCAAACCATATGTCACAGCCTCTTGGTAAACCATAGGGCCAATCTCCGATTCCCTATATATCAATATCCTTGATTTATAGATAAACATAAATGATACCCTGCTAATTTTTTCAAGTATCAAGGTCCATTTTTGAACTTTTTCTAAACCATTCGGAGTTCCGCTGAATAGAATCTATTGTCGGCTCCTATCTTCGCTTGGGAGCCGATGGGGGGCTCAAGCGCCCCCTATATATTTATCAAAATTTATTAACAAAAGGAGATTCAATATGAGAAAAGAAGCAGAAGTCAAAATCAGTGTTCATGTTGCTGAAGAGTACGTAAGAAAAGAAAAATCAAAATTTATAAACGGCAAAAAATGTTTTAAAGAAGAAAAACCCATTGATTGGAACTATAACACTAACGACGTGTATTTCCCTTCTGATTTTCCTGATATTGGTCCCGAAATCAAATGTCTGGGTAAACTTCAGGACGATTTTCTATCGCATATCGGCATCGATGAGTTTTTGTCAATGAGCGATGCGGTAACAATTCGAAAAATTAAATCATGGACAGAGCCAATATATGAATTACACCTCTATAAATCCCACCAATATCCCTCAAGGCCGCTCTTTGAAATTACATTGCATTGTCATTCGGCTGAACGTCAAGAGGAGTTATGTGATTCTCTATCATACAAGTTAATTGAGTACAGTAATTATATTTTTTATATATACTATTTTTCCGAAGGAGATAGATATTCAAAAATATATTGTATTCAAGATGGCATTCCCGAACATCAGCTATTTTTCAATAATACCGATTGAACTAAAGAGCAGTCCAAATAATATCATTTTTCAAAAGGCATGGAGTATTAGTTCCATGCCTATTTTTTTTCATTATTGACACCCTCCCTCGTCTGTCAACTTCCACCCGGCCAATATCAACCTATCCAGCCCATTCCCGATGCCCCTGAAGCGTTCCTATGCATCCTGGAGCCGCTTTTATAAGTACTCCACACGTTTATACCACCCCCACAATTTTTCGAATGTCCGAATTATTGATGTACGATAAGCATAACTCTCGTTATTTGTTACACTTACATAGCGTGGGGTTCATCCCCACGCCAATCATTTATTACCGAGGTCGTCCAATGCTCAAGCCTGCATTCCCCATAGGCAATATATATTTAACCAGAGGCGTTAATGACAAGATCGCCGAAGATGTTGCCTTTGCCGCCTTTGTCCTCAAGTCTATTCAACGCCACTGCACCAAAGATTGGGGTGATCTAACTCCTGATGATAAACAAGCCAATGACCGTGCATTACTCGAAGGGACAAGAATCCTTTCAGCCTATATCATCGGAATATATAAAATCTGGATTATCACTGAGGCTGACAAATCCGCCACAACAATACTATTTCCAGAGGAGTATTGACAAGCCCAAGTCCTATGATTATCCGGGAGATGAAAATTCGGTATAAGACCCACAAGTATAAAATCCATAAAGTAGATTCACCCAGCGCAGTAATAGAAATCTCGCATAAGATATTGAAGAACCAAACCCAGGAAATATTTATTGTCTTCTGCTTGGATTCCCAGAACCAGATTGTCGGGTATCATATCTGCACTATTGGGACAGTTAATGAATCAATCGTCCATCCTCGTGAAGTATTTAAAGCTGCGATATTAAGCAATGCCACAGCAATCATATTGGTGCATAATCATCCTTCTGGATCATTAAACCCATCGAGGGAAGACGAACATACCTGCGAACGATTAAAAGAAGCTGGTAAGATTATTGGGATTCCTGTCCTTGATTTCTTGATCATTGGTGACAAAGGGTATTGTTCATTTAAGGAAAACGGGAAGATGTGAAATATGAGTTGATATTTTTTTCACTGTAATGTTTTTAGTATGATCTCTATTGATTATTTATTTGGGGCTATAACATATGGGGATCAAAGACATTCCATTTGATAAATTAGAGCCGCTCATTTGTAAATATTTGTCAAAAGATGAGTATGAAAATACAGCAGAATTGATTAAAGATTTATCCATTGTAAAAAAGCGAGGCTTTATAACAAAGGACGAGTTAATTAAAATTTGCCAATGGAAATCACCACGCGCTATTCATCATATAAAATCCAACACCAATCCAGTTATTAAAAAAATAACCGCTAAAGTCTTTAACACAAATTATGAAAAAGAGAAAATTGAATTGCTGACGGAATTAAAAGGGGTTAGTATTCCAATGGCATCTGCGATTTTGATGTTAACAAACCCTAAAAAATATGGTGTTATTGATATAAGAGTGTGGCAGCTTCTTTATGCAATTGGCACGGTAAAAACAAATCCAAAAGGATTAAATTTCTCTTTTCAAGAATGGTACCGTTATTTGAAAATAATTCAATACTTTGCCAAAAAAAATAAAGTGAAAGCCAGAGATATTGAAAGAACATTATTCCAGGTACACAAATTATATCAAGATGGCCTTCTATACGAATCGTACCATAGCAAGTAATCATGAGGCGTGATTTTGAGCAATAATGCATATGGAATAACATCTCTCTATTATAGCTTTGTTGATTACTTATATCAACACAGGAA